>SDBU01009713.1_pt1 | contig 10757 bp, 7 predicted proteins | sample 2277071 | NCBI WGS metagenome assembly SDBU01 (sample SAMN10397929, study PRJNA504765) | marine sediment metagenome | isolation source: marine sediment core GS08_GC12, 126 cmbsf | place: Arctic Ocean: Gakkel Ridge, Loki's castle | collected 2008
CTCTTCGGGGAGAAGACTTCAGATGACAAATTCGTTGCGTTTCACATCTATTCTATGAGGCAGGCAATTCAAGAAGGTTTTATCTTGGACGTCTTGGAGAATTACACGACTTTCCAACGATATTTCAAGTTGGTGAAAAGCATTGAGGCGGACAAAGAATACGAGAAGAAAAAGGCTATTCGCCTTCTCACGTCATATGTTGACCTGACACCTCACGCCATTGAGTTGAAGGCCAGGTTGATTTTAGACCATTTCCTGGAAAAGACAGCAAACGCCATTCAAGGGCGAGGTCGTGCAATGCTGACAACTCGCTCAAGGCTTCACGCTGTTAAATATTACCTGATGTTCAAGAAGATAATGGCGGAGAAGCATCTTCCGTTCAAACCACTTGTGGCGTTCTCTGGCACAGTGAAAGACCCTGACACTCAACTGGAATATACCGAAACTAATATCAACTCTCTTGCCTCCAGGGTCAGTATTGAAGATGCCTTCAAAACGCCTGAATACAGGATTCTAATAGTCGCAGAGAAGTTCCAGACGGGCTTTGACGAGCCTTTTCTCCACACGATGTATGTGGACAAGAAATTAGGCGGAGTCCGCGCAGTACAGACATTGAGCCGATTGAACAGAACGATGAAGGGTAAATCTGAAACTGTTGTTCTGGACTTCGTAAACGAAGCGGAAGAGATCCGGGAGGCGTTTCAACCATACTATCAAACGACGCTTCTGGAAGGAGAGACCGACCCTAACAAGTTATACGACATTGAATCTGAACTCCAAAAGTTTGAGGTTTTCACCGACGACGATGTAAGGGAGTTTGCAGAAGTTTTTTTTGATCCAGCCAAACCACCCGAAAAACTTCAGCCCATTTTGGACAGATGCGTTGTCGTATGGAAGAACAAAACACAATCAGATCAAGAGGACTTCAGATCAATACTTCAGGGCTTCATACGCCTATATGGGTTTGTTTCCCAACTCATAACATTTGAAGACGTCGGCCTGGAACAATTGTATGTTTTTGGCAAACACCTGAACAGGAAACTTCCAAAACGTAAAGGCTATTTACCCTACGAAGTCCGGGACGCGGTAGACCTGGATTCTTTCCGAATTCAAGAGACATTCAAGGGCTACGTCAGATTGAAGCAAGGAGATTCAGAAATTTCAGGCATGACATCAGGCAAGTCACAACTAGCCGAGGACGAGAAGGATTTGTTATCAAATATTGTAAAAGCGCTTAATGAGACCTACGGTGTTGACCTCACGGAAGACGACAAGGTGGATATTGACCTCATACGGACCAAACTGGAAGAGAATGAAGGATTACAGGAAGTGGTAAGCGGAAACAACACGCTGGAGAATGTCCGATACAAATTTGACAAAGTCGTTGATGGTCTATTGCTTGACTTCGTTAATACAAAACTTGACCTTTACAAAAAACTCACTGACCCAAAAGTAAATGCCTTATTCAAAAACAAGTGGTTTGAAGGCTTCCACAAGGAATATGTTTCTCAACGAAGTCTATGACACATCTCGGTCATAAGAAGGAGACAAATTCATGAATCACGCCTCATTCAAGAAACACATAGCCAATTATGTGAATAAAATCAAAGGGCTGTATTCCATAAGATCAAGAACTCAACTTTTTTGCCGATAGCAATAATGGAGTCTTGACAGGGCAAGAGCCCAACAATAAAGTTAAACCAGGTCTATTCTAATCGCGGTGATTGATGCATCCGTCTGTTTTTATAAGATATATTGTGTGGTTCGCCACGCAGATTGATATTCGGCTGACCACCAATCGCCTTGTTAAATTCATATATCTTGCTGATTTATACAATGCCAGGGTCAACAGAGGTCAGACTCTTACAGGATTCCCCTGGAGATTTATTTATTACGGTCCTTATTGTTCAGAAGTGATGCAATGTGTTGATCAAATGGTTAAAGATGGTCTTATCTGCAAAGAAAGCTACGAGAGCCATTTCGCAGAGGATAAGAAATACAACATTTTTTCTTGTCAGGATGAATCAGCCGAAAAACTTGAAGATGGTTTTAATATTGGAGTATTAGGGCAGATCCAAAAGGCAATACGCAAATTTGGTGATGATACTCCTATGCTCCTTGACCATGTTTATTTTGATACAGAACCCATGGCGGATGCTAAAAAGGGCGGTCTTCTTGATTTCTCAAAAGCTGTAGAACCTGGGCCAATCAAAAAAGTCAAACTCAAAAAGCTTTCATCGGAAAAAATCAAGTTAGCACGAAAAAAGATAAAACAACTTGGTGAAGAATTGAAAGCTGACAGAGAACGCTTGAGTCAGGACGACAGAGAGACAGAGAAATACAAAGACGAAGCATATTATAAATTTATTAAGGCGATTGATGGTGAGGAACTCCAAGTTGGATTGAAAGGTATTGCAGGGATTCAAATTCCTAAATGAGCATAACTCAACTCTACACCAACGATGAATTCTTTGAACCAGTTAATCGGAACGAATTCAGGGTTGGTCAGATTTGTTGGGTACCTACGCCTAACCCAGACCCCATCCCCCGCATTCTTGATGTCCAGAGAAATGTTCCTGAGGAACACACAAAAATAGACTTTGAGATTCGTCTGGCCAATCAAAGCAAAGATTTTAGACAAAGGGACAGGTCTCTTCCAATCAAGTATCTCAACTTACGCTCTAATGAAGAACTTCTTGTTCAAAGTTGCAAAAAACGCCCTGCAATTATCCTGGCTTCCGGTGTTGAATGTTTTATTGATATAGCCAACCTATTGAGGCAAAAAGGGAAAAAGCATCAGCAACAAGACTGCATCTTTGTCATTCCATGCTACAGTGTACAGAATGAAGAATACGGGACCGGAGTCATACAACCAATTGTTGCACGTACACAATGTCTTATGTATCGGCAATTTTTCTACATCCCCCCATCAAAGACTTATACAGAACTAATTGCACGGTTTGATAGAATACACGTTGTTATAGATAGAACCCCAGCCTCCATTGAACCATCAGATGTGTGTCTTTCAGGGGAAATCTTCAATTTGTTTCTTTCAATGTTTCTTTTCTGCATTTCTGGGAAGACGAATAGGCTTCTTGACGACGTAAAAGAATTAGTTCGTGAAGCCTACTCCGAGGAAAAAACCTAAGACAATCTTAGATCCAATCCCCTAGGGAAAGCAATAAATATCAATGGAGACGTCTGTAATTAAATAGTCACGGACGTCCCGGTGCTCCGCGAAATCGAGCATCATTCCTTGGGGCTTGCGCAAGAATAACTTGGCAGAATTGGCGCTCAGATTTGGGTCGGATTTGGCCGATCCGATTGAGCGAAACCACAGGAATAGCTAGCTATTTCGCGGATTTTGCGAATGAGGTATCGGTCAAAGATGGGCTGAAGCTGAGATGCAAAAATGAGAGGTTATTTTTGTGCGAGCCCTTAGCCTGCCAATGAATTTCGAAACTGGTTTTTTCACCTATTATTACATCATCGAGGCTACGTGCCATTTTGTAATGTTCTTTTGATGTGGGAATTCTTATTGCCATTATTTCTCCCTTTTTTTGAGGATAGAGCGGATTCAAATCAGGCTCGGCATATCCATCCGGATATCGCGGGGCAAGTGTGTTTAAATCATATTTATCGCTGGCACCGAATGTATGCATCATCTCATGGGTAGCGATTAGATTTGTCTTATTTTCCGAATCAATTCTGGCCCGTACAATTCCTATCAATGCTTTTTGAACACCTACTGATATTTCCAAACGGTCTTCTCCAGTACTTTTATAAATGATAAATAATCTGATATCTTTATCCCCCTCGTAAGTGTCGCTGTCATAAGCCCAGTATCGCATTTTCAGACTCCACCACATTATGGGAAAAGGATTTGTTGTTCTGGGTGCTTCAGGAGGCAGTATGTTAATCTCCGGAGCCACATCTATTTCAATCGGATTTGTAATTGCCAGATCATAGTAGTTGGCTTCATGTTCCATGAACCTTTCCATATGGTTAAAATCTTCGATGGTGAGTTGTTCAATATATTCACCCGTTGTTTCGGCCCAATCTCCATTTATTGGATAAATAACGACTTTTAAAGTTTTTTTCCAAGATGAAATACGCTTACTTGTTAACGCCGAATACATTGCCGCAGCAATAAGTACGATCAGCAGCAGGCCAATCCTTGTATATCTAAAAAGTTTTCTAATATTTAGAGCTGGAGTCCTTTTCTTTTTCGTTTGATGAAGCATGGTTTCCATCTGAACCTGAGCAGCAATGTGAGCTGTTTCATCCGGAGGTGCACTGTCTTTTTCTTCAGAAATAGAAACTTGTTTTGCTTTGTCATATTTTGCGAATATTATGCCGCATGAGATACATTCGTCAGAACTTTTCTGTTCTGTATTACAATGGGGACATATTGTCATTGACTCTGAAATGGAACTTTCAATCGCAACCAGATCGCAAATAGCCCCGGCCTGTTCAAATGCAGCTTTGAATTGTTTTGCTTTCTCAAAATCCAGGTTTCTTTTTATGATTACTGATTTTCCTGAGAAAAGAGGATCAATTTTGTCAATAGTGGTTTTAAAAAGACGCGTCAGATTTGCCTTTACATTATCTATGCGATAACTTTCTGCAACCTTACCCGAAAAAACAATGTTGTATTTATCTGACATGATTTTGCTTGGGAACAACCGGGACCTTGTTGGTATGATGGATAATCTTTATGGGTAACTTCAACACTCACCCCCCATTTCTGAATTCATCGGAAAATACACGCGAGTAATTTAAGATGCACATTAATATATTCGCGTTTTCAAAATCAATACTGAAAACATCCAAGAAATCGGGACAAGAGGGTCAGTCATGTCTTCATGCGTTTTCATCGACATCGAGAAACAGGTGTCTTTCTGACGCTAGTATTTTTCCCTCTCTATTGTCCGGCGGATGCCGGATTGGTGCATGAAAGGCTCAACGGCAACTGATGCGGTACTGATTCTCACTTCTTTCACGGCGCATATCGGGCCAGAAACCGCCCCAATACTGCGGTTAAAGGCATCTTGCCGATCCAGAGGCCGTCAATGATTTCGTTCTCGATTGCTCCGGCTGCTCAAACCATGCAGTTTTTTCTCAGTAGTCATCGCCGAGCATATGGACATTTCCAATATGAGTCCTGCGAACGCCTGTCTTGCGGGCCACCTCCTGGCAGCGCAGGGCATGCCTTCTAGAGGTTATTGGTAGGTCTTTGAGATAGAAATGAGGATAAAACCCCAAAAGGCTGTACGGAATGTCAGGATTCAAAGAGCTGATATATTGTGCTATGGCATGTACTTCTTGCTCATCCACATAGCCAGGGACCAGAAGGGTACTTGCTATTAAGAAGGGCGGATCAGTTCGCTTAAGAGTCCATTTGCTCAGGTACTTGAAATTATCTAAAGTCCTTTTGTTTGTTACCCCACACAAGGCCTTGTGGAGTCCTTCATCCCAGGCTTTGAGGTCAAATTTGATACAGCCGCCGGATTGCAGAGAAACCTCGGCCATCATATCCAAATAGGGCTGGCCAATGGCTCCGTTTGTCTCCCAGCATATTCTCAGAATCCGATCCGGATTTCTCTTTATTGCCAGCTTGGATGCCTTCAGTGCATGCAGGATTTGAGGACCCGGGTCTCCACCGAAGTAACAGATGCAGCTGGTCCTGTCATCTGCGGCTGCAGCGAGATCTCTTGCGTGCAAAGTCCCAGGGGCAAATGTCTTTTCCTTGAAGTGGTAGTTTTGGCAGAAAAGGCAGTTAAAAGAACACGCATGGTAGAAGACAGCCAGGTTCTTATATCCATATTCTGGCCCCTTGGTATAGGTATAACGGGGATAGCCGGCACTTGAGCCAGCTGGACATACGAAATCAGCCACACAATTGGTTGGAAGGGGATCGTAGTAGAAAGAAAGCTTTCCTTCGTGGGGTCGGCCTCCGGTTAGCTTTCCCCCTTTAACGCGGCGAAGCCCACAAAAACCTGCCCCGCCTTTGCCAATCCGGCAGCTATTGACACAGAGGCTGCAAGCTATGCCTTGTGGATTGCGGGGTGGTTTTGTAGGAAGGCCGTACGCCTCGCGGCTCGTTTTGTGAATTCTGGCTATCTCTGGCCAGACTTCAGAAAAATGACCACGGATGCAGTCTGCACAAAAGCCAATGACATCTGAGATGGTCTTGCCGGAGTTATCACAATAGCGGCAGGTGCCCATGGCGTGTGAACCGCTTCACCAGCTTATTCCGCCTCAATCTCGGTTACATCCAGCTCTTTTCCACAGACGAGCTCGGCTGCAACACCGTCGCATTGAGGACAAAGAAACATGGTCTCGTCCACTTCAAACTCTATGTCACACTTATCACATCGTCCCTTAGCAGGCACGATCTCAATGTCTAGCTCAGCCCCTTTGGCCATCGTGTCCTGTGAGACCATCTCAAAGGCAAAGGTTAGGGCATCAGGCACTATGGCGGAAAGGGTTCCTATTCGAAGATGCACCCGCGTAACGCGAGACACCTTATGCTCCTTGCACTGTTCCTCGAGGATCTTTAGCAGACCTTGGGCAATAGAGACCTCATGCATTAGTCCAGGAAACCCTCCTCAATCGTAATCTCGCTTTTTTCGCGCAACTGAGCAAACCAGTCATCCATCAATCTCTGACGTTTCTGAGTGATAATGCCAGACTTGGTCTCTGATTTCTTGGCTTCAAATTCCTTGATGTCAGCCTCCTGTCGATCTTTGAATCGAATCACATAATAGCCTTGCCTTCCTTTGATGACAGCATCGGGCAGGGGGGCTGAAGTGTCCAGGGAAAAGGCAGAATCCAGGATCTCCTGTTCAAAACCAATGCCTGGAATGGACCCAGACCGTTTGAAAAAGTCAGTTGTTTTTCCCTCAAGCTTTCGACTCTTGGCCTCTGCTTGAAATTCAGCACCCTTTCTTATTGCATCCAAGAATTCGTCAGCATCCTTTTTTGCCAGCTCGTCTTGTCTGGCCTTGATCAAGTCATCGGTTACCTTTTTCTCAACGGTTTCGAGCTCTGGAATTGCAGCCGGCTTCCTGTCAATTACTTCAAGTATGTAGTAGCCATCTGAAAGCTCAACAGGCTCACTCACCTCGTCGTCAGGAAGCCCAAAGGTGACCTTGGCAAATTTGTCGGCCTGCGTAATCCCCTTGATACGGTCGCGGCGAGCAAAAAATTCGGTCTCATGGGCCTCAAGTTGCTGTGCCTCAGCAGCCCCCGCTATATGGCCAGCCCCATAGCTTGCTTCATAGAAATCTTCTGCCCGATCATAGGCAACAGTTCTGGCTCCATCTTTTGTGAGCTTGTCCACAATCTTGTCTTTTTTTTCAGCCAACACGGGCTCTTTGGCCTCCTCGACCTGTTCCACCTTAATAACATGCCAGCCAAAAGACGTCTTGACAGGTTCACTGATCTCGCCGGGTTTCATGGCAAAGGCGGCATCTGCAAAAGGTTTTACCATCCTTTCTTTGGTGAAGAATCCCAGATCGCCCCCCTTGGTCTTGCTGCCCGGATCATCAGAATGCTTTTCAGCCAGCTTGGCAAAGTCGGCCCCGGCTTTTGCCTCGTCAAGCACCTTCTGGGCTTTGTTGCGCACCTCTTCTATCTCTTCGGGTTTGGCATCAGGTGCCAGCCTGAAAAGGACATGGCGAGCCTTTACCCTCTTTGGTGATCCATATTTTTCTTGGTTCAACTCAAAATACTGTGTGATCTCTTCTTCTGAGACATTGACGTTGGATTCAAATTCTTTGAAGACGAAACTCACGTATCGAACCTTCACCTGGGGCAGTGTCTCATAGTTCTTCTCGTGTTCCGAGAAATAAGATTCGATCTCCTCCGCAGAGGCTTTGACATCCTTGTATGAAGGGGCTTTGAATGCCACGTAGTCGAGGCTTACCTTCTCCTCGCGCCACCTAAAGGTCTCAAGGGCTTCCTCATCTGACACCTTTGCGCTTCCTAGAACGACCCGCTGCATCTTGTCGGAAAGCAGATCCTGTGTCATGCTCTCCTCGAATATCTCAGGAGTCATCCGGTTCGAGGCCAGCACTCTTTCATAATGCCTAACATCAAACTGACCATCGTGTTGAAAGGCAGCCATCTTCTGTATGGCCCTTGCCACCACCTCCTTGGTTACCCGGAAGTCAAGCCGTCCAGCTTCTTGCAGAAGCAGTTGGCGATTGATCAGTTGGTCTATGGCCTGCTTTCGGAGATTCAGGGCCTTGAGGAGATTCTGATCCAAGGCCTTGCCGAACTGTTTACGATACTGGTCCATCAACCGCTCGTAAACATTGCGGTATTCATCAATGGATATGGTCTTGCCATCGACCACTGCAACACGGTCTCCCCTTTGATCCCTGTAGCTTCCAACACCCCAGAATACGAAGACTATCACAATGGCACCCAGGGTCACTTTGATCAGCCACGAGCCAGCATGTTTTCTCATTAAACTGAGCATAAAAACCTCACAAGGTGATGATTTTTGTTTTTGTCGTCCGGCAAAGCCGGAACGCCAAAGGATTTAGTTTACCACGAAAACACGAAATTGCGAAGGCACGAAGATAATGCCTAGGGATTTTCCTGTTTAAAATAACTCAAAAGTCCGCCTGCAACAACCACGCTTCTTTCCCTTACATCCAAATCGATGCACACATCAAGAACGTTTCCCTGTGTCTCGTTTAAAACCCGAAGGGTCTTTTCTCCTCTGTCAATACGGCTTGCAGCCTCTTCCACAACCAACCGGTCCCCAGGCTTGATGCTTTCAATGTCTTGGGCGTTGGAAAACCTCATGGGCAGAATGCCAAAATTGATGAGGTTTGTACGATGAATCCTGGCAAAGGAATGGGCAATCACCCCCTTGATGCCCAGAAACATGGGCGCCATGGCCGCATGTTCCCTGCTGGAGCCCTGCCCGTAGTTCCTGCCCGCAACAATGAAGCCTCCAGCCTTGTCCGTGGCTCTTTCTGCAAAACCGGGATCGCGATTCGCAAACACGTATTTCGAAATAGCAGGGATGTTTGACCTCAAGGACATAATATGAGCCCCAGCGGGCATAATGTCGTCTGTGGTAATGTCATCGCCAAGGCAAAGCAAGACTTCTCCCTTCAAATCCTCGGGCATGGCTCGACCCTTTGGCAAAGATTTGATATTGGGACCGCGCAGTACCTTTATAGTCTGAGGGGCCTGTGAAGGTTTCAAAAACAAATCATCCATGGACGCAAAGGCCTCGGGCACCGTCACATTGATCGGCTCGCCAAATGATCTGGGATCAGTTAGCTCACCCTCAAGGGCAGAAACAGCAGCCACTTCGGGACTGCACAGATAAAGTTTGGCACTAATTGTTCCACTTCGACCCTCAAAATTCCTATTAAATGTCCTAAGGCTCACACCGTCAGTGGGTGGAGACTGTCCTATGCCTATACAGGGTCCGCAGGCACATTCCAAAACTCGGGCCCCTGCCTCTATCATGTCCTTCAGGCCCCCTTGTTCAGCGAGCAATGCCAAGACCTGTCTGGAGCCCGGTGATATGACAAGACTAGTATTCGGGTGAACAGATCTTCCCTTTAGTATTGCAGCCACAGTGGCTAGGTCCTTGTACGAAGAATTGGTACAACTGCCAATGGCCACCTGATCCAACCTAAGCCCAGCAACCTCTCTTACCGGACATACGCGATCAGGCATGTGGGGCTGGGCTATGAGGGGTTCCAGCTGCCCGAGGTCAATGGTTATTACCTGCCCGTATTCGGCATCCGGATCAGCTGAAAGCTCTGTAAAGTCATCTTTTCTGCCCTGGGATCTCAGAAAGCCCAAGGTGACGTCGTCACTTGGAAAGATGGATGTGGTAGCCCCTGTTTCTGCACCCATGTTGGTGATCGTAGCCCGTTCTGGTACCGACAGTGTTGCCACGCCAGGCCCACCATACTCAAACACCCGGCCAATCCCCCCTTTGACCGAAACACGGCGCAGAAGCTCCAAGATGATATCCTTGGCAGTCACCCAGGCGGGTAGGGCCCTCTCCAACCGAACCTGAACCACTACCGGGCACCCAAGCCGCAAAGGCTGGCCCGCCATGGCCATGGCCACGTCAAGGCCGCCAGCGCCGATGGCAAGCATCCCAAGGCCCCCTCCGGTAGAGGTGTGGCTGTCCGAGCCAAGGAGGGTTTCACCAGGAACGCCGAATCGTTCAAGGTGAAGCTGGTGGCATATGCCATTTCCGGGGCCAGAAAAGATCACCCCGTATTTGTCGGCAAAGGACTGAAGAAACCGGTGGTCGTCACTATTTGCAGAGCCTGACTGAAAGGTGTTGTGGTCAACATAACTAACCGATTGTTTTGTCCGAACTGAAGGTACGCCAAGGGCCTCAAACTGCAAACATGCCATCGTACCCGTGGCATCCTGCGTGAGGGTTTGGTCAATGGGAAGCTCCATGGATTCCCCCGGCTTGACACCACCGGTTATCCCATGGGTTTCAAGGATTTTTTCAAAAAGGTTTTTTCCTGGCAAAATGTGGGTCCAATCACAAAAATCAACCCATCCTTTTCCAGATGGGCACTGCTTTCTTAACACCAAAGGACAAATTCGTCAATGGCGCCACCGGGCGGGCCTGCGGGAAGCATGCCGGTCGAGCCCCTTGCACCTGGAGCTTTTTACTTTGCCGTCCGTTTGATGACTTTTTACGAGACCATCAATGTTGAATGGAAAAGATGAAGAAACAGACCATGGCTATC
>SDBU01009714.1_pt1 | contig 10757 bp, 5 predicted proteins | sample 2277071 | NCBI WGS metagenome assembly SDBU01 (sample SAMN10397929, study PRJNA504765) | marine sediment metagenome | isolation source: marine sediment core GS08_GC12, 126 cmbsf | place: Arctic Ocean: Gakkel Ridge, Loki's castle | collected 2008
GAAGTCGAGTACCAACGGATGCAGGAGATGAGGCGCACCTCCGTAGGTGTCCCGCTTCCTGACTATGTTCAATACCGGCCAGGGATATGCCCGCGCGCGGAAGAGTCAACCAAAGGCGCTTGGAGCTTTTTTGTCCACCACAGCGTGGAAGACGATGAACTCGAAGGGGCGCTCCGGAATTTCAAGGAAAAGGTGAAGGGAGACTGATGCCGAACAATTGCTTGTAGCATAGCCCCTTGTGGGCGTTTCAGGACGGGGACAAGCCCCTAGACTACGTCAATATGGGAACGAGAAATCCTAAACCAGTATAAAAGAGCAAAGCCCTATGGTCTAGCTTCAGCACGAATGTGCTTTGCTCTTTCAGCATAGGGATTTATCCCAGTGCTTTGTGCCACTCGTTTCCTCAAACATTAGTCACGAAAGAAAGCATTATCTGAACATTCGTATAAACCGGTGAAGGAGGCACTGCCGATGAACATAAATCTACCAGAAGTCAAAGAATTTGATGCCCAATTGGTGTCATCAATCAAGGAAAAGCAACAGCAGATTGATGAAGAGGTCAGACAATTTGATTTGAAAATCACGGACGTTTTGGCATACCGCGTTTTGATGCCATGGCTCGGCACAAAGCGGGATGACGCATCCGCTCAGTCGTTTACGTTTTTCGAATTCCACACGAACAAAGGTTTAGTCGGACTGCGAGAAAATGGTGGCGCCCTTTCAGAAAATAGTCTAAAGAATCTGAAGGACAGAGTTGTAGGTAAGAGTCCGTTTGATGAATCGATTAGGCAGGACGTGGGTACAGCGTATTGGGATATTGTGGGCAAGGTGATGGAAAAGCCACTGCACGAATACCTTAGCTCGGTTTTCGAGCAGTCTCCTCCTTACAGGAAGATGATTCCTATTGCAGCATATACGTGGCATCGGTTTCCTGACTTGGATGGTAAGGGAGAGGTGAATTTTGATAATTATCATAAGCACTGCCAGGAACTGATAAAGGAGCACGGATTCAAAGTCATCAAACTATCCGTCGTAGATTACGAGCCGATTCGCTATATAGAATTTATCCACCGCATCCGAGATGCCGTCGGGGATGATGTAGATATTCGCATTGACACACACGGCTCGTGGAATGCTCAGACAGCGCTGCGCGTATTGAAAGGTGTTGAAGATTGCTACCTAGAATACATCGAAACACCTGTGGGCGGTCCGTTGGATTATCAATTCAGGTCAATGCACCGCCTACGCATGATGACTACTATTCCTTTCTCGTCCCACAGTTGGCTGCCGCCGTTCCTGCCGCGTCCTCGCGGTTCAGCTACACTTGACCAGGAGCTTGACCTCAGTCTCATGGAAAAATATGACCCAGCGGACATCTCGGCGCCGGATGCTAATGTCGGGCCATTGGCGATGAAGCGAATTTACGATGTGGCGAAATTCGTCGGTATGGGCTGTACACAGCACTCAGGCTATGAAATGGGCATCAATATGATGTTCAGGCTGCATATCTCTGCCTTCAGCATGCCATACCAGCAAAACCCCCGATTAGCGACGTGGAGCGGGTCAATTCCTGGATTACTACATGCTATTGACGCACACTACAATCAGTGGAAAGATGATGTGCTTAAAGGCGGTAAGATGAAGTATATCGGAGGTTTCTTGGGCATCCCAGAGTCTCCCGGTTTGGGTATTGAACTTGACACCGAAAAGTTGAAGGAATACGAATATACCGAACAGAAGGCCCGCCGACATGCAACTTATGATAAAAAAATCAAGGAAAGCTATGTCGAAGCCACCGGATGGGTACACGAGCGCAATGGCTGGCCAAGGTAAAAAGAAATGAAAACGGGAAAACGAGAAAACGAGACACCCCACGTACGCGGAAGCTTTCTCGCCTGTTTTCCGTAATAGTTGTTGATTTAATTTCTGGATAATGTGTAGTGCAATTCGCTCTACATTTTTTAGGCTATTCAGGGTTAAGTGTGGAAATGCCGTTACACATTCAAGTCGGAAGAACCATTTTTTATTGGCAAAGCCATTGAAGTATGCTAAAATAATTCCTAAAAACAGCAGCAGAAATTGTTTGACAGTACCCAATTTGAAAAGGAGGTCTTTGTAATGAAAGCGTTATTTGTAACTGTATTGGTTATCAGTTTAATCGTCTCTATTGCAACAATAGGTGGAACCGTGGATAAGCCGCTCGTGTTGTATTTCTCATTTGATGGGGGAGATGCGAAAGACTCTTCTCCCAATAAAAACGACGGTGATATCGAAGGCGCGAAGTCGGTGGACGGTCACGCCGGAAAAGCTCTAGAATTCGGCGGAATAGGCGATTATGTTGAAATCTCCAATAATGATAGTATCAATCCCGACCAAGAACTGACTGTTGAAGCGTGGGTCTACATTAACAAGCAACCCGCTGGAGATGGATGGTCGGCAATGGTAGGCAAGAATCCATATCCCAATGGATATCTGACATGGTTTGAGGACGAGAGTTTGAATCCCTGCGGATTAATTTATGTCGCAGGGACGAGGTATGATTGCCGTGCAAGCATCAATTTAACGGAAAAAACATGGTATCACATCGCGTATACCGTTGCTCAAGGTGAGATGAATTATTATGTAGATGGAGAGGTCACTAAAACTGCGAATATCCCAAAGGGAAAACTTGATGTCACAGCTAACCCGCTTCGGGTTGGAGGACAAGGCGGCGGCTCTGGATTCGATGGCATTATTGACGAGGTTGCAGTCTACAGCGCCGCGCTCACCCAAGCAGAGATACAGCAAGATATGGAAAATGGTGTGATGTCAACCGATGTTTCCCCCGGAGGGAAATTAACTACAACCTGGGGGAATCTGAAACATCACACGAATTAAGGTCCAATGCACCGGTTTAAAAACTAATGCTCAAGCAACGTCGCCGACCGTCCACCCGGAGGGGTGCTGGCTTTTTATTCCGGTATATTGACCCACAACCAACACCGCGACTTTAGTCATTGTCTTTAGACCGGTGACCTTTTGCATCTCGCCGCGTTGTAACACAAACTGATTTATTTTTATTTTAACATCCGACATTCTTTTTTCGTTACGCTATTAACCGACATTAAGTTTTTGTATCGCGGATTATGCGAAAAGTAAGTAACTCAATTCAAAAGGAGAAATAAGAAATGAAAACCAAAATGCACAGTTATTTCATTTGTAGCACAATTCTCATACTTTTGTTGTTGACGAGCTTGAGTTGGGCAGCGCAGCTTGATGATGAACTCCAAGCACAACTCAACGCCATGAACGAAGATGAGACAATCACCGTTATTGCGTTCATGAAGGAGCAGGTGGATCTTCGCCCTGTGTGGGGCAATCCCGCGGGCGTTTTGTCTGCGCTTCGCAAAACGGCACAGCGTTCTCAAGCATCAGTTCTAAAACCGGTAACTCAACTCAATGTTTCAGGAAAAGTCACCGAATTCCACAGTTTTTGGATAGTCAATTGTCTCTCCGTCACAGGCACCAAAGATGCCATTTTGACTTTGGCAAATGATAATAAAATAGCGTGGATTCGCGAGGACAAAGCTATTCCTATTCCTCCAATTGAGGTTGCTCCTCGGATTCTTGTCGCCCCGATGGACCCTGAGTGGGGTATCAGTATGATTAATGCCCCTGACGTTTGGTCAACTCTTGGTTTTCGCGGGGAAGGGATTACAGTCGCAAGTATTGATACAGGTGTGGATGCTGACCATCCCGACTTGGCTGGCAAAATGGGGCAGATTGGCAATGGAGAGCTTGGCTGGTTCGATGCAGTCAATGGACTACCTTACCCTTATGGCGAAGCTGGTCATGGGACTCATGTGACTGGAACAATGGTTGGTGGGAATAGTGGTGGAACGGATATAGGCGTTGCACCGAATGCCCGCTATTATATGGCTAACGCGTTTACTCCCGGTGAAGGTCTTTACTGGATTGATCTCATTGAGTCCGCACAATGGATGATGGACCCGGATGGTAATCCTGCCACCGATGATTTTCCGGACATAATTAATAACTCGTGGGGTGGCCCAGACCCAAATCAGACCTTTTTTGAATATATTTATCAGTCTTGGGAGGCTATGGGTATTTTCTCCGCTTTCGCGGCAGGGAATTCTGGCCCAGGATCAAGTACCGTTGGTAGACCCTGTGGATATCCTGAAATCTTGGCTGTAGGCGCGACTGACATTGGTGATAGAATCGCTGACTTCAGTAGTCGTGGTCCGGTTTATTGGGAAGATCGCGAAGGATTGAATCCACCCCCGCGCATGGTGATTAAACCTGATGTTAGTGCGCCTGGGGTGAGTATCCGCTCATCGTTGCCAGGTGGTGGGTATGAATCATGGAATGGTACTTCCATGGCCGCTCCGCACGTAAATGGTACTGCGGCTTTGATGTTACAAGCGAATCCCTCTTTGACGCCTGCTGATATTAAGAATATTCTTGGTTCCACTGCCGTAGATCTTGGTTATTTTGGCAAAGACAATGACTTCGGCTGGGGCCGTATTGATGCTTTTCAAACGGTGAGTCTGGTAGTAACGGCTGGTATTCTCACAGGAACTGTCACAGGAGATGGCGTAGGGCTTTCGCGCGCTACCGTCGAAGTGTTTGACGTTATCACCATAACTACGAATGACATGGGCAACTATACCGTGAAAGTTCCTGCTGGTACCCATGCGGTGCGTGCTTCAAGAACCGGCTATCTGCCCCAGGATGTGAGTGATGTCGTCATCACGGAAGGCGAGATAACGACTCTCGACTTTGTGCTTGAACAAGCATCTTCAGCAATAGTGTCTGGTACCGTGATTGCATCCAATCGGAATGGACAACCTCTTGAGGCAGCTATCCATGTCGTAGAAGCCGAAATATTGGAAAATACCAACCCGGATGATGGCAGCTATTTGATTCGCTTGCCTGCAGGAATCTATACCTTCCAAGTATTCCCTCCTGTAGGTTATCTACCTGTGTCTGAACTCGTGGAAGTCATTGCTGATGAGAACATTGAGCAGAATTTCGTTTTGGAAGCCTATGACGCATACGAGGAGAATAACAGCCTTGAGCCCACCAAGGCATGGCCCATTGAGTTTGGAATACCGCTTACCGAGGCTACTATCAATCCACCAGGAGAGCTCGACTATTTCAAATTCAACGGTGCAGAGGGGCAAGTCATTACGATTGATATTGATGCAACGACGCTATTCTCACCGTTGTATTCTGTGCTTGTACTATTCAACAGCGCTGGGGAAGAACTGGCTTACAACGATGACTATGACGGTTTTGACTCCCTCATAGTAGGATTCCACCTTCCGAGTGATGATACCTACTACATTATGGTAACTGATTATTACGGATCCGGTGGCGAAGACTACTTTTACCATCTCAAACTGGGTTTGAGTGGACCCACCAATTTGATGGCTGAAGGTCGTGTGGAGCCACCTGATGAGTTTATTTATCTTGCATGGGATGGTTTCACATCGGACTACACATCTGCTAATCATCAGTCACCAGTTCCTAACCACCCCAATGTTAGATGGGAAGGAGCAAGCCTAACTCAGTATAAGTCCCCTACCGTGCATGGAACAATGCTCCAAAATATCATCGGTTACAATGTCTATCGCGGTATAGAATTCTCTGTTCCGTTGGATGCAGAACACCGCCTAACCCCCAATCCTATCCCCGATAACTTTTATGAAGATCGCGATGTAGAGAGTGGAAATTACTACTATTATGTGGTAACCGCAATCTTCGAGGGGCAAGAAGAATCATTGCCATCCAACGAAGTGGTAGGACTACCGGGATTAGCGGATGCTTATGAACCCAACAATGACTTCGAGAATGCCACGGAAATCAGTATAGGTGATTTACTTACTGAACCCACTATTAATCCCCCAGGAGAGTTCGACTATTTCAAATTCAATGGTGTAGAGGGACAAGTCATTATGATTGATGTTGATGCGGAGACGCTATTCTCACCGCTGGATTCCATGATTGTGCTCTTCAACAGCGATGGGGAGGAACTGGCTTACAATTTTTACTATGACGGTCTTGACCCCCGCATAGTAGGATTCCGCCTTCCGAGTGATGATACCTACTACATTATGGTAACTGGCTTTTGGGGTGGCGAAGACTACTTTTACCATCTCAAATTGGATTTGAGTGGACCCACCAATTTGATGGCTGAAGGTCGTGGGGAGCCACCTGATGAGTTTATTTACCTTGCATGGTATAGACTCACATCGGACTACGCACCTGCTAAGACACCCGCCGTCAACGAAACAAAGCCCCAGAATGTCATCGGCTACAATGTCTACCGTGGTACGGAATCCTCTGTTCCGTTGGATGAAGAACACCGTCTAACTCCTAATCCTATTCCCAAGAACTTCTATGAAGATCGCGATGTAGAGGGGGAAATTTACTACTATTACGTGGTAACCGCAATCTTCGAGGGGCAAGTAGAATCACCACCATCCAACGAAGTGGTAATAGGACTGGGATTACCTGATCCCGGTGATCCTTATGAACCCAACGATGATTTCGAGAATGCTGCGGAAATCAGTATAGGTGACTCGATTTCTGAAGCTATTATTAATCCCATAGGAGATTTTGACTTTTTTAAATTCAACGGTGTAGAAGGGCAGGTCATTACAATTAGTGCAGAAACGCTGTTCTTTATGCCGAGTCTTATGATTATTCTCTACGACAGCACTGGGGAAGAACTAGCTATAGATTACTGTGACGACATTTTCTTCTGTCCTGACCCCAGTATCGTAGAGTTCCACCTTCCGATTGATGATACCTACTACATCATGGTATCTGATTTTTGGGGATACGGTAGCGAAGACTACTCCTATACACTTGATATTCTGGCAGCACCGCCCAAGCCGACCAACTTGCAAGCATCAGGTGGAGATGGAGTGGTTGTGTTGACTTGGGCGTCACCCTCGGGAGAAGAATATTCCTCGGCAAAAGAACCTACTTCTACCACGCCAAATTCCCTAATCGAATATAAACTTTATCGGAGCGAGGAACTCGTTGGCTCTTACGAACAGATTGCCTCTAACATCAAAAATCAGTTCTATATCGACAACGATGTGCAAAATGGTACCACTTACTGCTACGTTGTGACGGCGATATTGGATGGTGAAGAAACTGATTATTCGAACGAAGCATGTGCGACCCCCAAACCGGATATCCTCTACGGCGATGTAAGCAATGATGGCAACATTAGTCCTTACGACGCAGCACTCATCTTGCAGTCAGTCGTCAATTTGCGGGAACTCAATCCAGAAGAGTTCGAAAGAGCAGATGTGACTGACGACGGCAGTGTTACTGCTTTCGATGCCTCGCTTGTACTACAACGTTCGGTGAATCTAATTGATAGATTTCCCGCTGAAGGAGGCACCAGCGCGCCGATTTTGAAACCGCCTACCACAAGAGGATTTGCCTTGAACTTAGGGAATGTCTCCGCCCAACCGGGGCAGCAGGTAACATTGGCGATTCAGCTATCGGGTGAGAATGTTTACTCCGGTAGCTTTAGTCTATCTTACCATAACACGCTTCTGAAAATTAGGAGTTTTACAAGCGTTAGACCAAATTCAAAATACACCCTGTTATACAATATGGATGCAGGTATCGTCACGGTGGCTTTCGCCAACGCGGAACCTATCCAACAGGGCGTAATTGCCAATGTAGAAGTCGAAGTATCAGCAGACGCAGAGGTAGGCTCTACGATTCCGCTTGACTTGGAGAATATCACTATCAACGGAGTTGTGTCCAGTTCAGGCATTTTCGCCAAACCCGGAAGCATCCAGATATTGCCTAAACACACCGCTTTGTTCCACAACTACCCGAATCCATTCAATCCTGAAACATGGATACCGTATCAGCTTGCTGCTGATGCACCTGTTACTATTCGCATCTACAACACCAAAGGTCAACTCATCCGCACTATCGCATTAGGAAATAAGTCCGCTGGTGTATATATCGCGAAAGACAAAGCCGCCTACTGGGATGGTCGTGGCAACTTAGGTGAGAAGGTAGCATCAGATGTGTATTATTACACTTTGGAAGCTGGTGAGTTTAGGGCAACGCGTAAAATGGTGATAGTGAAGTAAGGTGTTCATTACAAGCGTGATGATTTGTTTTGCCTGTAAAAAATCAAGTACAAGCAAAACAAAAGCGGCAGTTCTACTTAAATACAATTGCTGTTCTTTCTAAAGGAAGGGGGAATAGCGATTCTGCCGCTTATTTGGGCAGGGATGTAATAATATCCCTGCCCTTTTTGTGCTTGTGATATTCTGATAAACTACAGTAAATTAAGGAGTGATAAAAGTGCAATTTACAAGAAAAGAATTAAAGAGAATTACCGTTCTGAGTTTAATCTCTATAGTCTGCCTTTGGCTCTTGGCGTTTTCCCCAAGCTGGCTTTGGGCAAAAGGAGAGGAAAATACAGTTGCCCTCTGGCACTTTAATGAAGACAAAGGGGATGTTGTAGACGATGCCTCAGAAAATCATCTCGAAGGTAAACAGGTTTCCTGTGAATGGGTGGAAGGAAAGTTTAACAGTTCTGCCTTACGCTTTAATAAAGCGGGAAGCCACGTTGAGATACTTCATAATGAGGTGTTAGACCTACAGACATTCACAATAGAGTTTTGGACAAAGTATATTAAGCCGCCCACTGAACACTCGTCCTTCATGTCAAACCGAGGTTGGATTGTTGGCAATAAGATGTCAGGTTGGACTATACGCGACCATGATGGCAATCTGTATCTGGAGATTCTAACCAAAGGTCAATTCCAAACGGATGGCGGGCTTACGGATGGCGACTGGCTGTTTATCGCTATAACTTACGATGACGCCCATAAAGCAAAATTATATATTGACGGCGAACTGAAGAAAGAGCTTGGGATTCCGGGAGAGATAATATATGTGGGCGAATCACTTTGGATAGGAGCCGAGCCGAGTGGCGGATATGCGCATGGCGCTACAGGAGATATTATCATTGACGAGGTGCGAATTTCCAATATAGCACGCACCCAGAAAGAAATCCAGTCGGTAATGGAAAAAGGATACGGGGAAGCAGCCGTTTCTCCTTCTGATAAACTCGCCCAAACGTGGGGAAGCATCAAGAGAACTTAGCTCATGTTAAAAAATCGTGCAAAATAACCCGAGTTTCTCCGAGAAACTTGGGTTATGAAGCAATGTAATGGCGTCTCCCGTCCGTTAAGCATGCGATATTGAAATTTTGCTTGACAAAGTTCGAATATCAACATATAATATCAATATATAATATCAATAGATATTATCATATCAACTGCTTACCAGGAGGAAATGCTATGTCATTGTCGCAGGATTATGGATACGATATCCCCGCGGATGATGGCTATGATGCCAAGACATTTTTTAGTGCGCGACATGCGTATACTTATGAAGATTTCATTCTCCTGCCGGGACACATTGACTTTGGAGTAGATGAGGTCGATTTACAAACCCGCCTGACGCGCAATTTGCGGCTCAAAACGCCTATTGTAAGCTCGCCGATGGATACTGTGACCGAAGACCAAATGGCTATCTATCTCGCTTTACTGGGCGGCATGGGTTTCATCCATTTCAACTGCCCTATCGACGAGCAGGCAGCTATGGTACGCAAGGTGAAGCGGTTCGAGAATGGCTTTATCACCGACCCGACTGTACTGAGCTTACAGCATACCATTGCAGACATCGACAAAATCAAGGCGACCTATGGTTATTCAGGCATCCCAATTACAGAAGATGGTACACTCGCGTCGAAGCTTTTGGGGATTGTAACAACACGAGACATAGATTTTGAGAAGGATAGGTCACGCCTACTATCAGAGGTGATGACTACGGAACTGGTGGTTGCGCAGGAGGACGTTTCGCTCAGTGAAGCGAACAGCATCCTGAAGGCAAGCAAAAAAGGCAAATTGCCTATAGTAGACCGCAGTTTTCGCCTCGTTGCCCTCATCTCACGTAATGACTTGCGGACTAATCGTGAGTTCCCGCTTGCGTCAAAGGATGCCAATAAGCAGCTCTTGGTTGGCGCGGCAATCTCGACTCGTGAAGAGGATAAGGAACGATTAGCAGCGCTCAATGAGGCCGGCGTAGATGTTGTGGTCATTGATGCCGCCCAGGGCGATTCGATTTAACAAATGCAGATGATTGAGTATGTAAAAGAGCAATACCCTCGCCTGGATGTAATTGCGGGCAATGTAGTAACTGTGCGGCAAGCACAACATTTAGTCCAGGCTGGCGCAGACGCTTTGCGCATAGGCATGGGAGTTGGCAGCATCTGCACGACGCAAGAAGTAGTGGCGGTTGGCCGCCCGCAGGCAACAGCAGTGTACCATACTGCCAGGTATGCCGAAGAGGTGGGCGTGCCGGCTATCGCTGACGGAGGCATTGTGTCCATCGGACATATTATGAAAGCGTTGGCGCTTGGCGCGCATGTGGTCATGCTGGGCGGGTTACTGGCTGGGACGGCTGAATCTCCCGGCGAATACTTCTACAAAGATGGGATGCGACTTAAGAAACATCGGGGGATGGCTTCAAAGGAGGCGATGGCGGAGGGAGGAGCGAAACGTTATCTCAACCAGCCCAGGGATACAACTGTTCGTGCGGGAATTGAAACTCTGAACTTGAATGAGATTAAAGTTGCACAGGGCGTCAGCGGCGCTGTGGTAGACCGCGGGTCATTGCTTGACTTCATCCCATACATGGCG
>SDBU01009715.1_pt1 | contig 10757 bp, 14 predicted proteins | sample 2277071 | NCBI WGS metagenome assembly SDBU01 (sample SAMN10397929, study PRJNA504765) | marine sediment metagenome | isolation source: marine sediment core GS08_GC12, 126 cmbsf | place: Arctic Ocean: Gakkel Ridge, Loki's castle | collected 2008
TGGCTACACGGGCGAGGGAATTATTCTAGAGGCGACGGCTCTGGGGTTAAATACATGTTGGGTTGCCGGTTTCTTCAGACCGGAAAGCGTGGCTTCTCTTATTGAAATTGGTAGTAAAGAACGGGTATTAGCCGTGACTCCAGTGGGCTATGCACGGAAATTCGAGTCATTGGAGGAGAAGCTAATGACTGGTTTTGGCCGTACACATAAGCGTCTATCGATTTCTAAGTTGGTTGATGGTATGGAAATAGTAAAGTGGCCCGAGTGGGTAAGAGCATCTCTTGAAGCTGCCAGGCTTGCTCCTTCTGCAGTAAATCGCCAACCATGGGGTTTTAGTGTAGAAGATGATGGCATCACAGTTTTCGTTAGAACAAGCGGTCCAGAATTTAACATCTCCAAGCGTCTTGATTGTGGTATTGCAATGCTGCATATTGAATTAGCTGCACTAAGTAGTGGTGTGAGAGGCGACTGGAAGTTATTGGAAGCCCCAAGAGTGGGCCGTTTTTATGTTGTCAATGATAAATATGGAGAGAGATGAAACTGATGCCAGTGTGGGCGGTACTGTACAATAGGCAGAACCTTTTCCCTATATTTTAGCCTGAATACCTAACTATGTAGACAGTGCTAATTATGGTAGCTGTATACCCGTTGCACAGCTTCACAATGTGGTTGTGATAACCGGGTCTATTCTGAGGCAACGTATAACCAGAGCGATGAACTCGAACCCCTGAATCAAGTAATCGTTAAGGTATATTTATTGTTTTGTGGTCAGCTCCTTTATATAGGTATTTTATTCAAGGTTTTCCTATGGCCCTTTCTCTCAGCCCTGTCCTTCCTCTCCGTGCTTCCTCTTGGTGTTTCCTCTCCGTGCTTCCTCTTGGTGTTTCCTATAGTATTTCCTGTGATGGCCCCTGTGTTACCTTCTCTGTCGGCGACCATGTTAATTTGCACAATTAGATGTTTTGTTTAGTGTACGGCTGAACTAGCATGCGTATAACAGGGATTACACGCTAGAGTTTGATAATTACTATCATCCAGTTGGGGTTGACTACTAAAACGAGAAGGGTTGAGTAAAATCATCGCCCCTAGTCAGCTCGTCAAGTTCATGCCTGAGAGGTGAATAGTCATTCGATAGAACTCTTATATATGGGCCTTTACCACGTACCAAATAAGGTTTATTATTGCCGCTGAACACGTTTACCAAGACAATCGGTTTTTTATCAACCTTCACCATATCAATATCATACTGAGGGACCGGGTCACATCGGTGCCTAATAAGGCTTTCGACTGCTTTCTTGGTATTTGAGGCATTTTGTACTCCCGCCACGTTACGGTCATCATCAACTCCCACAAGAATTATACCGCCCTGGCCATTTGCCATAGCTACTACAGTTTCGACGAATTCGCTACCGCTTGAGTCTTTTCCTTTTGCCTGTAGTTTGAATTCCACCGTCTCATTCTCCCCTTGTTGTATGATCCCTTGCAGGTCATCCATGTTATATCCAGAGTTACGCCTTCCTGTAATGAAGCCCTTCCCCAATTCAGTCGAATCCTTCGGTAATCCAGGATATCGCCCTTTTCCCTGTCCAATAAATAGAGCCATACCTGTGATGGTCTTTCTTTCAGAGGAACCTCAATTGTATTCCTGGTGAATGAGAACTCAGTAGACTCTGATTCGGTGGGGTATTCTATATAGAGTTTGCCCATGAGGTCATTAAGATTTGCCTCAAGAGTCTGGACGTTCACCGACAGGCGAGATTTTCCTATTTTCACATGGACTATTCTTGCCATGTAGTTCGGTAGTAAGAATACTACTGTATTCTGCCAACCTTGATACCTTAGTAGGTCAACACCTAGCTCATTCTTTATCGCGTGAAAATAGTCTGGATAGAGAGGTAAACTTTTAGCTACTAGTGTGCCGCCACGCATAGTCTCCTTAAATCCCTGGTCTGCTTCGCATATGAAAACGTTGGTTGGCCACTCAATCGAATATTGTTCATTGTGGCTGTGCAGGTAATCGTTTTCAAAAAAGTGTGTGAATGTTCCCTCAAAATGGATGTTAGTCAGTTCTGGAATAATCAACTCACCTTGCTTCACCAAGCTTTTTAACACAGTGGTCGCCTCTTTAACTTTAAGTGAAGCTTGCACGATTGTCAGACTACCATAGTCTAGGTATCGCTTGGGTATCGTCTGGGTGCCCTTGTGAATCATAGACACTATCGTAAAGAAGTTTGCCAATTCGCCTTGATTCTTGTGTATCAACGCAGCTTGTAAACGAGCGCCGCCGTCTTATTAAACTGGTCAGGTTGCCCCGTATTCTATAGATAAGGGGTGTTGTATTTTGCCATCAATCGAAGACATTGGTCGCCGGATAGCCGATGAGCTTAAAAAACACCAAGCCGACTATATCGAAGCCCACCTGGAGCAGACCAGCTCCAGCCACATCACCTACCGGGGGAGGGAACTGGAGTCTATCGGCAGCATCAGCGGCACTGTAAAAAGAAGCCCCTCTTCCACACCCCGAAGTTATCAGCCGCTTGAACAAAGCATCTTGGGCAAATCCTTTATCGGCTACGGTTTCTACTCGTACCACACCTCTCTGGTTATCAACCATTATTTTCTTGATTTCATCCTTGCTACTTAAGAACCCTTCGGCGGCAAGAAAACCAACAGCTAAATATTTTAGGTCCTTTGGCGAACAGAGCAAAGTTAATTCCTGAAATTTGTGAAGTATGGATAGATGCTGATAAAATAAATGCCCTACAAACTAGGCAAAAGCATATAGCGGTAAATGCCGAGATATTGTTGCGTGGTTTCGCTCGTGTAGGTATCACGGCTTTAGTATATGAAGCTACTGACTATGAGAAAATAAAAGACCGTGATGACCTTGAAAAAATCCTTGAGGCGTATATAGCAAAGGAATTATTACCCTGGACAAAGCGTTTCCCTGACGATTTTTATGAACAACTATTCCGGCTACGTGGTTGGCAATATAGACCAATTTCAGTAAAACGACCCAAGTATGTCGGTAAATTAACCAATGAGCTTGTCTACGAAAAACTACCACAAGGTGTCCTAATTGAACTTCGTAGTAAGAATCCTGTTACTCCTAAAGGTTACCGCAGGTATAGGCATTTCCAATTTCTTACAGGAGATATTGGCAACCCACACCTTGAGAAACAAGTAGTGTCTGTAACAACTCTAATGAAAGCATCAAATAATTGGGCGACTTTTAATAGACTATTTAATAGAGTTTTTGGAGTACAAGGCGAAATGATTTTCCCAGAGTTAGAAGAAGGGGAGGGATAACTATTTCTTGCTCCACCTAGCCTGAGCAGCCTTTTTAGCTATATCACTCCGTTGCTCAGGTGTCAGCTTCTCCGCTCTAGCCCTACCGCCTTTTAAGCCACCTTTACGCCCTAGAGCCTTTGCGTCGAATTTTTTAACTGGTTTTTCTTCTGCTTCTATTTCTCCGGTGGCTTCTTGAACCACACGGAAGGCATTTACTGCAAAATCATGCTCTTTTTTCTTACGCTTTGCCATACTTAAATCGTAAACCATCGCTCAAGCATTGTCAACGCCCAAGCATCACAAATTGATTCAAATTGATACACTACCGGAAATTCTCTGGCAACTAGCTCTTGAATGCTGCTGCTGCCTTCTTCCTTGGTAACACGTTTTATGGGAAGCGTCTCTACACTATCCATTACCTTTTCACCTTTCTTTGTATTCAGCCTAGAGGGCTCTATAAATTTTATTAGTGGCTCTTCAAAAGCGGTGACATAGCTCTGAGCTTGGCGACAATACTGGGCAGGACGTCCAAAACCTGCTCTATATCGTCCTGAGTGGTCCACTTCCCCAGAGTAAGCCGGAGCGAGCCATGCGCCTGTTCCGGGGGAATCCCCATTGCCAGAAGCACATGGGAGGGCTCAAGGCTTGATGAGCTACAGGCTGAGCCGGTAGAAGCACAAATACCCACCAGGTCAAGGTTTAGAAGCATTGATTCCCCTTCGACAAAATCAACACTGATATTGACATTGTTAGGCAGTCTCATTACCGAATGACCGTTTAAGCGAATATGGTCAATCTGCTCCAGAAGTCTCTTAACGAGCTGGTCACGAAGACGAGTCAGGCGCTGTGCCTCCTGGACCATTTCCTGCTGGGCAAGCTCCGCTGCCCGACCAAAGCCGACAATGCCGGGGACGTTCTCCGTACTCGCCCGCCGTCTTCTCTCCTGCTCACCGCCGTGTATAAAGGGGACTAACCTGGTCCCTTTTCTGATATATAACGCTCCAACCCCCTTGGGACCGTACACCTTGTGGGCTGACATAGAGAGTGAATTTACCCCAAGCTCATTGACATCCACCGGGATGTGCCCTACCGTCTGCACAGCGTCGGTGTGGAAATAGATTCCTGCTTCTTTGGCAATCTTACCTATCTCGGTTATCGGCTCTATGGTGCCCATCTCGTTACTAGCGTGTATCACCGAGATTAGGATGGTTTTGTCTGTAATGGCCTTTTTGACATCATCAGGAGCAACCAGGCCATACTCATCTACCGGCAGATAGGTTACCTTAAATCCCCTTCTCTCCAAAAATTTGCATGTTTCTATCACCGCATGGTGCTCAATAGAGCTGGTAATAATGTGATTCCCCTTAGGCTCATTGGCGAAAGCTACACCCTTTAAGGCAAAGTTATCGGCCTCAGTCCCGCTACTGGTAAAGACAATCTCTTCATTCCGGGCACTGATGAGCCCGGCAACCTTAACCCTTGCTTCCTCAACAGCTCCCTTTGCTTCCTGACCGCGGGAATAGATGCTCGAAGGGTTACCAAAGGCATCAGTAAAATATGGGAGCATCGCCTTGACTACCTCAGGGTGGGTGGGTGTGGTGGCAGCGTAATCAAGGTATATCTGCTTCATTGTTCATCCCTCCACAATGTCGCCAATCACCGGGTCGACTCTTACCCCTTTGGCAGTCACCCAGGCAATGCCCTGCTCAATGTCTTTCTCTTCTCCCTCCAGTTCCAAAACTACCCAACCCTTGTCCTCGGATACATCAGCGCGGCGGATATTGGTCACTACCTTAAACTGCAGGCTAAGGTTATAAATGATGGGCTCCGTGACTAGTTTTTCAGGAAAGGTAAACATTACTTGTTTCTTGACCATCTTGGCCCCCTTTATCTTTCTTGGGATTTAGTATAGCACAGGTGAATTATGATGGGCTTAAACTCGCGCACCGAGCACCTCTTCAAATGATTCAAGGCTAGGCTGGACAGTAAAGGGCTGAACAATATCGGACACTGTTTCCTGTGTCTTGGGTCCTGCCGCGGTGATAAAAGCCACCGTAAGCTCGTTTCTTTTAATTACCCCTGAAACTGCCAGATTCTTGAGTCCGGCAATGACTACTCCGCCGGCCGCTTCAGCAAAGATACCCTCGGTTTGAGCCAGGAGCTTCATTCCGGCAATAATTTCCTCATCAGTGACGGCGCAGGCACCACCCCCTGACTCTCGGACAATCTTCAAAGCATCGTAACCATCAGCCGGGTTGCCGATGGCGATTGACCTGGCAATGGTATCTGGCTTTACCGGGTGTATATGGAGAGTGCCCGCCTGAAAAGCGTTAACGATGGGCGAGGAGCCAGCCGCCTGAGTGAGATACATGTGGGTATTAACCGGTTCAATTAAACCGAGCATGGATAATTCGTCCAGGCCTTTCCATATTCGGGTAAAGCTAAGCCCCGAGGCCGCCGGATATACCACACAGTCGGGAGCACGCCAACCCAGTTGCTCCGCCACCTCATAACCCAGGGTCTTGCTCCCCTCAGCGTAATACGGTCTGAGATTGATATTAATAAATCCCCAGTTGTATTTTTGTACCAGCCCGGCACAGAGACGGTTGACATCGTCATAGCTTCCATTAACGGTTACCAGAACCGGGTTATAGATTGCCGTTCCGACCAGCTTGCCCGGTTCAACATCAGCGGGAACGAAAACATAAGCCTTCATATTTGCCTTGGCAGCGTGGGCGGCGACACTGGCCGCCAGGTTGCCCGTTGAGGCACAAGCTAGAGTGTCAAACCCGAACTCCCGTGCCTTGGTGGCGGCAACCGAGACCGGCCTATCCTTGAATGAGTAGGTTGGATTAAGGCAGTCATTCTTGATATACAGCTCGTCCAGCCCCAGCTCTTGCCCCAACCTATCAGCTTTAACCAAGGGGGTAAAGCCAGCGCTAATATCTACTGGCTCGCCTTCCACCGGAAGCATATCATGATAGCGCCACATGCTCGCTGGTCCCTTGCTAATCTCTTTCCGACTTAGCTTTTTAGCCATCGCCTTGTAGTCATAGCTGACTTCCAACGGGCTGAGGCAGAAATTACACAGGTTGATTGGCTCTAAAGGATACCCTCGGCCGCATTTGCGACAGCGTAGGGCTATAGCATAACTCATACTCTTCCACTCCTTCCAAGACGCTAGAGCGCCTGGCGCAAATCATCAATTAAATCATCAATGTTTTCCAAACCCACTGATAACCGGATTAGTTGGTCGGTAATTCCAACTTTTTCCCTATAATCTTCTGGCATTGAAGCATGGCTCATAGTAGCCGGGTGCTCAGCCAGGGAAGCAACACCGCCCAGCGACTCTGCCAGAGAAAAGACCTTGATTCTTCTTAGAAAGCGGTTAACCGCTTTAATGCCATCTTTCAATTCAAATGAAACCACCCCACCAAAGCCCTTCATCTGTCTTCTGGCGATTTCATACCCAGGATGAGACTCAAGTCCAGGAAAAAATACCCTCTTTACCGCCGGGTGTTCCTTGAGATAATTGGCGACGGCAAAGGCATTCTCCTGATGCCGCTCCATCCTCACCGGCAGGGTCTCAATTCCCCGGAGCACCAGCCAGCAATCAAATGGAGAAGCACAGGTTCCCATAGCATTTAAGAGAAACTGAACCCTTTCGGTTAACTCATCAGTGGTGGTGACCACAGCACCACCGACAACATCACAGTGTCCGTTAAGATACTTGGTTGTGGAATGGACAACCAGGTCAACCCCATATTCAATTGGCCTTAAGAAATAGGGAGTGGCGAAGGTGTTATCTATCACGGTCATGAGGTTGTGCTTTTTAGCAATATCGACTGCCATCTCAATATCGGTGATACTTAGTAGCGGGTTAGATGGAGTCTCCAACCACAGCATCTTGGTATTGGGCTTTATCGCCGCCTCAATCCTCTGTCTACTATCCATCCTCAGGAAGGTAAACTCCAGCCCAAAGTCGCGCATCACGTTCTGAAACAGTCTATAGGTTCCCCCATAGACATCATCCCCAGAAATTACGTGGTCGCCGCATTTTAAAAGGTGGCTAATGGTGGCCTCAGCAGCCATGCCGGTGGCAAAGACAAACCCTGCCTTCCCCCCCTCAAGCTGGGCAATGGTATCCTCCAGAACCTTTCTCGTCGGGTTTGCTGTGCGCGAGTAATCATAGCCCCTCGTTTTGCCGACGTCCTCAAAGACAAAGGTTGATGTCTGGTATATGGGTACCGAGACGGCACCAAACATAGCATCCGGCCTCTGCCCAGCGTGAATGGCTATTGTTTCAAATCTCATATTCCCCCTCCTTGGCTAAACTCGCGCGCAATTTCTCTCCTTCTATCCCGTAGCTCATCTTCAGGGACTACCAGTCCGCTTAAGCCCTCAAGCTTCTTCAGACGCTCGCCCAACTCCTCCTGCCCCCTTAAGACAAGCCTTATAGCTTCTGCCACCGGGTCAGGCAATTTCCCGTGCTCCAAGTCTATGAGTGGCTTATGGCGATCCTCTACAATTCTTCCCGGGATTCCCACCACCGTAGCCCCAGGCGGAACTGATTTTACTACCACCGAGCCGGAGCCAATCCTAGCTCCATCCCCTATGGTGATAGCGCCTAAAGCTACCGCCCCGGTTCCCATTACCACATTATTGCCAATGGTGGGGTGACGCTTCTCCTTTTTTAGACTCGTTCCACCTAGAACGACTCCCTGATATATCAACACATCGTCTCCAATTTCAGTCGTCTCTCCGATGACCACCCCTGCCCCGTGGTCTATAAAGAAACGCCTGCCAATTTTGGCGCCGGGGTGGATTTCAATACCGGTTAGGAAGCGACTGATATGAGAGCCAAAGCGAGCCGGAAATCGGAGCTTGTGCCGCCACAGGAAATGAGCCAAGCGATGAAACCACAGGGCATGCAGCCCGGGATAGCAGAAGATAACCTCAGCCACACCCCTCGCCGCCGGGTCTTTAGCAAATACTATCCGGATGTCTTCTTTTAAGGTCTTTAACATAACAATTTGACCTTCTCGCTTAACTATTGTAGGAGAAAACAGTTGTAATCATCAAACCAATCCATCTCGCCATCTTACTTTAACTTAGTTTATATCATTTATATTGTGTAATCTTCTTTAACCTTCTTTCTTCCAAAACTTGTCCTATTCCATGCCCTCTCGTGTGTATAGTAAAGCACAGCCTTAATCCCATTAGCCGTTATTGCTAGGGCAATTGAGGTGGTCCATTCTCCTAACCATATGAAGGCGACCAGTATAGTCACAGCTGTAGCAATAATCCGCCAGGATATAGTTTTCGCAAGGCTTCTTTTACGGCTTTCTATTCCAGCCTGCTTTTTAAAATTTATTTTTGGTTCTGTTCGATCTGTTCTCACCATATTTCTATAACCCCATTATTTGGTAATGGTCAATATAAATCTGCTTTCACCCTCTTTCTTAAAACCCGGCTTTATACCTCTGGTCTTTAATTCTTGTGCCACACTTTTGAGAGAGTCTGTATCGCCCAGTATTATTCTCGCCGCTTCTCCCTCACCCAAATTATCGATTAGTTCGGTTGCCTTCATTTTGGACAAAGGGCAAACTAAATCACATAAATCATATTCCTTTTCCCTAATTTCGCTGGCTTCTGTTTTAAGGAAATCCTGGTAAAAACTGGCATATTTGAAGGCATCATCAGGCGAGACAACAACTGCTAGTCCAGCGTTTGATTTGGCATAACGCAGGGCAATATAAAGTATGGCTCCTGTCGTCGGACCAACCGGAATTCCATCTTTTCTGGCTAATTCTATGGCAGTTCTATACGCATTTTCGTCGGTCACTTCTACGGTATCATCAATTACTGAGTAATCCAGAATTTTTGGCACAAACTCTTCATCTAATCCGGTGATTCTCTTCATACCTGGTAATTTATGGTCCGGGGAAGATGGTTCCACTCCAATAATTTTTATCTCCGGATTTTGCTCTTTGAGATATCTGCCAACGCCAGTTATTGTGCCACAAGTACCAAACCCGGCAAAGAAATAATTGATTTTACCTCGGGTTTGCTGCCAAATTTCCGGGCCGGTGGTTCGATAATGAGCTTGAACATTCAGATCGTTCTCGTATTGATTAGGGCTGATATAACTATCTTTGGTAGCCGGACTCTTTATTAAGCCGTTAACCAGCCCCCTAGCTCCTTCAGTGGGAAATAAAGGACATAATGCATCATCAACTTCTGTCACTTTAGCTCCTAAAAATCTTAACATTACCTTTTTTTCTTCAGGGATTCTTTCGGGAACGACTATTTCTACTGGCAGTCCCAAGGCATTGGCAACACAAGCTAACGCAATCCCGGTATTGCCTGATGATGGCTCGACCACTGTTCTACCCCCTATTTCCAGTGCCTTCAGCATTTCATAAACAATTCTATCTTTAACCGAACCAAATGGATTATATCTTTCCAGCTTGAGATAAATTTGGAAGTCCCTACTTGGGTTAATTTTATTTAACCTAACTAATGGTGTCGGATTCTGTGGACTGGCTATTAGTTGTGTTATATCAGAATAAACCCTTAATTGATGGTCTGATTCTTGATTTATCATTTTAATCTCTGGGTGTGGATGCCACACTCCCCTCCACATTTACTGGTATCTTTCCATCTTCCATCTCGCTCAAACTCTCCTCCGATACGCGAGCAGGGTGCACAGCCAAGAGAGCGGTAACCTTTGCCATACCAGGGATGGGGAGCAATACTCCTAGTGGCTATATACCTCCATATCTCGGCTTCGGTAAAGGTTAGAATGGGGTTTATCTTAATAAGTCCACCCTTCTCTTCTATTTCCTGGTAATCTGCCCTTGTCTGCCCTTCTGTGCATCTTAAGCCAGTTATCCAGGCATCTAAACTACTTACAGCTACTTTGGTAGGTTCTACTTTAAGTAGCCGGCAACATTCATCTGGATTTATTGCATAAATCTCCTTACCGGTTTGAGTCTTAATTTGAGACGCTTTTTGAACAAATTCTTCAGTAGGTAACAGTATTACTTCCAGAGAACTATCTTTGAGAGCCTCCGGAATACTATCAGCAACCATGTATACAGTGGTACCAAGATTCAATTCTTTATTCATTTTCCTCAGATAATCAAAGGTTTCCCTGGGTTTGTATTGTGTCATTATTGAGAAAATCTTTATATTTGGGTCGACCTCTCTTGCCAAGTGAACCGTAACCATACTGTCTTTGCCAAAAGAGCAAGCTACGGCTACCCTCTGGTAGTTTTTTATCGCCTCTTCAATCAACTCTTTGGCATGCTCAATTTTTTCTTCCATTAATTTCAATTTCCTTTACGTTTTTCATTAAGCCAACACTGCTATTTTGTACTTGGGATTAACATCTCTTTAAATTCTTCTACACCTGCTTCATCAATAATTGTGGCTACATTAGCCTTCTTGTCCTTCACAATTCC
>SDBU01009717.1_pt1 | contig 10757 bp, 25 predicted proteins | sample 2277071 | NCBI WGS metagenome assembly SDBU01 (sample SAMN10397929, study PRJNA504765) | marine sediment metagenome | isolation source: marine sediment core GS08_GC12, 126 cmbsf | place: Arctic Ocean: Gakkel Ridge, Loki's castle | collected 2008
CAATTTCTGGAATTGGATATGGCGCCTGAGAAATAACAAATTTTCTTCCTCCCCAAACCCGGGCGCCAATTCTGCAAAGTTATTTCTGCACAGACCTTAAAAATATTATTTTAAGTCCTTTATACCTTGCAGAACCGTGTCAAAGAGCTCTCGGACGTCACTCTTTTCCAGACAGGAAAATGCCACTCTGAGGTCTGTTTCGCCCAGGGAAATAAGGCCTACCCCGTATTTGTCAAGGAGATGGACCCGGAGCTGTTCTGCATCAACTGTTTTCAATTTCAGACACATAAAGTATATATATTAGTTTAAACATACGGGGGTCAGAAAAGTGGAAACGGGTGGAAAAACGTGAGCGTGACTGAGGAGCAGATTGTCGAGCAGGAAATGACGTTACTCGCTCAACGTGAGAAGTTGAGGAAGCGGATAGAACACGGCATTCTTAAACTGTTGCTCTGCGACCTTGATAAACTGTCTGCCACATTTATACTTCAGCTTCAGCGAGATTTAGAGGACTGGTTTAAATGAGCAAGTTAAGCACATCACAAAGATTCAAGCAAAACAAGCCAATGGAGGTATATGCAACTCCAAATAAGAGCTGGGTATGGCTTGTTATGAAGCATTATCAGAAACTAAAAAATGAGCTTAAGAATCCCTATGCTAGAGTTATGTGCAGAGTCTTAAGCCCGATAGTTGGGTACACCAGCGGAGAGATTGGCGACGTTTATATCAGGGATATAGCAGGTAATGCACTAAAGGTCTTTGATGAAAAGAATGGCGAAGAATTTAACTTGCAGAAGTTTTTAAGGGCTGAGGGCTGATGCCGAGAAGGAAAAAGGGCAGGGATAAGCGAAAAAGTGATAAAGTAAGGCAGAACGTGCCCAAAGATTTGCCTGTTCTTAATGTGATACCTTTTCAGCGAATTGGCGACCCTGAATCAGCTGTTAGTGAGCTTGGTGAGGGGGTGCTGGTTGGAGTTGCTCATCATGAGCAGAGAACCCCGTTTCGCACAGATAGGAGCCTTGAGGATATAATTATAGTTTCCCGCTTATTTGAATCGAAAAGAATAGAGCTTGGAGATGTTGACCTTGTGCAGTTTGAGGAACAGCCAGAGAGGGCTGTTAGAAGAAGGAGAAAGAAAGCTAACCCAATGCGTACAATAGATTTCAGTGAGCTTCAGCACAGTAGATATTATCTTAATGAGTATCGGCAGTATGAGGGCAGGATATATTTTGCTATACGGCGAGGTGCTTGGTATATTACGCTTGCTGATTTACTTATAAGGATAGGCCCATTCGAAGCTGAGATAACAGCACGAACATGGGCTCAACGATATTTAGGGCGAAAGTATTTTCAAGGAGAGGAAAGCGGTGCATGAGATGCTTGTGATTGACCCTCACCTTTTATGCCCGCCCTTAAACCTTGCGAAAAAGGAGGCTCATTAATGGGTGGAGATAAAGTGCCAACACCATTAGATAAATGGGTTGAGATGTTTGAGGCTGAACATAAAGGCAAGATAAAAATAAGCTATAGTTTAAATGGGATGCACATTACAAAGGTGAACAAGAATGAGCAGAAATAGCGAAGCAATACGCCCAGAGGATGCAATAAGGGAGGAAACTGAGGAGATGCTCAGGAAAGTTAAGGATTTGGTTAATTACATAGCGAAATATGATAGCCCTGAATTCAAGGAAATGCTAGGTAAAGTTAGGAATCCGCAGGGAGTGCTATTGCTGATTCAGTCTGAGCCTAGAAAGTTTAAGAGAGGTTTAGCTGACACAGTAAACTTGGTGGCAATAGGCGAGTTCAATCCTACGAATGTTTCAATTGTGATAAGGGACTGGCTTATAAAATCAATGAAGATGGCTCAGCTAGGGAGAGAAATAATATGAGCGAAAAGGCAATGATTGATATATCAGGAGCTGAGATTGTGCAGATTCGGGTGAGCCATGATGGCAGAACAGTGTGGATAAACAGAGAAAAAGCGTGTATTCTCAGAATTTGCAGAATTAAGCAATTGATTGTTGATGATATGAGGCAAAAGGGAACGGGAATGGAATGAGCAAAGCTCCAGAGGTTTACTGCCCAAGAGAGGGCAAAAAGGTTCCTTTCCATTGGTGCTTTGGAAGCAATGTTCCAAAAAGGATGGCGTGTTCAGACCAGACAGGAAGCTTAGATAGATGGACTGGATGCAAAGCTAGGAATTTTGCTGAGTTGAAGGTGTAGAGATATGAGCGAGGGTAGTTTAGGAGTGAAAACAGCCCGCATCCAGCGGGAAGTCGGCGGTTCAAATCCTGCCCCTTCGCACCAACTCAAGCAATCATTTTTTGAATTTAACAAGCCTGAGGGAAAAGATAAACCATATTTAGAGCTGATTGAACACTCAGGACAGCAAGCTGCATTTGATAGAATAGTTAAAATTCATCACTCTTACGTGCAGGGAACGCGATATGGCGGAAGAAGAATTAACTGGATAATTAGAGCAAAAAGAACAAATGAGATTGTTGGCGCTATTGGTGTAGGTTCAGCAATTATTGCAATGTCTGCAAGGGACAGGTGGATAATGTGGCCCAAGGAAGCGCGATTGGAGAACCTAACAAACATCGCAAACAATTGGCGGTACTGCCTGCTACCGAATGCACCCAAAAACTTTGGCTCATCGGTGCTGGGATTGTTGGCAAGATTAGCCCCAAGGGAATGGGAAAACAAATATGGCGATAGACTTGTTCTGCTAGAAACGTTGGTTGAACCGCCTCATAAAGGAACAATTTACAAAGCCGCAGGATGGCGGCTGACTGGACTGACTAAAGGAACGCAGTTCAAATGGATAAATAAATCAGAGGCTGATAAGTACCTCAAGATGGGCTGGACAATAGTGCAAAGGTACATGAAATACGGAGAGAAAATAGACAAAAATAAGTGGCAAGTTGCTGATGTGCGAGGAACCACAAGAAAAAGAATATTTTTGAAACCACTAGCAAAAGATTTTGTACGATTCCTAGGCAGAAGGAGAGAGAAGCCATGAGAAGATGCATGGTTTTGGATTGCTCAAATATTGATAGAGCAACCTATTTATGCACTTTACCATTTATTGAGATTGATAGGAGAGTGCATTGCACTTCATATTCGCAGGATAAAGAATATCTTGACTCGCTATTGCATATATATGTTCGTGATGTAATACGAGCAAATGGCTATGTTCCAGAGACGCAGAAAATGGTGAATATAGCTAAGTCACTAAATCATGCTCCGAGCGTGAAAGCGCTGGAGAGGAGGGGCGACTAAGTTGCCTCGAATCAAGGCCGAACTCGCGGAAGGCGTTGAGCCAATAGAGGGCCACACATATAGGATAACGGAAGTCCTTACAGAGCAAAAGACAGCCGTACAGGGATTCGTCGGGCACAGAGTATCCTTCGAGCCAGTAACTCGGAAGAAGGATGATGAAAACGTTTACGCTACCATGCTATGGCACAGGGAGCTGGCTGGGGTACTATCGAAGCTAGGTTCGTTCCTAGCAGCATTTCTGGAACACTATGGCGACGAGGACGTAGCGTTCAACACCGATAACTGGACTGGCTGTGTTGTTCGCATCGTCAAGTGGGCTCCACGCAACCGCGAGATTGAGGTCGTAGAAGGGAAAAAAGAGTGAGTAAGACGTACAAACCGCAGAGATTAGGTGGAAGCACCTATATCTGCATCCCTCCCTCCTTTTTTACTCCAGCAATGCTCAAGAATGGAGTGAGGCTCACACTCCTCGAAAAAGGAGCCAGAGACTGCGTATTTAGAATGGAGGAAGTAGATGAAGAACACCCTGTTAGTCTTGAAGCAAGTAGAGAGGACGCACAAGAATCTGGGACTACCAATAATGTTCGCGAAGCTGATTGATATGTCCAATCTGGGATGCTTCCTAGTTGCGGAGAGAGGGAAAGGAAAAACGGTATCGCTAGATACAATTAGGGATAACCTGCGACACAGGGACTTAATGCAAGTAAGCATCATATCCTATGCTGGACTGGCTGATATGGCTTCGGAAATGTCAGGTCGCAGAATAACCATGATAAACAGGGATTTTTCAAGCTTCTATACGGATTACTTGAAAGACGTAGCAGTTAACCTCATTGCGAGCCTTATAACAGACCACGGCATTAAAGCTGATACAGGAAGGTATCATATAGACATATCTGACTGCACAATATCATTTCTTTCAGCAACACAACCTCAGATGCTGGAAAGCTTAAACAGAATCCCAACATGGGAGTCCATGTATCGTGATAGATTTGTTCGCTATCCAATGCTGTACTGGTTTGGCAGTCCTGAGAGATACCTGAAAGAACCGCCAAAAGTATCAGCTGTTTCAATAATTCCTGACTCAGAAGAAGTGAGCATTCCCAGAAGTATTAGAGAGAACCAAATCTATGAGCGTATGACGGCCATTATGGAAAGGCAAACATCAATGAGCCGATGCAAACTTCATGTTGACGCCCTCCTTCGAAGCCATGCGGCTTTCAATATGAGGGACATAGTTCTGCCAAAGGATTTGGAATTTATCCAACTATTCGCGGGAAACCTTATGCTTGACTATCTGCTCTCAGACCGAAAGAGAGGCGTGTCAAGACCGCTAGTATTCAATGCAAACTCGTTCATCATTTTCTCATATCTACTTGAACATGGCGGAGCATCGAAAAAGATAATGCGTAATGAGTGGAGCGTATCGAATATCACGATACAGAGAAACCTGAATCCGCTAATGGGAAGAAATCTTGTCAAAGGAACATACGGCAAAGATTGGTACACCATAAACCCAAAATGGCTGGAAAGATACGCAAATCCCGTTCATAAATGGTTTGAGGAGAACGGCATACATGGGTAGAAAGTTCAAGTGCGACAGGGACTGCGAACTTGAGAAAGGCTCAGTTGGATGTCTGTCTCGTATGTTATCAAAGCTAATTAAGGAGTCTGCCGAGGTCATGGAATCTGTTGCAAGATATGACTGGAAGCATATGAAAATCGAAATGAGTGATGTCATGGTTACAATAGAGGGGCTAAAGCAGATACACCCAGACCTATGCGGAGTTGAGAGAGGTGCCTAGAAAACGATTTTCCAAGGGGCAGAGAAGCTTGATTGACCCTAAGACTGAGGCTCTTGAAGAATTTGAGCAAGGAATGGGAGAATCAACGCTCAACATGGAAATTATTTGCCCATACTGTGCATACAAAGGAAAAGTCAGGGAATTTGGAACCAAAAAGAGCGAGAAATCGGAGTCCTATTCAACAAAGATGTTTAGATGCCCAGACTGCTATCAGAGAATGAGAAGAGCAACACTGCTTAGAGATATGACCGTATCTGAGTGGGCTAGATGGCTCTATGTGGATGTTATTGGCTCTCATGGATACGATAGAATCAGCTTTCCAAAATTATTGAAAAGACTTAAGGAGTATGGCTGGGCAGGTGAGTTCTGGTCAGCATGGAGAGCAGTGAAAGAGCACAGAGAAACATCGGATATTGAGGATTATATAGATTATGTAAGGCAAAGTGCTAAAGAGGCTAGGGATGCATGTGATAAATTTGAACAGGGTTTGGCTGGAAGGAACAGCATGACCTGCACAACCTGTGAGGATATGCATAAAGTGTGCTGGCCAGCGGGGGTAGAAATATGACACGAACAATTAAGGAATGGCAAGAATATGTCAGAAGTTGGGCAATATCCAAAGGATTTGATTGGAAGCCAAGTGAAATTGATTTGCCACTTCTGAGAATACACAGCGAGGTAAGTGAGGCTGGTGAAGCCGTACGTGATAATGATATGGAACAGTTGGCAGAGGAATTTGCTGACATATTTATACGTCTAGTTGATGCTTGTGAGGTCATGAGCGTTGACCTTGAAGCTGAGACTGAGAGAAAGATGGCAATAAACGAAAAGCGACCATACCTGCACGGGAGGGCTCGAAGATAGAGCAACCAGTTCACACAATTCATATTCGAAAGTTAAACCATGAAGCTTATGAGCGTCTCTGGAACCTCAGAAAGCATCATGGAGCTCGTTCATGGGCAGTTCTAATAGATATAATCACGAAAGAGTATGTCAAGCAAATTGAGGAGTTTGATTGGCTGTGAAATGTAAAATCTGCGGCAGTGAACTGGAGCGAACAAGGGGTGCAAATGTTAAGCCGGGCGTACGATATGATTGCCCAACTCGTAGCTGTCCTGTAATTTTTGCTAAAAGGCGACTTAATGGAGAAATAGAATGGATGCTTGAGGCTAGACCAAGGGAGAGAGTGATTGAAATATGATTGACACCGAGGGCTATGAGCTGAAACGAATGCCATGGTGGTTTTCACCGTTAACAGGAAAGCAGGTTCACTTTGACGCTTACTCAATGCTCTCATTCTGGCAATGGATGATTGAAGCCGATGTTATTCGATTCCTTCAAGAGCGGGGATTCACTGGAGAGGAATGGCTACTCCTTGAAGGCGAGTTTGACCGAGGGGAGCTTCAAGAGCGTGTGGGCATGTTCAAAGTTATCCCAGATGCACCAGTATCAATTCGCAGATACCCGCTTGATATTGAGCGTATTCCTGAATTTTATACACCAACCCTGCTAGAGGAGGAATTGCTAACAACATACTTGATTATTGAGAAGCTGAAACTTCTGCGAGTTTACCTGACATTCAGCATTGAAACTGGTGAAGGAAATGAGCCGTTCTATGCAGAAGTGACCTGCGATTCTACTATGTCATCTGACCTGTCCGAAGATGAGCTGAGGGACAGGATTCGCAGAATTGTGAATGGCGTTCTCAAGCTGTTCTTCATAGTGTTTGACGGTAACAAAATTGTGTCAACAGCAGAGAAAACAAAAGACCCTGATTGGCTAATAAGAACGCTAATGTATCTCCAGAGATATGCAGACCCCATATTTGAGAAAAGACCATTTGAAGCAGATGAGCAAAGAGGAGGCATGGATGGTTTTCTAACTCTAAGAAGGGAAGGCATAGACTTAGCGCGGCGTATTCGGATGCGTGGCCCAGATGAATACTTGACAAGAGAATCCGTTATAATGATAGGCATTGAGTACGAGTCAACAGCAGATATAGGATATGAGTACCCAGATGTGCATGTCATAATTGAGAAGGTTCGAATCCGACGTTGGCATCATGAGCGAACAATCATACTTGCACCATCAACCAGCGTATGGATGGATGAAATACTGGACATGGTGATAACGTGGTAAAAAAGACAAAAGTACCGCCAAAGGCTGAACTGTTCACAATGGACAGGATGGATTTGCTAAGATTTATCAAATTACTGAGAGATGAAATAAAGGAGCTAAGGCTGTCAATCAGGGCAAAAAACATCACAGTTCGAGAGTTAAGAATGGCAAAGCGAAATCATTGGGAAAAAATTAAGGAACTCAGAGCAAAACTGGAGGAAATAACATGAGCGTATTGAAAATTGATGTAGACTTCAAAGCTCCAGAGGAATGGCTAGAGTATTGGGTTGAAACCAGATGCATGATACTAAAAGGGCTGGGATTTACAATAAACCGAATTGCAAAACACCCAACCACAAAGGGGCAAAACTATTTCATAGAGCTAAGTGAGGAGCTGTCATCTAATACAATAAACATGCTTCAATTTCTGCTTGGTGACGACCATACAAGAGTTAAGATTAACGCATGGAGAATTGAACGGGGCATCCCGCACTGGAACAAAATATTCGATAGAAAGTTATGGAGAAAAGGAGCAAAAATAATTGAATGTTTCTACTGCGGAAACAAGATTCCGCTAATTGGTGAAAAAACATGAAATGGATAGGGAATTTCGTAAAAATTGAAGTACCAGATGATGCCTACGAGTGGCCAGCACATCGTGAGGAGATACGCAACAAGGCTGAGGAGCTTGAAGAGCTTATCCACTCAGTTGTGACTGGAGTAATTGAGAGGTGGCAATAGCAATGTCACCCATGCCCAGCTTTACCTGCAACAAGTGTGGTAAGATAGTTAATGTAAATAGTATTCCTTACAGGGATTACGCACAGTATAAGTCTCTTGAGTGTATCGGTTTATGCTGGACTTGCGAGAGAAAATCATGGTCACAAAAAGTGATGGGAGGTGAGTATAGTAGAGGAAAAGAAAAGACTAAGGGAAGAAGCCCGTGAGGCTCAGGAAGCGGCCGATGCTGAGGAGGAGACTCCCGCTGAGGTTGAGGAGGAAACTCCTGCTGAGGTTGAGGAGGAAACTCCTGCTGAGGTTGAGGAGGAAACTCCTGCTGAGGCTGAGGAAGAGACTCCCGCTGAGGCTGAGGAGAAGAAAGAGCCTGAGTAGTGCCCCAAGGGGCAGGCTCTTCACCCCCTTTTTTATTGCATAGTAAAAATTATATTAAGTTAGCCAAAGTAGTTAAGCTGGTAGCCAGAGAGGAGGGTGATTCCATGAGCGACGGCTCCATCCCAGCTTCCATTAGCCCTACTTTGGCGCAATTATCTCGATTTCGCCCTTTCCGGTTTCTTTACCCTTATTTTTTTTTGTTGGAATAACTACATCGGTGCCAGTAACCTTCTTGATAATCCCTCTTACAAATGCATCTGCAAGCACATCATCCAAGGAACCTGAGCCCTTTTCAGCACCCATTCCCTTTATTTCCTCAACTGCACTTGTCACCGTCTTAAAATCCGATACCATACCGCCTATGCTAACGGATGCCCTCAGCTCATTTGTGGCCTCAAACAGTTTTGTCATTCCGCCAGTCATGTCTACGAACATCTTGACCGCCGCTTCTATGTTTGCTCCTCCTCCTCCCCCTCCACTACTTCTCCTTTCCGCCATTGTTTTCTCCAGAATGTCTTTGCCCTCTTCATCAGCGGCAAGGTAGGATGAGACAGCTGATGCAACGACATCAGTGGTGGCGACCCCGCGTTCCTGAGCGTAAACCTTTACCGCCTCATAGATGTCCTTATGACCGCGACTAAAGACGTTTCTAAGCTTTTCCTTCCAGCCCATCCTTTATCACCCTGAATATCTCCTCACGAGCGTCTGCATCGGTAATTCCAGCCTTGATGAATCCGTGTATTATGACGCAATCATCTTCCATAGTGACACTATCAATTCCGCTGCCTTTGAACTTGACATCAAGCATTCCTGATGAGAGCAGTATGTCAGCAATTTCTCCAGTGATTTCATTGAGGTCACCAATCTTATCTGAAATAGCCTGTTGTCTTGTCTCAACAAGTATCTCTACTGCTTTGCCAATACCGACACCCATGCCCTCAGCTGCATCCCTTAGCTTCTCTCTTGTCTCAACTTTGACCTTGATTGACTCGTATTTTTTTCCTTTTTGCTCTTTGCCCTTTTCTGTCATTCCACTTCTTTCCACGAATAACCTTATCCTGTCGGACTTATATAGTTTTGTCGGGTTAAATTCCCAAAAAGGAGAAAAAGGAGAATAAGCAAAAAATGACGCAGATACAAGTTTACGGCATTCCAATGGTTCTAGTGCAGACACAAGACCGCTGGTACAACAAAGGCATGTACCTCAGGCAAGCCGCTCCTTGGGACAGACGCCGAGGAGGCTCGGCTGCTCTCTCAGAGGCCCAGTTCAAAGTAACTGATGCGTTCGCGCAAGTGAACACAGCAGCGAATGATGCTGGACTTAACAGATGGCAGAGAAGGGAGCTTGTGAAGAAGGTCATGCGCGGTAAGAGCTTCGGTGGAGCTCCAAGGAAGGCCAGACGGGCACCTGCGAGCGACGCAAAGGTTAAGACCGCAGTAACCACAGCCATAGCAATCGTTGCGAGGTTCTAGCATTGTCTCAGGATATACTTGCTGGAGTCGTCGAAAAGGCCAAGGGAGCTATTGTCACACAGACTGACCTCATAGCGGCGGTCGTAGGAGCAGGCTCCATAGCGGCGATGATTGAAGTCATCAGGTCTTGGGCACCCGGCCAGACCGAGGGCATGGCTGATGAAACCGTTGCAGCTGTCGGAGGATTCCTACTCTTCTATTATGGTGAGCGATTCCACCCCCTTCTTGTGCCATTCGGCTTTGGGGCGTTCCTCTCAGGAGTGGGCGCTTGGTCGAGTGAGTTCACTGAGGGCATCATACTGATGCTGAAGAAGAAGGAGGTATAGCCCTCATGAGTTTACTACTCAAGAGGACTCGGAGAACACCGCCCGGCACAATAGAGGCCCCAGAGGAGATGATACAGCTTCCAGCATCGCTGGTGATGGGCACGGTCAAGTTCGTCGAGATAGTAGGAAGTCTTGCAGCACTTGCAGCAAGCCTCAGCAACAAAATCATTAACTACACGATACCCGATGGATATGCAGCTGAACTCCTGTCAATAGGAATCATGCCTGATTGGAACGTGGGAGCAGGAGCCTCACGGATTCTGGACACAGAAATCGGGTACGATGATAAGCTGACAGGCATCAAGTTCCTGACTAACCATGCAGGTATGAACGCACTCCCATACGGAGATAGGCTGTCCAAACAGCCCATGCTCCCGCTTGGGATACCAATGAAGTCAGGGTCGCTGACATCAAAGTACAACTCAGGTCAGAAGATACAGGTCGTTATAACAGCAGGAACTGTAGCCATAGCAGACACAGTTCGGGCTAGGATACACCTTCTACTCTACGAGCCCTCAGACTGTCAGAGCGTCTTTGGCGTAGGAATCTCGAAACTGGCAACGGTAGTTGGTGGTGTCGAGCATGAGGACGAGAGACTCTTTGCGGACTATGAGCTCCTAGAGAGCGCCACAGCAGGAAA
>SDBU01009718.1_pt1 | contig 10756 bp, 8 predicted proteins | sample 2277071 | NCBI WGS metagenome assembly SDBU01 (sample SAMN10397929, study PRJNA504765) | marine sediment metagenome | isolation source: marine sediment core GS08_GC12, 126 cmbsf | place: Arctic Ocean: Gakkel Ridge, Loki's castle | collected 2008
ATTCTCGCCGCTCCCTCTTCAATGATATTTTGAATATCAGATGTTAATAAATAAGTTCCATAGATTTTTGCCGCGCGTTCTGGTTCATACCCGCCTATTTCGAACGCTTTGCGGGTCGGAAAATAACCGATAGCGCCGTTAGCCATTTCAACAACAAACGTATACGGATAGGGGGAAGCCTGTTTGATGTTCAGACCGATTTCCACAAAGATTTCACCAGGCATCGCTACCAAAATGGCATCATTCATTCGCACAACCTGGATTTCCATCTCCAAATGGTCAACCTCTCGGCCTGTCTCAACAACTTCCAGCGCTTCTTGTGCCCACTCTATGGGAATATAAGCATTCATCAGTTGATGATATTCGGGTGTTCCCTCTTTTTTCAGGTTCTCCAGATTTTTCTTGCCTTCCTCTATCATCTTTTTCAACTCATCTGCTGCGGGCAGTTTGCGCACAGGCAGGTCAACCCATTCCGATACAACGTTTAATGTCAGTTCAGGACGCGTTTCAATGGACTCGGCTATCTTTAATGCTTCGCCACCCACCATGTTTCCCCATTTCTCCGCATACTTTACGTCGTGAAATTGCACCGGATTAATATCTCCAGCGGCGCCTGTCGTGTGAAGCGCCAGGACGCGACCTTGTTTTGTTTTTTCAATGACACCCATTGCATAACCCGGATAATCAGCGGAAATCAGGTTTTTGTAGTTATGCGCGGCGACGGTATGGCAGCTATAATTCATCAACACCGCCATCATTTCCCCCTGAGCATTATCTATCCTGATGACACCGACTTCCGGGTCAATGGCTCCGCCTTCCCCATCGCGTCGATTGACACCAACACCATCGGCTCGGCCTTTTCCTGCGCCTATCCTGGCCTCCTGCATCCCCTTTGCGGCTACAGTTGCCGCCCCGATGATTTGCTTTTGGACTACCTTAACGTAATCCTCGTCAATTTCGCCCCATCGTCGGAGAAACATAGTAGCCGGGCCAGAATGGGTATGTGAGCAGCTAATAAGAACATCGCTAGCATTCATGTTCACTTCGCTGGCAATTCCTTCTCGAATTGCAGTCGCGTATTCTGTGTTGAATCCAATGAGGTCAGTGGTGATGATAGCGGTTTTTCTTCCATTGTTTTCAAGCAACAACACTTTTGCATACAACTCGTCCAAAACGCCAACGCTCGGTCCAAAAGACCAACCGGACAATTCTAATCCCACCGGCGGCGTTATATTTACTTTTGATATTCCTGCACGCATTTTGTTAACATCTCCCTTAGAGCATGTCTGAAAAAGATATAAAACATACCAGTTTTGTACCGCGAATGAAAACAATTCTTTCATTCTCCTGATTAAAAATAGCGTTTTTGAACCATCCCAAAGCTAGGATGGTGCCCAAGGCTCTGATGCCTTACATTCTGCATCGGTGATTACTTCGACCACGGCAGGTACATCGGCTGCGAGAGCGTTCTTCAAGGCTCCGGCTATCTCTTCAGGGCGCTCTACCCTAACCCCAAGACAGCCCATTTCCTGTGCTATCCTGGCAAAGTTAATCTCGCAAAACTTATAAATTTCGCCTCTGTTTGGCCTATCTCCATAAGCAAGCTCTATATCTTTCCCACACTGGCTCAAACAGTGGTTGTTGTTCACCACGGTCACTGTTTTTATCCCACACCGAACGGCTGTTTCAAGTTCACTTAGGTGGTACCAAAATCCTCCATCTCCAGTGAAACACACCACAGGTCTATCGGGTACTGCACATTTTGCCCCCATAGATGCCGGCAACGCCCAACCTAAGGAACCGGCCGCCCGAATATATCTTTGTTCGGGATGAATCAAATCAATCATAGTACCTGTCCAGATGCCCGAATATCCTGTGTCTGCTACCAAGACCGCGTTTGGCGGAAGTACCTCGTTCAGCTCTTTGCACAGCCTCTCAGGACGTATGGGGACAGCATCGGAGTTCAGCAACGGTTGTTGCTCTATTCGCCAATTTTTTACCATCTCCTGCGCATGCTTAGCCCACTGTTCTTTTTTTGCTTCTGGGTTGAGGAATTCTATAAGTCTGCGGACGGTCACTTTTGCATCTCCCATCAGTGCTACAGTGTTGGGATAGTTTCTCCCCAACTCTGACGGGTCGATATCAATTTGGATTACCGGTGTGCCGGGTTTGGGCACTCTCCAACCGTTTGTGACTTGGTCGCCGGTATGACTTCCAATAAACAGTACCAAATCTGCCTCCGAAACTATCCGATTGGCGCACCAGCGAGAATAAGAACCGACTAAACCAAGACTAAGAGGATGATTCTCCAAAAGGGTCCCTTTCCCATTGAGGGAGGTGGCCGTGGGTATTGACAACATCTCAGCAAGTTCCACGATTTCAGGTCCCGCTTCCGAAGCCATTGCCCCTCCAGCCGCGACAATCACCGGCCGTTCGGCATTCTCCAAAACTTGGGCCGCCTCTCGAACACATTCGTCTTCGGGTTCTGGCCGGTTTGACGGATAATGGGTAAAGGGTTCTTCAATCACCACTTCGAGATTTGCCTCAGCAAAATCGATTACTTGTCCTATATGACCCATTAAGTCTAAATGCACAGGACATGGCGCGCCCGAAGTTGCCTCACGGAATGCCTGACGGAGCAGATAGGGAAGTTGCTCTATGGTGTCCACATTCACATTATACTTGGTGACCGGTTCGAACAGAGGATAGTGCAGGATTTCCTGGTAAGCATTCCGATACTGGGAAAGCGGAGGTTTCCGTCCCGTTATCGCAATTACAGGTGAAAGAGCAAGGTAAGCGTCCTGAAGCCCAGCCGCTAAATTGGCAGCCCCGACCGATTGGGCTATACATATTCCCGGTCTGCGGCTCACTCTGGCATAACCGTCCGCCATGTATGCCGCTGCCTTTTCTGAGTGAGTCAACACCCGTTGGATGCCCAAAGCCCCTGCTTCCATAAGAGTTTGCCTCAGAATGGCTTCAACAAAAAATACATGTGTTACTCCATAGCCTTTGAGCGTTTCGGCGATGAATCTGCCTCCGGACATCTTAGATACGCCGCCTTGCGCCGACTCAGAATTTTTCTTAGGTACCATAATTTACACTCCTAGGTCAGATATTTTTTCTTTGCGTGCTATCGCACGCGACAACGATATCACCGCGAATCGAGGTATTGAAATAAGTCTTTGAAAATGTGGAAAATTCTTTCCATAAACTTTCGTGGCCTCTTACATTGACAACTATGCCGCCTTTTCCCATATCACAGTTTGTCCTCGTTTTAATAATTGGCAGTCTTTAGGTTTCGCACAACTTGGTTCGCTTTTGACTCGTGCGAAGGCCAGGTATCCATTACTATAAATTGAGTTAATTTGTTTAACCCACTTTCCTTTGACTCTTACAATGTCACCTTTACGAAAGCCTTCCAATTCTGAAGTACCGCTTCGCCCGTTCGCTTCGCTCACGGCATTCACTTGATATCTCACACGGCCGATGCCTTTCGCAGGCAAATCATGAAACTGGCGACGAGTTTGTCTCGGTCTGAACTTTATTATGTAAAAGTTTTCACGATTCAGAAGAATAACTTCACCGGTTTCTAAGGTTGCGACACATAAGGCATCAATATCATGAGTCTTGGGCAAAGAAAGTGATTTACGGTAAGCGGAAATTTGATAACCATACACAGTTGATAACAACGCAAATTTTTCCAATTCTTGATACATTAGGCTTTTCCCTTGCATCGTTCGCTGGGCAATTTTATCAGAAAACCCATCCATGCCTGTCACTATTTTACCTTCCTTGATTTTTACCTTCCCACTTTCTCCTGCGGAATGTACTCTGTCATGACAATTTTCGCAAAGAGTTATCAAGTTGTAGAGACTATCTTTTCCGCCTTTAGAAGTCCAAACTATATGATGGGCTGATAGTTTGATTCCCTTTTTACCACACTTCTGACAAGTAAAATCATCTCTCATCAAACAGGCAAGTCTCAAGTTCTCGTCCAACCGATTAGATTGCTGATACTCACTACCCTTCACGTCAGGATTACTTAATCTTCTTAAATCTACCTGAACGTCTTCTACGATGATATGAGAAATTGGTAGAGGGATTTGACGTACCACCCGGATAACTTCTTCGGACTGAGCTTTTATTGAAGGTGGTAGACGCCCGCTACGTTTTGAAGAAGCACGATTCAAAAAACGTTTTTTCCTATACCACTTTCTAGACCTTCTATTCCGTCGATTAGCCCTTCGAGCGTCCATTTTCCCTTTTATGTCTGTCCGATGATGGATTTCACCTGACATTAAAATTTCTCCGTTTGCCACACAAGTAAAGCCTGTTATGCGACTTCCCTTGTCAATCCCTAAAGTGATGGGCTGAACATTTTCTTCACAATCCCAAAGAAGTTGAATTGTAAAAGGAGAACGATTAACCACTTTTGCTTTTGAGTCTCTGAGTAATTTCCTGGCTTTGGCAGGTTTGCAGGGCATCAATAGTTTGCCATTTTTGGTTTTTACATAAACCTTGGGCGCCGGGTTGAGTGCCGAAGGTTTATCGAAACCTTGAGTAGCTTGCGGCTTGGGTTGAGTGCGAAGCGTATCGAAACCATCGAAACCATTCATAATGTCTTTATGACCTCCTGAATGCAAGAGTGAAATACTCCTCGCGGTTGTTTTTAAGGATTTTTACATCTGGCAGTAGTTCCGTAAGCCCAGCGAAGCGCCAGGCGTCGGTGAGCGAAGCGAACACATTCACTTTTCAGCTACCCTTAATGCCAGACCACAGAGCGACCGACTGGAATAACATCGGAAGGTGTGATGACCTTAAAAACTGCTGCAATGTAAAATAATCCATTACCCGCTGTTAGCTCCATGTCCATATTTGTCTATGGATTTAGGAACTATTTACCGTTATTTGCCCATCGTATATGCACATATAGATGCACACGAATTCTGTTTCTACTTCGTTGCGCCACCAGTATTCGTAGAGATTTTGTACCAGTACGCCTTCTATGCCCAATTCCTCCTTCATCTCCCGATAAACCGCTTCCTCGAAAGTTTCACCGAGATTTAGATGACCTCCTACAGAAGTATCCCACCTACCCGGTTGAATATCCTTGTTCATTGAGCGTTTTTGGAGGAACAATTCCCCATCGGAATTGAATACCAGTACGTGTACTGTCCGATGTGCAAGCGATTTATTGCTATGGCATTCTCTGCGCGCAGCTTTGCCTATAATCTTGCCAGTGTTGTCAATAATATCAAAATATTCATCGTCTTTCATCGCAATTCTCCTGTAGCGTTCCTCGCAATGACTTGTTTTTTCGGTTGTTCCGTAAGACCAGCGAAGCGCCAGTCGTTTGCGAGGTACGAAGCAATCAGCGTAGCGAGCATGGCAGTATTCGCGAAAAAACATAAAGGTGATATCGTAGAGCGTGCAATCGCATTCGTTCATAATTCTGCGACCAGTTGGATGATAGCATCAATCATTCAAATTTTCAAGAGTAAAATAACATTGTTGACAATCTCATTCGTTTGAGCTACCCTAATAAGTGAATTACGAATTACGAATTACGGATTACGAATTAGAAAAAACTGATGGCGACTGACTTGTTTTTTGTCCAGTGTCGACGCAAAAAACAAAAAACTGGGTTTCTACCATACAAAAGTTCAAGAAATTTATTGATACCTTACTTATCTATACTTCTGCAGAAAATTCAAACCGCGATGAACGAAGTGAATCGGCGAATGGAGCGTAGCGACATCTCGGCGAAGTCACCCCGAGAATCGGGGCCGTGCAACGGGAGCTCGCAACGGTGCCTTCGGTTTTTCCGTTTTCTGTTTTCCGTTTTCCGTTTTTAAGGAGCTAACATGGTAATTGATACTCATGTTCACTTGATTAAGCCTTTCGATTCGCGCGGCAATCCGCAGGTCTACATACCTAACCCCGCGAGCGCCGAGGAGTATGTTTCCCTGATGGATGAGTCAGGCATTGACCGTGCCTTCTTCATCAGTTGGTCTCCCGAAGACATACCCTCCGACCTGCGGGGAAAGGGAATAGCCATTGAGAGTGTGCGGGAAACCATGAGCCGCGATTATGCACTTGAGGTGATGGCGAAATTTCCTGACAGGTTCTACTGGTTTCCATGTCACCTTGGCCCGTCCGTGGCGGATTGCATGGCAATGGCACGCGAAAACCTGGCGTTGGGAGCATCTGGTCTCAAGCTAGTTCCGTCTTTCTGGGGTGAGTTGCCGGATGATAGTCGCCTAATCCCGATGTATGAACTCGCGAAGGAGTATGACGCGCAGATAATTATTGACACGTCCTTCTGGTACCTGGGCAAGGACAGACTGGCCGACCCTGATACCTTGCCAGAGGGACATAGAGAGGCCGCCAAACGCATAACGGATTTTCAAGATTACGTTGGTCGCCTGAGAACGATTGTGAAGACCTACCCTAGTGTCAACTTCCAACTCGCACATGCCGGAGCGCGCGCCTTCACCCCTGAAAACGCCCAGGAGGTGGGTAGCTTCATCCGGGAATTCCCCAACATATTCGCCGACCTCGGAGCCCTTCGTTTTGACTCGACCTCTCTTGAGTGTCTTGTAGAAACTGGGGGGAAAGACCGGGTGATGTTCGGAACCGACTGGCCGCATTTCGCGCAGGGACCAGTCATGCGAGAACTGATAAATCAAATTCGGCGGCCTGGTCGGTTTCCGAAAAAAGTGGCTGACATGATACTCGGTGAGAATGCGCTTTCATTCGTGAAGCACTGCGAGCCGGGTTAAACGAATTACGAATTACGAACTACGAATTACGAATTGTTAAAGCTTTCTTTCGTGGCTTAAATTGGAAGGAGATTTGAACAAAAAGATTAAATCAAAGATCGAAAAAAGATCGAAAACGAGACATGAATTGGAAGGGGATTGACGCATGCGGCGAGAAGAGTTAAACAAAAACCCCGAAATATTGAATTTTCGCACTCCGGAACCCTATATGAATTTATGAAATGAACCACTACGAACAGCCAAAATAGGTTAGCAATATTATTTGGAGGGAGTCTATGAGCAAAGTCAACCAATTAAGCGAGACAGAAGAGAGGCGCGCCCTCTCACTTCATGGACAGTCAATTGTTATCCTCATACATGACCATTTTCCTATCGCTTTTGATATTCCCAAAATGCGAACTGGTGGAGTAACTGCCAAAGTTTACAACCTGAGTTGTGACGTCGAGATTTCAGGTGATTTTCGCGCTACCGCCCATCAGTATGAGAGGTGGGCAAAACGCTCCTTGGTTCAAATGGACCAAGCTATTACCGAGATAGAGGCGGATGATGAAGTGCTACTTGCTTTGACGGCGGGTGACATAGAAAAAGCGAAACATGAAGGAAAAATTGCCATTCTTTTCGGCAGTGAAGGTGGAAAGATTTTGGAAGGAGAGTTAAGTCTGCTGCGAATTTTTTATCGCCTCGGTTTGAGGGAACTCCAACTTACATGGGCGGTTGAAAATCAAATTGCCAACTCAGAGGGGCTGACCGATTTTGGCAAAGATGTAGTTAGGGAAATGAACCGGCTGGGAATCATAATTGACCTGACGCATATTCCAAAGAGAGCTTTTGACGAGGTTTTGGCATTGACGAAACACCCTGTTATTATTTCCCACTGCGCCGCCAAAGCTGTGAGTGCAGACCTTTCGGATGAGCAGATTAGAGCTATCGCCCAAAATGGCGGCGTTTTGGGACTCCATTTCTACTCAACTTATATGGCGAAGCGTTTTGCTAATGGGACAGTTGCTAAAGAGATTGGCGTTTCCGACCTTCTTGACCATATCGATTATATCGCTAATCTTGTGGGAGTTGACCATGTAGGACTTGGAGCCGACTTTTTTTCAACGCACGGCGAATGGGCGGAATTTCAGAAGGCACAGGGAACGCATAACATCAAATGGATTATCGAAGATAAAAGCGCCATGCCTGATGTGACACAGGAGCTTGTGTTTAGAGGATACTCAGATGGCGAGATTCAAAAAATTCTGGGGTTGAATTTTCTGAGAATTTGCCGCACGGTTTTCGGCTCTTGATGCTAATACTACAAAGAGACTTTGAAAGTTGGTGAATTGTGAAAAGCAGCTTCACTACGGGAATGGTCAGTGGAAACGTGAAACGTGTTGCGTGTTACGTGTATACAACCAGTAATGTCCGGTTAGAAAATTGCGTAACCGCTATTTAGACCTTTTTTAAACCACGAAAGAAAGATTAACACCAACTAAAATCTGTTCAGTTTCATGTGAAACACTCAGTACTAAGAAACCGTCTAGAAATCCCGAACTTAGAATTCCAGAGAGGAAAGACAACTATGGAAGGAAAAAAAATTGATTCAAAATGGCAATATCGCCAACTTTTTATTGATGACTACGATATTGAGCGTATGCACTGTCTTGAGCGGGTTGTGAACCCAGTACACAAATATGAGGGGAATCCAGTACTCAAAGGTGAGGAGCCTTGGTGCTGGCGCGCTCAAGTCTACGGCACGGCAATGCTCGACCCAACTGACAGCCGGTTCAAACTCTGGTACCTGGCTATCCCTGGGCTGCCTAACCCGCCAATGATAGATGGACGGCTGCGCGTGCCGCATACGACTTTAGTCGCCTACGCAACTTCCGAAGACGGCATCCATTGGGAGAAACCCACCCTTGGGCAGGTGAACTTCGAAGGCTCGAAAAATAACAATCTCCTGGCTGTCGGGCGCGACAACCGCGAAGGGATTACTGTGCTGCTCGACCAGCGAGCTTCTGACCCGAACCAGCGCTACAAAGCATTCTTTTGGGAACACGCCATCTTTATGGACAATCCCAGCAAGTACATCTATCCCGAACTTGGCGATGGGATGTGGATAGCGTTCTCACCCGACGGCGTTCATTGGACAAACTATGAGGGAAACCCGGTAATGAACGTCCACAGTGATACCGGCCAGTGTGCGGTATGGGACCCCCAACTTTCGAAGTTCGTGATGTACGGTCGCCTCGGTCACGGCCGGGTCGTTGCCCGCAGCGAAAGTGAGGACTTCATCCACTGGAGCCAGCCGCAGATTGTCCTGACCGGCCATCCCGGAGATGGGGAAAATCCCCAACTCTACGGTATCGGTGTGGACATCTACGAGGGACTCTATATTGGGATGGTCTGGGTTTATCCTGAAAGTGGCGATTACACTATAGATGTGGAGATTGCCTGCAGCCGTGATGGCATCCATTGGCAGAGGGTTTGCCTCGGACAAAAGTTCATTCCCAATGGACCGCCAGGTAGCCCGGACGCGGGGATGATTTTCACCGTCAATCGCCCGGTTCTGTACAAGGAAAAACTGTACATCTACTATTCCGGCATGCTAGGTGACCACTACAAACCTGCGGGGGTGACACACGACCGGGAATGGTCCCTCAAATACCGCAAGATGGATATTAACTTAGGGCTTTTGCGTCGTGACGGATTTGTGTCGCTTGATGCTGGGGCGGAGGAAGGATACCTTTTGACAAAACCATTCATATTGCCCGAAGGCGAACTGCACCTGAACGTAGACGCCACCAGTGGTGAAGTAAGAGTCGAAATCACTGACGAGGGTGGAAGACAACCAAAAGGATTGCCCCTACAGAGCTTCAATTGTTCGGAACCGATAAACGGCGATAATCTTTCTGTTCCTGTCAAGTGGAAGAATGCCAATTTAGCTGAAATCGCTGGACAAATGGTACGCCTGCGCTTTTTAGCACGCAATGCCAAACTTTACTCATACTGGTTTGAATAGAAGGTAGGAGGGAGATAATTGATGAAGAAATTGTTTTTATTGCGCTACGACACAGAAGCAACTTCACAAGAAGAGATGAATGGTTTTTTCGAGAAGGTTGTTTCGGTACACCGGTCAAATCAAATTCCTGCGACTTTTTTTTGCCGGGGTGCCGCCGTTGAAAATAGAGAGAGTGATTTCTTGAACTTTTTCCGAGAAGTAAAAGATGATACTTTATTTGATATTCAAGACCACAGTTATTCTCATATAGGTTTGGGTTATCAAAATGGAAAAAGCCTGGAGCTTCTGAAGGCTGACTATGAAAAATCCTTCGCAATACATGAACGCGTTTTTGGAAAGCTCCCAATAGGAATTAGTATTTGCGGAACTGGAGGAGTGGATGGTCCAAGGCTGTTAGGTTTTGACGAAACTGAAAAAGCACGAACTGAATTAAATATGGTAGCACAACTCGGAGTTAAAATGATTAATTCGTTTCTTGTTGAAGTTGATGAGTCAAGGAAATTTGTAAACTATGTATCCATCGGACACCCAGAGATTATGGGATTTCCTAGTGGATACAGCGATACGTCGTGGATGTATAGAAAAGAATTTGGTAATCCTTTGGATTATATTCTTTCCCAAATTAAAGAAAGAGGAGACCGTGGAGAACATATCCCACTTATGCTGCATGATTGGGTAGCATGGAATCATGCTCCAGATAAAGGATTAACCCATGTTAAGAATATTGCTGAATATGCAAGGAAGCATGGATATGAACTAATCACGCATGTAAAGTGCTATCAAGCGAAGTGCCTATGGCAACAACAGTCAATCACCCCTCCTGATTCGCCGTAAGACGAAGTCGCCTGCCTGTGCTCCTGGCAGACAGGTCGGGCTTCATCCGAGAATCAGAAGGGGCTTGTGGGGTGACTCACAAGGGTAACTGGTTGATTAGCCTAAGTGTCAAAATCTTGATTTTGACACTACG
>SDBU01009720.1_pt1 | contig 10755 bp, 12 predicted proteins | sample 2277071 | NCBI WGS metagenome assembly SDBU01 (sample SAMN10397929, study PRJNA504765) | marine sediment metagenome | isolation source: marine sediment core GS08_GC12, 126 cmbsf | place: Arctic Ocean: Gakkel Ridge, Loki's castle | collected 2008
CTCATATCTTCAGTTGTTAAGGTGCTGCATGAAGTATACGACGGGGGCAATTCATCCCCACCCCAAGGGATGGGGTTTTCTTGCCAGGAGATTCATAAATACGCAGCCTGCACCACGCAATCCGCGCAGAACTCCTTCGGGCTGACATCGAGGATATTTCTACACTCTTAAGTACGGAGCCCGGAGGTTCAGTTCCGGGCTGAGTAGGGCAGCATGATCTGTTGGGTAACCCACATTATTTGGAGGAGAGTTTAGAAAAGTACGGAAGCTAGCTCGTCCCGATACTGTCGCGTTAAAGTGTCTTGATCACCGATGATCGCGAACAGCGCCAGCAGCACTTTCTTAGGTAAGCCATCGCGGTAATCCTTTTGCTCACGCAAGATGTCGAGCATTCCATCCATAGCTGCCGGCAGATTGCCGAGGCCGATTAAGCGTGCAGCCTGGTATAACTCAGCCGCGAGCGGGTCGTCCAGATCTTTCGGTCCATTCTCTTCAACCTCAGCAAGAAGGGCAGCCAGTGGTTTGTGCCGCTCTGCTGTCACCCATTCATTGCCCGGGGGAAAAACATCAAGTATTCGCAGAGCTTCTTCGCCTTTTCCCTGCATGAGCAAGCTCTCCAGCAAGCCCAGTGCAGCCGGCGCATTGGTCTCATCCATTTCAGAAATCTCTCGGAAACCAGACTCAGCTTGCTCCCAGTGGTGAGTCACGAGTAAGCTGCGTGCGTTTTTAACCGCAACTTCCGCTTCTGCTGGCACCAAGTTGCCGATGAAACTCCGCACAACCGGTTCCGGCTGCGCACCCACAAACTCGGTTTCGACCTGACCTTGCTTGAACGCCTTGACCGCAGGGATACCCTGGACGCCATAACGCACAGAGAGACCTGGATTTTCATCCACATTAACCTTCGCCAGGAGGAATCTTCCTCCTGCTTCAATCGCCAACCTCTCGAGTAAAGGTCCCAGAATCCGACAAGGACCGCACCATGGCGCCCAAAAATCTACAACGACGGGAATATCGTGAGATCGAAGGATCACTTCGCTCTCAAAAGCCGCTTCATCAACATCCAGAATGTACTCGCTAAAACTCAAAATGTGCTTCCCTTTCGATTCACAGAAATTCTACTACACTCTTGTTAGCGTTTTATTAGCGCCTCTATTTCTTTCGCGCTTCACTTCGCTAACCATAACCTACGATCTGGCTGCTATTCTTCGTCGGGGTCGAGTCTTGCTTCAGGCTGTTCAATACGCAAGACATCACCATGCACGTTTATCACAACCCGGAAACCCATCATCCCCAGATACGTACGCATGTCCTCAGGTAAACCACTCTGGAGCAGAGCATAAAATTGGGCATCCATGTTTTGAAGTGAGGTTTCGATCGCAGCCTTCGTGAAAATGTCCTCCTGACCAATCATCTTCATCGTTCCCTCACTGATTAAATCCTCGTGCCCCTTTACCATCTCCTGCAGATGATCGAGAACCTGCCGATCGACATGCTCGCTTTCAACATGACGCAGGAAGCCGTCGTCATCAACGACATAAAAGGACTCTCCCCCGACAAGAGCGACGTCTACCGCCTGGTCATATTCATCCACAACCAGACCTTCAAATAATGAATGTTGTGCCATCATCAATAATTATCCCTGGCAGCTAAGTGATCAACGATAATCGGAATTTGTGTTGCCGCTTAGCTCGATGCTGCTCCTGATCTCTTTGAGAGATCGATCATGAATAATCTTACCAAATCCATTAGATATTAGGGAAGCGATTTCCAGATGTCGATGGATCAGCAAACCCATGGACTCTTCCACCTTGAATGTAGATGTCCGAGATTCAGATTGGACTGCGCAATGGTTAGCAAAGAACCGTTTAGGGGTGAACGTATACCAGTGTTCCGATCGAGGCGAAATTAAAAAGCCATTCCGCATCCGGAGTCCACATGTTTATGCAGCCATGGCTCATCGGGACACCGAAGTTGCTGTGCCAATACGTCCCATGAAGTGCATAACCCTTGTAGAAATACATCGTATAAGGAACGCCGGGCAGGTAATACCCGGGACCCGCCATGGCGGTGGAGTAGAGCTTTGTGTACACGCGGAACTGGCCTGTTACTGTCGGATGAACTGCAGTCCCGGTTGAAACGATGAAGCTCCTTACAAGATTATCGCCGTCGAAAGCGGTCACCCTCTGCTCGCTCAGATCCACATCGATCCACCGGCCTTCATTCGCCAATTGATCGAGAGGGACGTTGAAAATTGAGAGGTATGAGAGGCTGTAGGTCGGTGTTACCGTTGGTGTGGGCGTTGCGGTTGGTGTCGCAGTTGCAGTCGGGGTTGCCGTAGGCGTATTCGTGGGCGTTGGTGTCATCGTCGCTTTCGCCAACGGCTGCTGGTAGATTTGCGGCTGCAGAGCGGAGGCGGGTGCGCCTCCCAACCAGATCCCTACTCCCAGGGCTAATGCCACCGAGGATATGAAGACGCGTCTGGGTAAGATCCGCCGTTGCGCTAGAACCTCAAGAGGTGTAATTTTCGGAAGGAGATCCTCCGGGATCCGCGCCTCCCGCAGCGCAGCTTTTCGTTCGCCTGAGGGCAGACGCCGAACTAGCCAGCGAATCGCTTTTTTCGCTGGTTTACTTTTTGGGTTTATTTCCAATGCGCGCGCCGCGTATGCTAACCCTGCGCGTGGCTCCGAAACTGCGGCTAAAGTAAGCCAGCCTTTTTCAGAATGCGGATCGCGCTTGACCGCCAGGCGCGCATATCTCCTTGCCTCGGAGATGTTACCCCGGCGGAGTGATGCATGTGCTTGAGCCGATGGATCCGCACCTGGATCATGCCAACCTATATCTGCCGAACTCATGGCGTTGTCTCCCACGGGAGGCTGGCTGGCTCATTGTTCACATAGCATAGTATGCCGTCCGCGATCCCGCGTGCCGCTTTCTCTGGTTGAGAAGTGAGGAAATCCCGATCGAGATAGAGAAACCCAGCCTCTATGATCACTGCAGGCGTCTGGCTGTGGATCTCTCGGAAGGTGTGGTATTCCGTCATATCGCGCGTGATGCTGCCTGCGTGAAAATTTAGATCGGTTGCCCGATGGTACCGATCGACAATGCAATCGACCAGCCGTTGGGATTTATCTGGAACGACGGTGTCCAGCGCACTGACAACTTTATATCCAGTTGCATATTCGTTAATTGGGACGCAAGAATCAGCGTGGATGGAAACTAACGCCACCGCCCGATATTCAAAGAGCCGCGAGTCAAACTCTTCCAGGATATCTACTTGCAGCCCTGCCGCCTCGAGTGCCCGGGCGGCAAGATTTCCCACGGTGGTGTTAACGTCCAACTCCGTCAGGCCATCCTCACATACTGACCCGGGATCATCGCTTCCTGTATTCGGGTTAATCCCTGAATGCCCTATGACCAACCCGATTCGTAGTTCGGTCTGCTCCGGGGCAGAGGGTACGAAAACTGAAGGGCCGTTCTCCTGGGATCCGCCTTCCAGGGCAGCCGCGAATCGATTCGCCAGCTCCCCGGGGTTCAGACTGGCGGGTGTCCACGCTGTGAAAAGCGTTGCCAGAATCCCGGCGGTAATAAACGCCACCGAAAGATGGCGAAGAATTTGACGTGTTATCGGCTGCTCGTTGGCATCCGTACTGCGGAAGCGGATAGGGCTGCGCATGCCTCGGTTCTCTCAAATGGGTGGCTTGTCATTATATCAGCGGAAGTTATATCAATACTACGTGACTCAAGTACCCAGACGCATGATTGATACGTTGGCCCTAAAACCTCAGATTCATTAACTTAACATAAAACAACGCGAGGCTTATTTAAGGCTGCCTTTTTGCCAAAGACTTCCCTCTTCCACGTGAACGGCGTCCGAATTGACCAATTACCCGATCACGCATGATCCATGCCACAACCTAATCGGCGAGTTCAAGGGTAGAATGGGAGAGGCTCTCGATCCGAACCCGGGGTCCTTTATAAGGCAAATGATGAAGAACACATCCACCGAACGAAACGAACTTACCCATTCAGAGTTTCAGCGCTATTCACGACAACTTCTACTGCCCGAGGTTGGATTGCAGGGTCAGGAGAGGCTTAAAGCATCTTCGATCCTCATCGTAGGTGCCGGCGGTTTGGGTTCGCCTGCCGCCATATATCTTGCTGCAGCGGGTGTAGGTAGAATCGGGCTCGTCGATCATGACATTGTCGAATTCAATAACCTGCAGCGCCAGATTATCCACGGCACGTCTCGGGTCGGTGAGCGGAAGGTTCTCTCCGCCCGGGACCGCTTGCTCGACATCAACCCGGAAGTCGATGTCGTCGTGTATGACGAGCCATTCACGTCAGAGAACGCTGAGCAGATTTTCAAATCCTATGATTTGCTGATCGACGCCTCAGACAATTTCCCCACTCGCTATCTGATTAATGATCTCTGCGTCCTGACCGGGAAACCCAATGTTTCCGGTTCTGTCTTGCGTTTTGACGGGCAAGTCAGCGTATTCTGGGGGGAGAAAGGTCCATGCTACCGCTGTCTTTTTCCCGATCCCCCGCCGCCGGATCTAATCCCATCTTGCGCCGAGGGTGGTGTGCTCGGCCTGCTGCCGGGAACGATCGGGACTCTGCAGGCGACGGAGGCTATCAAGCTGTTGCTCGGGATCGGGACGCCTCTCATCGGAACGCTGCTCATCTATGATGCCCTGGACATGCGCTTTGAGAAGGTCAAACTGAAGAAGAACCCTGCATGCAAGGTATGTTCGGAGAAACCCTCCATTACACAACTGATTGACTATGAGGCTTTCTGCGGCGTTCCCGGGCAAGACAATGACGGGAGTAACGGTGAACTCGATTGGGAAATCGAACCTTCTGAGCTTTCTGAGCGGCTGTCAGCTGGTGAGCCCATCCATTTGATCGACGTGCGCGAACCACATGAGCTGCAGATCTCCGCCCTCCCCGACGCCGACTCCATTCCCCTTGGCTCAATGACGACCCGTTTGGCAGAGCTGGATGATACTGAAGAGATCGTCCTTATATGTAGAACGGGGATACGCTCTACGCGAGCGCTGCACATCTTAACCGGCGCAGGTTTCCAGAAAATTATGAATTTAAAGGGTGGAATCAACGCGTGGGCCAGGCAAGTAGATCCAACCCTTCCGATTTATTGACCAATGCTTCCAAGGATTTAAAGAGCTGCGTTCTTCTCCGAACACTGCGGAAGGTGACACAATCGCATTCACCGTCAGTTGCCGAGGCGTATGCTCACCAGATCCAATCCAGCACACGCGACAAGGGCGTTTCTCAGCCCGCATGCAACGACTTTGTGCGGGGACCTATCAACGCAACCGCCCTTTCCCTTCGATTTGTAATGCACAATGATCCAACTCATGGTTTAATCCCCTCATCATGGTCGGGAAAACCTGAATGGCAAATAAAAGGTTTTATGTGCAATTCCCCATCCAAACCGCAATAAAGAATAGGCCAAGTCCTTGGCTCCTCGTTCCCATGTTTTTCGCTGCCCTCACCCTCGGGTCATGCGCTGCTTTTCCAGGAATGATTCAGAATCCCGATCCACAACAAACCCTGAGCCCTTCAACCCCTACCCATATTCCTCCCAGCCCCACACCTGCTCCTGAAATCGGACTCATATCTCTTAATCTTATCCCAGGGCAGAACCCGGATTCTTGGCAAGTGATTGGACGGTTGATCAACAAAGCTGACTTCCCCCTTGGCGGAATTTCAGTCACCGTTACTTTGCTCGGGGAAGATGGGGGTGGATTGGGTAAAGAGACAGCCCAAACGATCCCCGCCAGCCTTTTACCAGACGAGGAGGCGCTATTCGTAATCGATTTCAAGGGGATCTTAGCCGTGGCTAACACGGCCGCAGAGATCTATGCCGAGCAGATCCCACGCATTCAACGTGTCCGTGGAAAAGTTCAAGACGCTGCCTGGAAGAAAAACCCTGAGGGCGATACGGTGATCCTCGGGCAGATCACGAACCCCGGCTTCTCCCGGGCGAAGTTGCTTGACCTCATTGTTCTCATGCTTGATGAGGACCAAGAACCCATGGGTTACGCTAATCTAGTGACTTCTGCCACACACATATCTCCGCGCGAATCGTCACCTTTTATCGCTTTAGCCAATGGGGCCTTTGAGCCTGATGACCTTGTCTTCTTCTTGGACATAGTCGTCGACACATCACCGCCAGGGCCGGACCTTCAATTTCTAGAGCTGCCAGCGCTCCAATTCACAGACCAGGGTGTGCCGTTCTTCGTAGGCACCATCCATAACCCCTCCTCCGATTGGGTTTGGGTTTCTGGCCTGCTCATATTAGAGAGCGAGGATGAATTGGTCGGGATAGCACCAATCAGCCCCCCGCTCCCCTTACCACCCGGCGGGATCCTCCCATTCAGCATCCAGGATATTTTGGGGATCTCTCCGGAAATTATCACATCCGAGGAGGCGATGCGGACGCTGAGTGTCCACTCATCGATAGAAGGGGTTGCCACCTTGCCTGCGGATGAAACGGTTTCGCAGCTAGAGTTGACCATTTCGCAATATGAGGTCCTCGGCTCATTGGTATTCTTGCGCGGCGTGATAACCAACCCGGACGATACACTCATGCGAGTACCTTCCATCTATGCGACAGTGCGAAACAATGAGGGACTTATACTTTCGGCTGGCTGGGAAACCCCGATCAAACTGCTTGAAGCCGGAGAGGCGAGCGAGTTCGAACTGTCACTTTTATTGCCGCGCGGAGTGGAGCCAGCGATGCTCGAGTTTGATGTGATCGCCTTCGGGTTGGATGCGGATGGCAGCCAGTAGGGATTGTATAAGTTTACCGACACTCGTTCCCGAGCATGAACCACGGACGGTGCCTAAGCGGCTCGCTTACGGTCACCTCCCAAAGACTCTATGTGACAACCGATCGTCCTATACTCTTTGGATACTCAGTTTACCGCGGCGTGGATTTGGCGGGTTACCTTTCGCAGGTTACAATTGGGGCAGTATTTCCACAGGATCGAGCGCAGAAGGCAATGAAGAATCAGGCAAGAATACTCATTGTGGATGATGAACCCGATACCGTCGGGCTCATCGAATTAACCCTGCGTCCTGCCGGATATAAGCTATCACTCGCTTACAGCGGAGAAGATGCGCTCAATAAGCTTCGCAATGAGACCTTTGACCTTCTTCTCCTGGACGTAATGATGCCCGAAATCACGGGCTTCGATGTTATCCGTTTACTCTCGGAAGAGAATAAGACCATTCCCCCGATCATATTTCTATCGGCCAAAGGGCAGCAAAAAGACATCGACGAAGGAAACGCGCTCGGCGCTGCAGGATATCTTATCAAACCTGCCACCCGCGGTCAGCTCCTCGACGCGATCGGTGCCGCCCTATACGAAGCAAAGAGATAAAGTGCAATCCGTTGAGTACACTCTCAATCTTTTCGAAGCGATGCTGGATGAGATTAAAGAATTTCTCCTCGCCGCGGATATTTTTTGGCCGCTAGCCAAACGGTCCAAACCTGATTTGCCCCCCTTCCCCCGCCTCAGCATTGGGGGATTATTAATGACTCGGGACAAATCCATGGCACAAGAAGCTGAGATGAGCCCCGACCAGAAAGTACGGCATGCTAAACTGCAGCGCCACTGGGATTTGACTCTCCATAAATGGCGTAGCGCACTCGGGCATAAATCAGAACGAGAAATGGGGATGCGATTGAATCTGTGGAGAGCGTATCTCACCGACCTGGAAGAAGGAAGTGCTTCACATTTTGATTACCATCACGAGGCACGAAACCGAGTCCAATTTTCACGTCTTCAAACTATCGTGACCGGGAGCAGCAAGACGCTCAAGATGGTGAAAACGATTCGCTCTCTGGATGCTCGGCTGCTCAACCTAACCAAATCCAGCGAATTCATCTGGGATGATCGCTTGCGTGAGACCTACCCGGAAGAGAATTTCGGGGTTCTCTACCGTCAACCGCAAAAGGGCGGAAAATAAATAGCGCTATGTGATTAAACTCAAAGGCGCCGGATTTACCGGCGCCTGTTTTTTTCATAGCAATGATTAGTTGAACGCGATCGTGATTAGCAGACCCCACATGGGAATCTTTACTTCGCGTAATCGACTGCGCGTGTCTCCCGGATCACCGTTACTTTAATCTGCCCGGGGTACTGCATCCCTTCTTCAATCTTCTTGGCGACGGTACGCGCTAGGCGCGTCGACTCAAGATCATCGATATCCTCGGGGCGGACGATCACACGGATCTCTCGCCCAGCTTGAAGCGCATAACTCTGTGCAACGCCTTTGAATGAATTTGCAATCTCCTCCAATGACTTGATGCGCTTAACGTACTGCTCAAGACTCTCGCGCCTGGCTCCAGGCCGTGCGCCGCTGATCGCATCCGCCGCCTCGACAATGACCGCCTCTACAGATTCTTGATCTATATCACGGTGATGGGCCTCGATGGCATTAACGACGAGTGGATTGACACCATAGCGGCGGCAGAATTCCGCTCCTATTGATGCATGAGTCCCCTCCACCTCGTGGTCCATCGCCTTACCGATGTCGTGAAGCAGCCCTCCAGCCTTGGCGATTTCTACATCTGCGCCCAGCTCCGCGGCGATCACTGCTGCGAGCTGTGATGACTCTATCGCGTGAGCGAGTTGATTCTGACCGTAGGAAGTGCGGAACTTCAAGCGGCCGAGCTTCTTTATAATCTCCGGATGAAGTCCGGGAACACCGGCTTCGAAAGAGGCGGTCTCGCCCTCCTCTACGATGAGACGGTCAACTTCCTTTCTTTGTTCGCTCACGATCTTTTCAATCTGGGCAGGATGGATGCGCCCATCCAATACGAGTGCCTGCATAGAGCGCCGGGCGACCTCCCGCCGGACAGAGTCAAAACACGAGATCGTGACTGACTCAGGTGTATCATCGACGACCACATCCACACCAGCGGTTTGCTCGAACGCCCGGATATTCCGTCCGTTCCGACCGATGATACGGCCTTTCATATCGTCCGAAGGCAATGAGACCCTAGATACTGTAACCTCGGAAACATGGTCCGAAGCCACCCTCTGTATTGCATCGGCGATCAATTGGCGGGCGCGTTTATCCCCCTCCGCTTGTGCCTCTTCTTCGATCTGACGAATAATCCGGACCATATCCGCCCGGGATTCCCGTTCGATTTCCTCGAGAAGCTGGGCTTTCGCTTCATTCCGGGTCATGCTGGAAACACGTTCGAGTTCAACGAGAATTTCTGCATAGCGTTTTTCCAGCTCATTAGATCGACGGTCAATAGTACTCTGACGCTTATTTAACGTTTGTTCTCGCTTTTCCAAGTCATCGAGTCGGCGATCATTTTCCGCTCTTCGCTGTTGAAGACGTTCGTCTTCCTTCGAGAGCTCCGCCCTCTTGCGACTGATCTCCGCTTCGGCCTCATCGCGTACACGTAGCGCTTGATCGCGCGCCTTCAACTCAATTTCCTTCGTCTGCGCATGGGCCTCGTCAATCATCCGCTCGGCTTCCACCATGCGGCCACGCACAGCACGCTCAAGCTGCAATTGACGCATCAGATAACCAATGACTGCGCCTGCAACCAGCGATATAACAATACCGATTATCAGTGGACCATTCACGTTTCTACCTCACTTTTCTCATCAGAACCGCTTTCCTCGTTCATCAAAATCGACAATGTGGAGGATATGAGTTCATAGGAAAAGCCGCGACGGGCGAGGAACTGTCTCAGCCGACGATTGGAAGCTTCTTCCGCAAGATCACCGTAACGTTTGCATACTTTCCTGGCTACGGTGAGAGCTGCTTCGGTCTCGTCAAACCCTTCAAGGGCAGTTTCGATCGCCTCTTTTGATACTCCCTTACCGCGCAGTTCACTCCTCAGCATACGTCCGCTTCTTGGACGAAATACTTGCCGGTTCTCAACCCAAACTCGAGCGAACTCAACGTCATCGACAAGGGACGCTTCTCGCAGCCTCTTTAGAACTCGATCCTGCACTCTAATCTCGATCCGGTTCCGAGAGAGCTTGTTAGCGATTTCCTTCTCAGAATGAGGGCGCCTTGACAAATAGCGTAGCGAGCGTTCATAAGCGCGCTGCTCCTCATCCTCATCCTTCAACTGCTCAACATCTGCTTCAGATAATTCCTGTCCTACCTTCAGCCCGGCAGCGATGATTCTTTGAACTGCAAATTGATATTGATCATCAATGAATACGTTTACCCTATTCTTCTTTCTTCGTTGCAATTTCAAGGCGGTAATCACTCCCGCCACGGTACTCACCTCCCTGGAACACAAAAACCGCGAACCTTATCGGCTGCGGCTCAAAGCAATGCTCCGGGGATTTTCCAATCCCGGAATGACGATCTGACTCCGAATCACTCCATGCGTGCAAACCGCATCATGGAGTGGGCAGGTTAGCTTATACTACACCCTCTCACAGGGCATAATCCTACCTTTTCTCACCTACCATCCTAACGTTGTTCTTCACTGTCGGTGCCAAATCTCATTTCAGAGATCTTTCGCAATGCATTGACCGCGTTTTTCATATATTGGATAACGCAGCACTATAATGATAACACGAGCTTCAATCGCTCGTTTCGCCTTCTCCTTCGCTGCCGTCCTCTTCAAGCCCGGCATCTTTCCTAATCCCCGCTTCGATCTCGGAAGCCATGTCCGGATTCTCACGCAGGTAGTTCTTGGCGTTCTCGCGTCCCTGGCCCAAGCGCGTCTCACCATAGGAG
>SDBU01009721.1_pt1 | contig 10754 bp, 6 predicted proteins | sample 2277071 | NCBI WGS metagenome assembly SDBU01 (sample SAMN10397929, study PRJNA504765) | marine sediment metagenome | isolation source: marine sediment core GS08_GC12, 126 cmbsf | place: Arctic Ocean: Gakkel Ridge, Loki's castle | collected 2008
TGATCGTCATTTTGGGTCTAGTGGGGATTCCGAGTTCTCCTGTGAATGCTGGTTGTGGTGGGGCGTGCTGTGCGCGTTATGAGGGGCGGTTCCCCCAACATTCAATGGAACCAGGAGGAGGGTCTCATATCAGGAGTTGTTGCTGTGAAGTCCAGGAGGCCCGCTGTGACGCCCTGGAGGACTGCGCTTCGGCCTTACCAGCTTTTGCATTCTTCGTAGTGACGAGAACAATAACCCCCGCGTCGGCATGCCCGGCGCCTGGTACAACCAACCTTCTCCACCCTTTTTACTCATGGGGGGGTCTCTCCAATAATGTTTTTTCCTCAGGCATGGTCTCCTCAGTGCCACTCTTCCTTTTAAATCTCTCCCTTTTGTGTTAATTACTCTCAAGAGTTCTTGAACCGGCTTCGCAGGCTTACTGCTTCACATAAGGCGAAACCTCTTGCTGCAAATTATGTGCTCCGTTGCAAGTTCGTTAAGGAATATTTTTTGCTGGAGCGATCACGCCGACAGAAAAGGACATCAGCAATAGCACCCAGAATGACTGCACCGGGATGTTGCCGACATGAGGTCCATTTCGCGGAATGCTGTCACAGCACTTTTCTTACAGTCGCTCTTTTGCATAACTTGGTGTATGTTCAAGTATATGTGTCGTGTGCCGGAAAGGACCAAGTCACAGATCCATGGAGGGCAGTAGATTAATGAAATAACGAAGTTCATCAAATGACAGTTTTTATGACAACGGGGGTAACAATGAAACTTTTAAAAACTGTGATAACTGTCTTAACCTTGATTTCCCTTGTGCTCACGTGCTGGGCAACACCCAGAAGGACAGGCGCGGGACCTCCCGAAGATCATCTTGCAGTTTCCGAGACACCCATTCCATCAGAGAACGCTCCAACACGAAATATTCCAAACCTTGACCAGACCTCAACGCTCGCGGACTATCTGAAATATGCTGCCCTGAACAACCCAGGCTTGGAGGCGGCGTTCAACCAATGGAAAGCTGCTTTGGAGAGAGTCCCGCAGGTTACCTCGCTTCCGGATCCCCGCTTCAACTACGCCTATTACATCGAGGAGGTAGAGACACGGGTGGGGCCCCAGCGACAGAAGTTTGGTTTATCTCAGACATTTCCGTGGTTCGGAAAGTTGAAGCTGAAGGGTGACGCAGCACTCGAAGCAGCGCATGCCGAAAAGGAACAGTACGAGAAGACAAAACTCACCTTGTTTCACCGCGTGAAATCAGCCTACTACGAATACTACTACATTGGCCGGGCTGTGGCGATTACCAGGGAGCACATCAATCTCTTGGTTAATCTCGAAAGCGTTGCCAGAACCCGTTTCAAAACCGGCTATGCGTCCCATACCGCCGTTATCCAGGCTCAGGTTGAAGTGGGCAAGCTTGATGACAGGTTTAGAGCGCTGGAGTCGCTTCAAGGGCCGATTGTAGCGAAGTTGAATGCAGCTCTGAACCGGCCTTCAGATGCTTCCTTGCCGTGGCCTAAGACGATTCCCTACGATAATCCGGTGTTCACGGATAAGGAGGCATTGGAGTGGCTTGCCGAGCGGAATCCTGACGTTAAGCGTTTAGAGTTCCTTGAAAAGAAGGAACAGTTTGCCATCAAACTTGCCAGGAAAAACTACTACCCTGACATCACGCTTGGCCTCGATTACGTGGATACTGACGAGGCCCTGATGCCGGGCGCGCCTGACAGCGGAAAAGACCCGGTGATTGCCAAGGCTTCGGTTAACGTACCGATCTGGTACCGTAAGTATCGGGCAGGGGAAAAGGAAGCCAGATTTCGCCGCGCAGCCATGCAGGAACAGCGAGTCAATACCGAGAATCAGTTGGGAGCCGATTTGAAACTTGCCTTGTATCACTTCAGAGACGCGGAGCGGAAGATTGACCTGTACCGCGATACGCTCATTCCTAAGGGAGACCAATCCTTGAAAGTGGCTCAACTGGGGTTTCAGGCCGGGAAGGTGAGCTTCATCTCCCTCATAGACGCTGAAAGGTTGCTTCTGGAGTTTCAACTGGCCTATGAGCGCGCCTTGGCTGACCGAGCCAAACGACTTTCGGAGATAGAGACCTTTGTCAACAAGGACCTCTCCGGGAATGGACAGGGTGGAATGACAAACGAGTCACCAATCACCGAACACTAAGAATATGTTCAACTGAAAAATTGGAGGATAGACATCGTGAGCACACTTACAGATAAAGCAAAAACTTTGAAGGGCCGATGGGGCGTGGTTCTGCTGGTAGTCATTGCTTTCGTGGCAGGGGCGCTAATGACCGGCGGCGGGGAGCCCGAGCAAAATGCCCGTATGTCGGAAGGTGCCACCGGCGTTGAGGCTACCAAGCAGGAAACCCAGCTATGGACCTGCGCCATGCATCCCCATATTAAGCTGCCCAAGCCTGGCCAATGCCCGATCTGCGGTATGGACCTGATTCCAGTGGAGTCAGGAGAGGATGAAATGGAAGGCATAAGGGAGTTGTCGGTCACCGAGTATGCCGCCAAGCTCATGGAGATCGAGACCTCTCCTGTTGAGAGGAAATTTGTCACAGCAGAGATTCGGATGGTCGGGAAAATCGATTATAACGAGACGCGGGTCTCTGACATCAGTGCGTGGGTGCCGGGTCGTCTTGACCGTCTTTTTGTGGACTACACGGGGGTGCCTGTAAGAAAGGGCGATCACATGGTCTATCTTTACAGCCCCGAGCTGTTAAGTGCCCAGGAAGAACTTCTTCAGGCCATTCGAGCCGTAAAGAACTTGCGGGGCAGCGACGTTTCGATGATACGCGAGATGTCAGAAGCCACAGTCGATGCCACCAGGGAAAAGTTGCGCCTGTGGGGTTTGACATCCGACCAGATAGCCCAAATAGAAAAGCGTGGAAAGGCAAGCGACCACATGACGATCTACTCGCCGGCAAGCGGTATCGTGATACACAAGCACGCGCGAGAAGGTATGTATGTCAAGACCGGAACGAAGATCTACACGATCGCGGATCTGTCGCAGGTGTGGGTGCGGTTGGATGGTTATGAATCGGACCTGATCTGGCTGCGGTACGGCCACAACGTGGAATTCACGACGGAAGCCTATCCCGGCCAAGTTTTCAAGGGGACGATATCATTCATCGACCCCACTCTGAACGAAGCCACGCGCACCGTGAAAGTGCGGGTCAACGTGGCGAATCCTGAAATGAAACTCAAGCCCGGCATGTTTGTAAGGGCCGTGGTCAGGGCCAAGCTCGCCGGCAGTGGCAGGGTGATGGCCGCGGCGCTTGCCGGCAAATGGATCTGTCCCATGCATCCGGAGGAAGTTAAAGGTTCAGCCGGGAAGTGTGGCATCTGCGAGATGCCTCTGGTGCGAACCGAGTCACTCGGATACGTGGCTGCTGATCCTGACAAGGCCGAAAAACCTCTTGTCATACCGGCATCTGCACCTTTGATCACGGGCAAGAGAGCAATTGTATACGTTGTTGTCCCGGACAGAGAGAAACCGACATTTGAAGGGCGAGAGATCGTCCTAGGTCCTCGCGCAGGTGATTATTACTTGGTTCGACGTGGCCTGAAGGAAGGAGAACGCGTCGTGACAAAAGGAAGCTTCAAGATCGACGCGGAACTCCAAATCCAGGCTAAACCCAGCATGATGACGCCTGAGGGCGGGGGCGGCGGCGGCGGCCACGCCCACGCTCATGGCGGCGAGCAGAAAAAACCTGAAGAGCCGACCTCAGAGCGTGCAACGATCACTTTGCCTGCCCTTGTTCGCAGCCAGTTGCACGAGGTTCTCATGGCAGGCAATGCTGCCAAAGCATCTGTCGAATCCGGCGAGATCAACGGGATCCAAAAAGCCTTCTCCACCCTATCGCAGGAGGTTGACTCCGTGGACAGCGACAAGCTGAGCGGGCATGCGGCTATGCTGTGGAAGGAACATGCAATGCTGCTGGGCAATGATGCCATGGAGGGCAGCCATGCCAAGAAGCATTCAGGAGCAAGGGAAGTTGGGAAGCTTCTGGGAGAACATCTTGCCTCGTTTCAGGCACAGATGGGGCTGTCACATGAACATGGTGTCCAAAGCTCTGACGAAATCAGTCCAGAATTTCGCCGTCAATTGGGCACGGTGGTGGAAGGCTATCTTGCCGTGCAGAAGGCCCTGGCAGCAGATCAAGCTGACCAGGCCGTGCAGGAGGCCAAAAAGACGCTTGATGCCGTTTTAGCTGTGGATATGACGCTCGTAACAGGGCAAGACCATATGGACTGGATGAAGCATGAAGCCGAATTGAAGAGGATATTGTCAAATGTGGTCTCGACAAAGGAGATAGAAGGCATTCGAAAAGACTTTGCTGAGTTGTCTGAGCTAATAATGTCCACGACAAAACAATTCAAGGCATCATCAGCAACGCTATATCAGTTCAAGTGCCCTATGGCTTTCGATAACCAAGGCGCAACTTGGCTCCAGGCTGATGAAGAAACGGCCAATCCCTATTTCGGAAAAATGATGCTGAGATGTGGCGACATCATAGAAGTCATTCCTGGATCAGAGAAACCTGGAGGGCACGATCATGGATAAAGATCCTCCTTCTGGGCAAACAGCAGAACAGAAATCGGCAATCGGCAAGCTGATTCGCTTTTGCCTGACCAACAAACTTGTAGTGGGAATGTTCGTGCTGGCGGTCATTGTGGTGGGAATCCTGGTTGCCCCGTTCGACTGGAGAATGGGTGGTATCACCAGATACCCCGTGCCTGTTGATGCCATACCGGATATCGGTGAAAACCAGCAGATTGTCTTTACCCAGTGGATGGGACGTTCGCCGCAGGACGTGGAGGATCAGATAACCTACCCGATGACGGTCGCGTTGCTGGGCGTTCCGGGAGTGAAGACGATCCGCAGCTATTCCATGTTCGGATTCTCCACCATCTATGTCATCTTCAAAGAGGGCGTTGAATTCTACTGGTCCCGAACGCGAGTGCTGGAAAAACTGAACAGCCTTCCGGCTGGTACGCTCCCGGCAGACGTAATGCCGGCATTGGGGCCGGACGCCACGGCCCTTGGCCAGATCTACTGGTACACGCTCGAAGGACGTGATCCTGACGGCAACCCAACAGGCGGATGGGATCAGGAAGCGCTGCGAACCGTCCAGGATTGGTACGTGAGGTACTGGCTTCTTTCGGCAGACGGTGTCGCCGAAGTGGGGTCCGTGGGCGGGTATGTCAAGGAATACCAGGTTGACGTAGATCCGGATGCCATGCGAGCTCACGGGGTGACTATCGATGAAGTATTTAAAGCTGTTAAGTCATCCAACATTGATGTGGGCGCCAGAACGCTCGAATTAAACCGGACGGAATACTTTGTCCGCGGCATTGGCTTTATCAAGGCGATAGAAGACGTAGAAAACAGCGTTGTCAAGGTGAAGAAGGAGAACGTTCCCATTCTTGTAAAGCATATCGCCAAGGTGACGCTGGGACCGGCCACTCGCAGAGGCGCACTGGACAAAGGAGGAGCGTCGGTTGTCGGCGGTGTGGTGGTTGCTCGTTACGGGGCCAACCCCCTGGCGGTTATTAACAACGTCAAGAAGATGATCGATGAAACCAGAGAAGCGCTTCCTGCCAAGACGCTCATAGACTACGCGAAAACCACCAGAGCCGAGGTTGCCGAGTTTGCGGAAAAACAAGGCTTTGTGCCTTTCGCAGGAATCCAACTCAACCAGGATGCGTGGTTAGACCACTTGCGATCTGTGCCGAGACACGAATGGCCATCATGGGCCACGATCAGCAAAGTGACTGTTGTTCCCTTTTATGACCGGACAGGCCTGATCTACGAGACGCTGGGGACCCTGAATGATGCCATCGCACAGGAGATCCTGGTCACCATCATCGTGATTCTCATTATGGTCATGCATTTGCGTAGCAGCGCACTGATCAGCGGGATGCTTCCGCTATCCGTGCTGTTGTGCTTCATCGCCATGAAATTCTTTGGGGTGCAGGCCAATATTGTGGCACTATCAGGCATTGCGATAGCCATCGGCACAATCGTGGACATGGGAATTGTTGTGAGTGAGAACATTCTCCGCCATCTGGACCTGGCCTCACCGGAAGAGTCACGAATCGAAGTCGTACATCGCGCGGCCAGCGAGGTGGGCGGCGCGGTTCTGACAGCCGTGTTGACCACGGTTGTCAGTTTCCTTCCCGTATTCACCATGATCGGTGCCGAGGGCAAGCTTTTCAAGCCCCTTGCTTACACCAAAACTTTTGCCCTGATTGGGTCCATCGTGATCGCACTCACTGTGCTGCCCCCAGCAGCCTACATCCTGTTTTGCGGCAAGATTTCAGGCAAGAAACTGCGCTCAGCCCTGAACGTCTTGCTTATCATAGCCGGTATTGTCGTTGGATTCATCGTTGCCTGGTGGGCCGGCTTGTTGCTGGTCTTTTTCGGGGCATACTACCTGTTTCGGGACAAGATTCCCAAACGCATCGCGCGCTCTGAGGCTTGGATTGCCGTCGCAATTGCTGTTCTTGTGGTAGGGGTTTTATTGACCGAGTATTGGGAGCCCCTCGGCCCGGAACGTGGCTTGTTACGAAACCTTTTGTTTGTTGCCATCGTAATCGGCATTGTATTGGGCTCATTCAAGCTGTTTCAAGGTGTTTATTCGCAACTCCTTCAATGGTGTCTCAAGCACAAGGCGGTATTTCTTTCTCTTCCTCTTTTGCTTGTACTTTTCGCGGGAGCTATCTGGCTGGGATTTGACGGGCTCTTTGGATGGCTTCCAGGGCCCGTGAAACAGACGCGACCCATTCAGTATTTAGTTCACAAATTCCCCGGGCTGGGCAAAGAGTTTATGCCCCCATTGGACGAAGGCTCATTCTTGTGGATGCCCACGACAATGACTCATGCGTCCATCGGCGAAGCCCTGGACATCCTGCAAAAACAGGACATGGCTCTTCAGTCTATTCCGGAGATTGAATCGGTCGTGGGCAAACTTGGCAGGGCAGAAACCCCCTTGGACCCAGCTCCCATCTCCATGATCGAAACCGTGATCAACTACTGGCCTGAGTACAAGACCGATAAGGCTGGACGGAGGATGAGCTTTCGCTATGACAAAAAGACAGGCCAATTCGTTCGGGACGAAAAAGGGGAGCTGATTCCTGACTCATCCGGACGCCCTTACCGCCAGTGGCGTGATCATATCAAGGGGCCGGACGATATCTGGAAGGAAATCATGAAAGCAGCCAAGATTCCGGGTACCACTTCAGCGCCCAAGTTGCAGCCGATAGCCGCCAGGATCGTCATGCTCCAGAGTGGCATGCGTGCCCCCATGGGGGTCAAGGTCAAAGGACCATCTCTGGAGCTTATTGAGCGCGTCGGGCTGCAAATCGAACGATTTCTGAAAGAGGTGCCCAGCGTGGAAGCGTCAGCCGTGGTGGCTGACCGAATCGTCGGAAAGCCTTATCTGGAAATCGTGCCGGATCGCACCGCGCTCGCACGCTATGGCGTCCCCATTCGCAAGTTCCAGGACGTTGTAGAGGTTGCAATCGGCGGGCGCAAGATAACAACAACGGTAGAAGGCCGGGAACGCTTTCCTGTGAGGGTACGCTATCAGCGCGAACTCCGAGACAGCATTGAGGCCTTGTACAAAATTCTGGTGCCGGGTGCGGGAGGCACGCAGATTCCGATTATGGAACTTGCTGAGATCCGCTATGTCCGTGGCCCCCAGGTTATCAAAAGCGAAGACACGTTTCTGGTCGGTTATGTCGTATTCGACATGAAGTCGGGGCATGCCGAGGTAGACGTTGTCGAGCAATGCCAGGCCTATCTTCAGCAAAAGATCGATAGCGGTGAATTCGCGCTACCTCCGGGCGTGAGCTATGCGTTTGCCGGCAGCTACGAAAATCAACTTCGTGCTGCGAAAACGCTCTCTATCATCCTTCCATTAGCTCTGTTTGTCATCTTCATGATAATTTACTTCCAGTTCCGGTCTGTGCCGACAACGCTGCTCGTCTTTTCTGGAATTTTTGTCGCGTGGTCTGGAGGCTTCCTTATGATCTGGCTTTACGGCCAGCCATGGTTCTTGAATTTCAGCGTTTTCGGCGTTTCGATGCGAGGACTCTTTCAGATCCACACCATTAACATGAGTGTGGCTGTATGGGTCGGATTCCTGGCCCTGTTTGGCATAGCCACCGACAACGGTGTGATTCAATCAACCTATCTCGGTCAGGTTTTTCGGGAGAGGAAACCCCGGTCGATCAAGGGGATTCACGAGGCAACAATCGTCGCGGCCCAGCGGAGGGTCAGGCCCTGCTTGATGACATCGGCAACGACGATCCTGGCGTTAATTCCGATTCTAACCTCGGTGGGACGTGGGAGCGATGTTATGGTCCCTATGGCCATTCCGTCTTTCGGCGGGATGCTTGTTGTATTGATCAGCATCTTCGTCGTACCGGTGCTGTATTGCGCGATCGAAGAGTTCAAATTGAAATTCAGAACACAAGAAGCAGCAAATGCCTGATGCAGCCCATAGAGTTGGAGGCCTCACTGGTATGGTAGCGGAAGCCGCTCTCACGAGGGGCCAGGCTATAATCGTGTCAGTGGCAGTCTGTGCAAAGAGGCTCGGTGTTCGCCCGGTGTCGGTATCAGCCGCTGCCGTAGACGTAAACGGCAAACTTGCGGACAATGGTGCAGGAGCGCCCGGAAAATACAGTATTTTTCCGTCTAAAATACACGATCCACCCAATTGAACTTGTCAGTTGACTTGGTAAAAAGGGGGGAGGGTTCTTTGTTAGTGTTGGTTCCAATAGGGTATTTCAGGGTGCCGCACCCTGGATGGCGGTGTGCATGGACAACCTATAGAAAAATGCTGCAAAACCTTGCTTGGGCCACCGGGTACAACACTTTTGCCATACCTCTCGCAGCAGGAGTGCTGGTATAAATCGGTAATTCTCCTTACCCTTGCTATGGGGGCAGTTTTCACGTCTTTGAGCACGGTCATCGTTGCCATTAATGCAAGGTTCCTGTAATGGCCCCATACAATGATAATCCTTGAATAGGGGGGAGATGCAATGAAAGCAGATCGATTCACAAAACTTCTTTTGGCCTTGATTGTTGCGTTGCTTTTTGTCAGCTTGGTTGTTGGGCTTTTTCCTCTGCAACCGGCCGTCGCCCAGAAGAGTGGGGATGGAATAGGCAGGTACCAAATATCTGCATGGGCGGCACAAACGGGTAAGTATGGATACCATCACTCTGGTTACTTCATCGTCGATACGGTTACGGGAAAGGTGGTCGACCGACACGCAGAAGTCCATGGTATAAAGGACTAGAGCAGTCAGCAGAGCCTGGGTCCGAAACATGTCAGGCTGTGAGCAGGATACTCTCAGCCAGCGGAGGTACCCGCTCTGCGGGTGGAGACTCACTGAAATCTAACTGAACTAAAATATACGAAAATTTGCATCACAGATAGGAGGACTCCATGCAGAAAATCAAGGTATTTACAGTTTCCTTGACAATTCTAGTGTTAGCGGCCACCTTCCTTGAAAGCGTTGCTACGGCCGCACAAGTTGTTCGGGTTAATGAAAGCAGCGGGCGTGTCTATATCAACGGGGGTGCTAATGATGGGTATGTGTTAGGAACTGTTGTGTGCTTTTACATATCTACACGTGACATGCTAATCTGTGGAGCAGTTGAGAGTGCTTCAGGTTCTAATGCTATTGTTAAGGTGGAAAAAAGATGGGGGAAAAAGATTCTTAAAGGAACAGAAGCAATACTACCCGATGTTGAAGAGGAAGATAAGAAAGAAATGAAAGCGAAGGAAGACCTAAAAGACAAGGGAGAAATGAAAGAGGAACATATTTTTGACAACCACGATAGATCATATGGAAAAGCGCATGAGTGAAGAGAACGTCACATCTTCTAATGGAGCGTTCAAAACGCCTGCCTGGCGCTGGTGGACGCCTCGCCTGCTGTCGGGTGCTGTGGGCCTCATTCTGTTGGCGGCCGGTCTGGTGAAAGCCATGGATATGGAGCTTTTCATCCGGCAGATCATGGACTACGGCATCGTATCTGAGCGCCTTCTCCTCATACTGAGTGCCTGGGGTTTGATTGCCTTGGAATGCGCGCTCGGTGTGGCGCTGCTGGTTTTCTATCGCCCGAGACTGATGCTTTCCTTGACAGCCGCCCTGCTGCTGATCTTTGCGGGAGCGACCGGCTGGGCCTGGCTGACCGGTGTTACGGAAGATTGTGGGTGCTACGGAGCGTGGCTCAAACAGACACCCGGGCAGGCATTGGTTGGGGACTTGGTTCTACTTGCTGCAACGGCCATTGCCTGGGCTGGTTGCAGACATGTGCAAACGCAGCAGACCCGAACCAAGGCACGGGCTGTTATAATTGCGTGTCTAATCGGGTTGGCCCTCCCTGCGGTCTTTGGCTTCCCCACTTCAGCGATCAATAGAGCGCAGTCGAATGGACCTCTGATCGGTCCCATTGAAGTCCACGGTGTGGGGGATGTGGATCTAAACAAAGGGGAATATCTGGTCGTGCTTATGGGCACGGCATGCTTCCACTGCCAGGAAGCCATACCGGATCTCAACATATTGTGCGACTCGCCCGATTTACCCCCGCTTATTGCCCTTTGCACGAGCGAAGAGGCAGATTGCATAGAGTTCGTAGAGGAGTTTCAACCCATTTTTCCAATCGGACACATCAGCGACGATCTCTTCTGGCGTTTGCTTGCCGACGGTGACATGCCCCGCATCATCCTGTTG
>SDBU01009722.1_pt1 | contig 10754 bp, 7 predicted proteins | sample 2277071 | NCBI WGS metagenome assembly SDBU01 (sample SAMN10397929, study PRJNA504765) | marine sediment metagenome | isolation source: marine sediment core GS08_GC12, 126 cmbsf | place: Arctic Ocean: Gakkel Ridge, Loki's castle | collected 2008
TCGCCCGAAGGGCGGCAAGAAAGGGACCGCGGGTATGCCCGCGGGGCTCCATCCCCCTTCGGGGGATGTCGCCAGGGAAGACAAGTAGCGGGGCTCCATACGCTAAAAGACGCGAGTCGCCTCCGGCGACAGCCTGTTTATCACCAGACAGGAGTCTGGTGGTTTGTCGGCGGATTAAAAAAACGACCGCCCGATGAAAAGACTTTTCACAAAACGCCGCGGCCTCATCATCGCGGGCATCCTGGTCCTGTTCCTTGCCGCCGGCCTGCTCATCAAGGACCGGCTCGCCCTCTGGGTCCTCACCCGGTACCTCAGCCGTGCCTATCCGGAGTGGGAGGTACGCGTGAAGGGGCTGGACTTGGGGCACCGCGGGGCGCGCGCGGATGCCGTCGCCTTCAAGATCCCGGTCGGGGAACCCCGGCAGGTCTGGTCCGGCCGGGTCTTGGACGTCCGGCTCACGTATGGTCCGGGTCTCCCGTGGGCGTCGCCGGGGCCTATCCTGAAAGAGGCTCGGTGCGTCCTGGAATTCTTGTCAGGGCCGGGTTTGCGTCTGGAGGGGGCGAAGGTGTCCCTGCGGCCGAAAGCGGACGGCAAAGGGGTCTTTCTGGACGTGACGTGCGAGCGGGTGTCTTATATGGAAAAGGAGGTGTCGGATGTCGCCGGGCAGGCGTTCTTCTCGAAGGACCGTCTGTCCGTGGCGGATCTGGAGGGGAAGTTTTTGGGCGGGGTCGTCTCGGTGAGCGGCCAGGCTACTTTCGGCGCGTCTTCCTTTGACGGCGCGGGGGAGGTGTCCGTTGCCGGGCTTGACGTCGCCCAACTTATCCGGGTCTTCAAGCTCCGGGAGCGGGTGGACGCGACCGGCTTCTATGCCGGGCAGTTCGTCTTTGTGGTCCGCGACGGCCGGTTCCAGGTCCTGAGCGGCACGATCAGGAACGAGACCGGCGGCCGCCTGCACGTGGCCGATGCCTCGCTGCTGAAGGGGGCCGGGGTCGGGCAGCAGGCCGGCAATATAGTCGTTGAAAATTTGAAGAATTACCATTATGATAAGGGAGAGATTGTCTTTAGTCTGGAAGGTCGTAACGTCAAGCTGGACTTTATGTTAGAAGGCCTCGCCGGCACACGGCGGTTAGAGGTTGTCTGGCATGGCCCGGAGGAGGATGGCTGTTATGAGAAACGCGATTAAGTGGTGCGCGCTGATGCTGTTGGTGGCGGGGTGCGCGCGCGTCAGCATCGACTCCAAGGACCCCATCAAGCTGGATATCAGCATGCGGGTCGATGTCTATCAGCACGTGGCGCGCGACGTCGATTCTATCGAGGACATGATCGCCGGTCCCCGGGAGGAGCAAGAGGCCGAGGCACCCCAGAAGACGAGCCTTCTTGATCTCATCGTGCCGGCCGCCTATGCCGGGGAGCTCTCCGATTTTCCCGATGAGGTCGTGGTCGCCATCGAGCGGCGCAAGGAGCGGCGGGTCCGCATCGTGCTGCTCGAGTCCCAGGGGTATATCGGGGAGAACGAACGAGGGCTTGTCGATATCTTCGACAAGGCCTCCCTTGACCCGGGCAGGGTGACGATGATAGAGGAGGAGAACAAGGACCGTCTGGTCATCTTTGAGTACGTGGCCGAGAAGAACGGCGCCTCCGTCGAGGAGACGGGCAGGGTCTTTGCGGACCGCATCCAGAAGGACGCGGTCGCGGGCACGCCGATCGAGGAGTCACCGGGAGAGTGGGTCGTCAAGTAAATATGGGCCACTGGATCGACAAAAAAAAGCAGATCTTCACGTCCCGCGTCGAGCGCACGCGCTTCTTCCTGAATTTCTTCGTGTATGGGGCCATCCTTATCCTGTTTGCCATGGTCCCGTATCAGCGCGAGTCGGGGTACATCGGATGGACCCTCGTCTGGTGGGTCTCCCGCGTGGACGTCTTGGCGTACCACATCCCCGCGAACGTCCTCGTCTTCCAATACACGGTGGCCTCGGCGCTCCTGCTTTACTTTGTGCACCTGCAGCGCGTGGGGCAGTTCCTGCGCCGGCAGAACGAGGAGCTGACGGTGGCCATGACCAGCCTCCAGGTCGGCTTCTGCCGCGAGCTTTCTTCGCGCAGCAAGAACCGCTTCATCGAGGTCAACGACGTGCTCCTGCGGTTGCTGGGCTACCAGAAGGACGACTTTTTCAGCCTCTCTTTCTCGGACATCTGCGCCAACGCCGAGGACGCCGAGAAGTTCAAGAAGGTCCTCCTGCAGAAGGGCTCGGTCCTGAGGGAGGCGCGGCTGAAGGCCGCGGACAACCATCACATCTGGGTCCTGTTGTCGGGCCGCGCCGTCAAGGGCGAGCAGGGCGAGCTGCAGTTCTTCGAGTACATCGTCATCGACGTGACGGAGCGCAAGTGGATGGAGGAGGAGATGGCCTCCGCCTACCAGCGCTTCGAGTCCGTCATCGAGAACACGCCGAACATCGCGATCCAGGGTTTTTCCCTCGACGGCAAGATCCTCGAGTGGAACTACGCCTCGGAGGTCCTCTACGGCTTCACGAGCCACGAGGCCATCGCTAAGTACCTGCCGGACCTGCTCTTGAACGAGACGGACGGCCGGGAGTTCCGCCGGCTCTTCGAGTCGATCAAGGAGACCGGCCGGCCGACCCCGCCGCGCGAGTGGCAGGTCCGCAACAAGTTCGGCCGCCATCTCACCGTCTACTCGTCGGTCTTTCCCATCCTGCAGCAGGGCCGCGTCATCGAGATCTACCGCATGGACGTCGATATCTCGGACCGTGTCGAGGCGGAGCGGCGGCTGAGCGAGGTCAAGGACAAGCTCGAGGGGCTGGCGCTCAAGGACCCGTTGACGGAGATCTTCAACTTCCGCTATTTCCGGGAGCGCCTCAGCGCCGAGTTCGAGCGCTCCAAGCGGGCGCTCTCGCCTCTGTCGATCATGATGATGGACATCGATTACTTCAAGTCCATCAACGATACCTACGGTCACCAGTTCGGGGACAGGATCCTCAAGCAGGTGGCCCGTTTTTTGAAGACGGAGCTGCGCAGCAACGACGTCGTCGCGCGCTGGGGCGGGGAGGAGTTCGCCGTGATCCTGCCCGACACCAACCGCGGGGACGCGCTGGGGGTGGCGACGAAGCTCCTGGATCTCTTCCGTACCCGCAACTTCGGCGGCGGCGACTCGCTCATTAAATTGAAGGGCAGCATCGGCGTCGTGAGCTACCCCGAAGACCCGCTCTTCTCCGTTGAGGAGATGATCGACGCGGGCGAGGAGAGCATCTACCGCGTCAAGGAGCGCGGGGGCGACGGGGTGGCGTCGTACGGCCATGAGATCGGCGAGCGCACCCTGGACCGCGTGACCGACGACGACCGGCGGCGCTTCATCGATTCGGTCAAGCAGAAGCTTTCCTTCTTCGCGGTGCGCTCGGAGCGCAGCATCTTGGAGGCCGTGTATTCATTGGCCAAGAGCATCGAGCTGCGGGACCGCCGCACGAAGGAGCACTGCGACCGCATGGTCGACTACGCCGAGAAGGTCGCGCGCAAGATGGGCATGAACGACCAGGACGTGGACAACGCGCGCCGGGCGGCCATGCTGCACGATATCGGCAAGCTTGGCATCTCCGACGAGATCTTGCTCAAGCCGGGCAAGCTGACCGTCGAGGAGTACGAGGAGGTCAAGAAGCACCCCGTCATCGGCGCGGACATCATCTCCGTGGCCGGCTTTTTAAAAGACATCGTGCCCATCATCCTCAGCCACCACGAACACTGGGACGGCAGAGGGTATCCGCGCGGCCTCAAGGGGGAGGAGATCCCCCTGGGCGCGCGCATCGTCGCGGTCGTGGACGTCTATGAGGCCGTGACCTCCGACAGGCCCTACCACAAGGCCATCCCGAAGGAAGAGGCGATACAGATCTTGCGCGAGGGGATGGGCACCCAGTTCGATCCGCAGGTCGTCAAGATCTTCATCGACATCCTCGAGAAGGAGCGCTAAGGCGTGGTGCGATACAGATTGGAGAAGGACGGCACCTTTATTATCAGGGATTATAACCAGGCCAAGCCCTGGTCGAGTTTCTTTCCGGGCATCGCCGGCTGTTGGGGGATCCCGCTGTGGGCCTTCTATGTCAACCGCGGCCAGTGCATCGCGAGCGTCGGGATCGGCTCCAAAGACGGCGCGATCATGGAGTTCCTGCCGGCCAACAAGGCGTATCAGTTGACGCCGACGCAGGGGTTCCGGACCTTTTTGAAGATCGGCACGACCGGCGGCGGCGTCTTTTACGAGCCTTTTTCGCCGCGCCGCTCGCTCGTCGACAAGGCCGTCGCGCACGAGTTGCGCATCCGGCCGCACAGCCTGACGCTGACCGAGACGCACGCGCGCATGGGCCTCGCAACGCAGGTCGAGTACTTCACCCTGCCCCAGATGCCCTACGCCGCCCTCGTGCGGACGCTGACGGTCAGGAACACGTCGAAGAAGAAGGTCCTGCGCCTCTCGGGCCTCGACGGGTTGAGCGTCATCCTGCCCCACGGGGTCTCCAACTGGTTTTTGAAGGAGATGGGCCGTACCATCGAGGCATGGATGACGGTGGACGAGCGCCATGCCGGGGTCCCGCTCTTCAAGCTGACGACCGACCCGCGCGACACGGCGCAGGTCGCCTTCATCCGGGGCGCGAATTTTTACACCTCTTTTGAAAAGGGGCAGCGTCCGGGCCGGCGGATCGTCGTCGACCCGCGCGCGGTCTTCGGTCCGCTGACGGACCTCTCTGTGCCGTGGGTCTTCGCGCGTCCGGGCCGCTTCGCCTTCCCCGGCCGCCAGGTCGCCCAGAACATCACGCCCTGCGCCTTTACACACTTTGCCTGGACGCTCAAGCCCGGCCAGGAGCGGCGCCTCATCTCTCTCGTCGGCCACGTCTTTGACGCCGGCGACGTCGCGCGCTACCGGATCAAAGACATCGACGAGGCCTTCATCGCGGCCAAGCGCCGCGAGAACGCCCGGATATGCGGGGCGATCCTCGGCCGCCTCTTGACCGTGAGCGGGGAGCCGGTCTTTGACCGCTACGCCCAGCAGACGTATCTCGACAACATCCTGCGCGGCGGCTTTCCGGTGTCGCTGCCGGCGGACGGGGGCGCGCGCAGCGTCTACGTGTATTCGCGCAAGCACGGCGACCTGGAGAGGGACTACAACCGTTTTTTGGTCGCGCCGACGTATTTTTCGCACGGGGACGGCAATTACCGCGACGTCAACCAGAACCGCCGCTGCGACGTCTTCTTCCACCCCGCGGTCGGCGACGGCAATGTCCGGGCGTTCCTCAACCTGATCCAGCTTGACGGCTACAATCCCCTCGTCCTGCGCGGGGAGCGTTTCGTCATCCCTCAGGAGAAGTTCCTGGAGAGCCCCCTCGCCTCGTTTCTGGACGACAGGGAGGCGAAGAAGCTGGCGTCCTTCCTCGAGGAGCCCTTTGAGCTGGGTGCCGTCTTCCGGCGCCTCGAGGAGCAGGGCGTGGCGCTCTCGCGTTCTTATGAGGAGTTCGCCACGGGGCTGCTCGGCCTCGCGGCGCCGGTGACCGAGGCGACGTTCGGGGAAGGGTACTGGTCAGACCACTGGACGTATAATACGGATCTGCTGGAGAGTTTCTTTGCGGTCTTTCCGGACCGGATGCGGCAGCTCCTCTTCGAGGACGCCGCCTTCACCTATTTCGACACGCACGTCTTTGTCCGGCCGCGCACCGAGCGATATGTCGTCGCAGACGGCCGGGTGCGCCAGCACCACAGCCTCGGGGAGGACAAGGAGAAGGAGGAGATCATCCGCCGCCGGCGGCACGCGAGGCACTGCGTGCGCACGCGTAACGGCGACGGCGAGGTCTTCAGGACGACGCTCGCGGCCAAGCTGGTGTGTCTCCTTCTTAACAAGCTGGCGACGCTCGACCCCGCGGGGGTGGGCGTTGAGATGGAGGCCCAGAAGCCCAACTGGTACGACGCCTTGAACGGCCTGCCGGCGCTCTTCGGTTCTTCCGTGAGCGAGACCTTCGAGATCAAGCGCCTGATCGTGAAATTCAAGGAGTGGGCCGGGGCGTGCCGGGTGGGGCCCGATCACGGCGTCGAGCTGCCGGAGGAGGTGGCGCGTTTCTTTGAGGCGCTGCGTGATCTGCTGCAGGCGCCGCTGTCCGTCCATGATTACTGGGACCGGTCGCACGCCGCCAAAGAGACCTTCCGGCAGGCTGTACGGCGGGGCGTGAGCGGGCAGACGCTGCGTAAGACGTGGGGCGACTGCCTCGCCTTTTTCGACCTGGCGCTCAAGAAGCTCGACGAGGGGTTGGGCAGGGCGCGCGACCCCAAGGGCAAGGGGATCACGACGTATTTTTCTTACACCGTGGCGGACTATACCACCGCGGTGGATGCCGACGGCCGGCCCGTCGTGTCCGTGCGGGGCTTTGAACAGAGGAGGCTCCCGCTTTTCCTTGAGGGTTTTGTCCACGCGATGCGCACCGAAGGCGCGCGCGCCGCGGCGTTCTATGAGGCCGTGAAGAAGGGCCCCCTCTACGACAAGAAGCTGAAGATGTACAGGGTGAACGCGTCGCTGAAAGACGAGAGCTTCGAGCTGGGCCGCTGCAAGGCCTTCGTGCCCGGCTGGCTTGAGAACGAGTCGGTATGGCTGCACATGGAGTACAAGTTCCTTCTCGAGCTCCTGCGCAACGGTCTTTATGACGCCTTTTATAAGGAGATGGAGTGCGCGCTGATCCCCTTTCAGAAGCCCCAGGTCTACGGACGCAGCATCCTCGAGAACTCCTCGTTCATCGTCTCGAGCGTCCACGCCGACGTCTCTCTGCACGGACAGGGTTTTGTGGCCCGCCTGAGCGGTTCCACGGCCGAGTTCCTGCATATGTGGCTCCTGATGAACGTCGGGCCCAGGCCATTTTTTACGGACGCCTCCGGCGCCCTCTGTTTGCGTCTGGCGCCGGCCCTGCACAAGCGTTTTTTCACCAAGACCGGCCGCCGGGTCCCGTTGGGGGAGGGGGTGTTCCTCGATGTGCCGGCAGGCGGGTTCGCCTTCCTCTTTTTGGGCAAGACCCCTGTCATTTACCGCAACCCTAAGAGGAAGAGCACGTTCGGTGCGGCCGGCGCGCGCATCCGGTCGATTTCGCTCGTGACGGACGACGGGTGCGTGCACCATTTTGCCGGCGACACGATACCGGATCCGCACGCCGCGCTCGTGCGCTCGGGCCGCGCGGCACGGATCGAGGCACAACTGGCATAACATTTGATTTTAATGCATCAGGGGGTATAATGGGTTTCATGAAGAACACCGTTTTTTCTTTTTTTCTCGTCCTGACGCTCGTCGCGATTCTCTCCGGCTGTGCCGCTTTTTCGGAGACGGCGGACCGCTACCGGGCGGGCGTCGCGGCCTTTGAAGACGGCCAGACCTACTTTGCGGTCGTCCACCTGCGCCACGTGATCGAGGAGGCCCCGGACTCCCCCTATGCCCCGCAGTCGATGTTCACGCTGGGCGAGTATTATTACGACAATAACGATTACTTCAACTCCATCAAGATGCTCTCCTCGTACGTCCGTCAGCACCCGAAGGACAAGGGCGTCGTCTTTGCCAAGGTCCTCATCTACAAGATGATCAAGACCTTTAAGGCCGAGGCCGCCCTGAACGAGCAGGAGGAGGCGCTCATGAAGGAGATCCGCAAGGAGCTCTTCTCGCAGCCGCTCTTCCTCGTCTTTTATGACAAGAAGTCTCCGCGTTCGTACAAGTCCCTCTTCCACCACGCATACCTCGTTTACGACTACGTCGATCGGATAAAAGTCTTCCGCGATGACAAACTCTTCCTCGAGCTCTCCCCGTAAGACGCGCCGGGGACTTCTCTACGGCGCGGCCGGGGCCGCTCTCGTAATCCTCGCCGTGAACTTTGCCGGGACGCTCCTGGCCATCCGGATGCTCGGCACCACCCACGACCAGATGGCCGCGGCGACACGCTATACCCTGGGCGTGCGGGGTGTCTCGTTCAACATCTTCAGGGGCCTGGTGCTCACGGGCGTCACGATCCACCGGGGGCCGCAGCCGCTCTTTGACGCCGAGCGCATCGACGTGGGGTTTGAGGGGTTCTCGTACGTGCGCCGGCCGCTGCGCATCAAGAACGTCCGTATCAAGACGCTGCGGCTGGTCACAGCGCACTTCACGGAGCTGGTGGAGGTGGGGAGGCGTCTCTCGGACTGGCAGATGCCGATGGCCTTTTACGATACGTTCCGGTTCGCGTGCCGCGACGTCACCTTCGACAATACGATCCACCTCAACTTCTCCGGGTATCTGAACGCCGTCAACAGCGAGCTCTACACCCTGCGCGGCCAGGTATCCCTTTTAAAGATCCGCTACGCCGCGTTTCCGGACTTTGACGTCTTTGAGGGCAGCGACTTCTACATGCCCTTTGATTACGAGTTCCAGGCCTCGCGCAGCAATGAGCGCCTCGAGATCGCGCCCATCGAACTGAGCAACTCCCGGCTTAAGGTCTTCGGTTCCGCGACCGTGGAGGGCCTCACAGGCGAGGCGCCGGTCGTCGACCTGAAGCTTGAGATGGTCAATATCCTCCTCGACGATCTTCCGGTCCTGAACCGCGGCAACGTGCGGGCGCGCGGGGTCCTGGACCTCGTCGGCGTCATGCGGGGAGAGATCCTGCGGCCGCAGACGGCGCTCACCGTGAGCCTCAGTAACGGCGCCGTCACCTTTTTCGACTCCCTCTACTTTTCGAAGATGAACGGGAAGGCCGTCTTCTCGCGCAACCGGTTTTCGGGCAAGGACCTGCGTCTCGAGTTGAACGGCGTGCCGTTCGTCGCGGACCTGACCCTCTCGGCCCGGCAGTATCCGCACCTGGAACTGTCGCTCGCGTCGCTCTCTAAGGTGGCCGGCGCGCCGCAGTTCACCTGGAAGATGGACGTCGACTGGAAGGGGGACCACCTGCGCGGCGCGGCCGGCGGGTCGGTGCGCTACGGCGGGCGCGATAGCGTCCAGCAGCTCGCCTTTGATCTCAGGGACTTCCGGCTGGGATACGACGAGGACCTGTATCTGTATTCCCGTACCTTTGACGTCGAGATGAAGGCCTCGGCGGCCGGATCCGCGGCCGCGACGCCGCAAGATTCCTTCCAGAGGGCGGCGCAGCTCGAGTACCTCTTCGGCGTCCTGCGTAAGCTGCCCGACGGCTTCGGGTTGAAGCACGTCAAGGCCAGCTGTTACGGCGGCAACCTGGAGGGGGAGGTGTACTTCACCCCCTCCCATGAAGAGTTCTTTGCCAAGGGCGAGCTCCACGTGCGGGACGTCAATATCCGCAAATACGTCGAGACCTCGGCCCCGAAGTCGTCGCTGACGCGGGGGCAGCTCGAAGGCGACCTGCGTTTCAACAACCGCAAGGGTGATCAGGTCAAGGGGCAGATCTTCGTGAAGAACGGCGAGATCGAGCGCAACCCCATCCTCAACGCGGTGGCGGACTTTTTGGGCATCGCGTCCTTGAAGCACCTGCCCTTCGGCGACCTGTCGATCTTCTTTAACGGCGGCCGCGGGGATTACAACGTCGAGGTGAAGCTGGCGTCTTCCCTCGTGGACGCCGAGCTCGAGAGCAAGGTCGAGTCCTACGAGACGATGGACGGCTACCTCTCGGCGAGCCTGAGCTCGCAGCTCCTGAACGAGTCGCGGACCTTCAAGAAGCTGCTCACCTATCTGAAGCACGATGAGCCTTACGTCGTCTTCCCGTTCAAGATATCCTCGTACATCAGCAGTCCGCGCATCCTGTGGCTGAAGAACGAGTTTAAGGAAAAGATCCAGAACCTGCTGCCGGAGCGCAATAAGCGTTACCTCCAGGCCCAGGTTAACGTCATCGTCGAAAAGGCCGGCAACTAAGTTTTGGAAACAGTTTCGAAGTTGTTCGGGAAACAGTTTCGAAGTTGTTCGGGAAAGTGTATGGCGGGATGAAGAGGCGTAGACGCAGGGCCGGGTTCAGGGGTTTGAGGATAGCCGTCTTGACGGTCAGCGACTCCTGTTCAAGCCGCCGGTGCCGCGATGAGAGCGGTGCGGCGCTGGGCCGCCTGGTGGCGGCCGCCGGGGCGCGCTGTGTCGCCCGCGGCGTGGTGCCGGATGACGAGAAGGCGATCGCGCGGCAGCTGCGCGCGCTCTCTGCGAAGGCCGACGTCGTCTTGTCGACGGGCGGCACGGGGGCCGGGCCCCGCGACGTCACGCCCGAGGCTACCCGGCCGGTCATCGATAAGGAACTCCCCGGCTTGGCCGAGGAGATGCGGCGCAGTGGCATGAAGAAGACGCGCTTCGCGTGCCTCTCGCGCGGCCTGTGCGGCCTGCGCGGCCGCACCCTGATCGTCAACCTGCCGGGCAGTCCCAAGGGCGCGGCCGAGTCGTTCGCGGCGATCGCGGACCTCATCCCGCACGCCCTGGCCATGGCCCGCGGCTGCGGCCACCAAAAATGAGACAAAAGGCCAGGCCTTTCTGTCTCACGAGCTGAGACCGACGTGATATATTGGCAGTTATTTCTGACGTTCTTCAAGATCGGCTTGTTCGCGATAGGAGGGGCGTACTCGTTTTTGCCCCTCACCGAGCGCGAGGTCGTGGAGCGCTACCACTGGCTGACGCCGGGGGAGTTCCTCGAGGTCTCCGGGATCGTGAAGATGTTTCCGGGCGCGATCTCGGTCAAGTATGCAACGTACGTCGGCAACAAGATGGCCGGCGTATGGGGGGTGGTGGTCGCCAATGTGGCGAACCTCTTGGCGCCGGTGACGCT
>SDBU01009723.1_pt1 | contig 10753 bp, 6 predicted proteins | sample 2277071 | NCBI WGS metagenome assembly SDBU01 (sample SAMN10397929, study PRJNA504765) | marine sediment metagenome | isolation source: marine sediment core GS08_GC12, 126 cmbsf | place: Arctic Ocean: Gakkel Ridge, Loki's castle | collected 2008
GATTCGGACTCGGCGATCGCCTGCTGAGTGGCCCGGGCGTCGGTCTCGGAACGGGCCTGGTTGCGAGCGGTGAGCGCAAACACGCTCAGCACTACTGCCACCACCGTAGCCAGGGCGAAAACCCCCACCAGTCCTCGCAAGAAGTTGCGCGAACGCCGCTCCAGAGCCGCGTCGTGGGCTTGGCGTTCCGCTTCGTGCAGCAGGCTGGCCTGTAAGAAAAGCATTTCCCCCTCCGTCAATGCCAGAGAGGTATGCTCCGCCCAGCCCTCAAATTGAGCCAGGCGTGAACCACCCAATAGGAAGCTTGGATCCCTGCTCCCCTGCTCCCATTCCGCCACCGCGTTGCTCAACAGGCGCTCAAGTCGGATATCGGCGCGGCTATCCGCGAGCCATTCCTTCAAGCGCAGCCACTCGCGCAGCAGAGCCTCATGAGCTACCTCGACGGTCGGAGCCCGGGATAACGGGTCGTGATCGAAAGACAGCAGGCGAGCCTTTCCAAAAATTTCCAGCACAGTTTCGATCAAGCCATCACGCTTATCAGAACCCCTCGCCCCAGATTTCGGATCCTTATTCCCAGGCAGGAGATCAGCCAGGGAAGTTAATTCAGAGCGCAGTACTCTGCGGCGTGTGTCTTCTACACCTTCACCCAGGGCGACCAGGCGCAGGAAGATCTGCCGGGAAACAGCCTGTTGGATTTCGTTCAGGCTTAGATAGACTTGCTCAGCTTGACTGGCGAGCGCGCCAAGCACACCACCGATCGCCTGGTATTTCTCCCGGGTTAGCAGGCGACCCTGGCGGCGCTCAAAAAGCTCAGTCAGTGCATATTGGAGCAGAGGTAAAGATCCAGGCTGGTCGATCACATCGGCGATGATTTCGGTCTCTAAACCTGGTTCGAGGGCGATCCCAATTCGCGCGCCAGGGGCAGTAATCGCACTTTCAAGTTCAGCTGAGCTAAGCGGGATGACCACTTCCGTGCGCTGCTGCACCAGAGTGGAGAAATCCGCCTCCATCAATGGGCGGTCGTAAAAATCGGCCCGCAAGGTGATTAATACTCTGATTTGTGAGTGGGGATCTGTTACCGCCCGGAAGATCAGACCCATGAAGTGGTCAGCTTCGGGTTTGTCTTCGGCGAGGGTAAAAATTTCTTCAAACTGGTCAATTACCAAGAGCAGCTCACCATTGCCTTCAGGGAGTATCAGCTGGGCCGCGCGCACCAGACCACGCTCATCTCGTTTAAGCTGCTCCATCAGGTTGGATGGTTTCTGTGCGGCGACCCGCAGCAAACCAACTTCCAACTCATCCAGGGGGTGACTGCCAGGCGTTATGGAGACCATAAACCAATCCTGTGATCCTGGCATTGCGCCCTGGCGCAGCGCGGGCAGCAAACCAGCCTTAACCACAGAGGATTTTCCGGAGCCAGAGGGGCCAACCACTGCCAGGAAGCGGGAATATTCATTATCTTCTCTCAACCTGGTCAGCAGCTGCTCGATCAGGGCCTCACGCCCAAAAAAATCGGCCGCGTCTGCCTCTAGGAAAGGACGCAAGCCCTTATAAGGATTGGGTACCTCCAGCAGCTCTTCGCTCAGCGTCCGTTCTGGAGAAGGGATTAAGTCGGGGCCTAATGCACGCCTGAAGTCAGCCAGCAACGATCCCACATCGGGGTAGCGATCGGCTGGGTCTTTGGCTGTGGCGCGCTGGATGACCGAGTCGAGTTCGGCAGGTAAATCAGGTGAAAATTCATTTAAGTCGGGCAGCGGATCACGTAAATGCCTGGCGAACAGGTCGCCGGCTGAAGCCTCCGGGAAGGGGTGCACCCCAGTGAGGATGACAAAAAGCAGCACGCCCAGGCTGTATATATCGGTTTGGGGTGAGACTGGCAGGGCCTGAATTTGCTCTGGGGAAATATAAGTTGGTGTACCGACGATAGCGCCGGTGAGCGTCATGCCGGATTGGGCCCCGATTGCCTTGGCGATGCCGAAGTCGGACAGGTAAGCGTTGCCGTCTTCGTCGAGCAGGATATTGGCTGGCTTTAGATCACGGTGAACGATACCCTTGCGGTGCGCCGCTGCCAGGGCGGAAGTGATCTGTTCAAGGAGATAAGCTGTTCGCGTTAAAGATAGGGATCCATTGCCGATCAAAGCCTCCAAGCTGCCACCCTTCAAGTAACGCATGGCAAGATAAGCGCCATCCGGATCTCGCCAGTAATCATACAAAGGCACAATATGCAGGTGTTCCAGCTGGGCGACGAGCTGGGCTTCCGTCTCGAAGCGGCGGATGAAATCAGGTTGGTTGGCGAATTCAGGCTGGATGACCTTGACCGCCACTTCCCGTTCGACGATATGCTGCCTGGCACGGTAGACAGCACCAAAGGCTCCTTCACCAATCGGTTCCAGGAGATCGTAACCCTTGATGGTGCGGGGTTCGGAAATGATAATAGGGCCCTCCTAAATAACGATTTGGTATTTACGGCTATTTAGTCGATGCGATGGCGAAGAGCGTTCTATAAATTGTGGTAGTTGTGTGACAGTAGTGGGAGAGCGATGTCAGATCGAAAACCGACTTGACGCGAAATTCACAAATTATACTAATAAGGTCTTTTCGCTCGTAATTATACTTATAACATAAATTTAACCGAATTAGATGTCATTAGGCTGGGAGAAGCGCGTATAATTAAGAAATCTCTTAATCTTAAGAAACCGAGTTTCTTGGAGAAACTCGGTTTCTTAATCGAGACGAGGAGTATTATGCCCTCTTCATCCTATCTGCAGCTCGCCGATTACCGCCGCCAGGTCTTCGAAATGTATGCCCAAGTACGGGAACCAACACTTAGTCCTGAAGCTCGCTGGCAGCGCTTTCGTCTTGATCAGGATAACTTGTTCAAAACCCATCCACAGACTGCGCTTACCCCAGGACAGGTTGAAAATTTTACCTCCCTACGTTACCACCCTTATGATCCGGATTATCGGTTCACTTTGCCAATCGAGCCCTTGAGAAACAAGGAGCCTATTCAGATTAATTTGCAGGAGGAGGGTCCAACTCGTCTGCTGCCATTCGGGCGGATTTCATTCAAAATAACTGGCCAGGATGTCTCTCTGACATTGTTCTGGATCATGGGTTACGGTGGTGGCATCTTTCTTCCTTTCCAGGATTTGACCAGCCTCGATGAGACATACGCTGGTGGGCGCTACCTGCTGGATACGATCAAAGGTGCAGATTTAGGCTGGGAGGCAGATCGGATGGTTGTTGATTTCAATTTTGCCTATAACCCTTCTTGTGCTTACAATTCCCGCTGGCATTGTCCCTTACCTCCACCAGAGAACCAGTTATCCGTACCTATCCGTGCTGGAGAATTACGTTACCCTTGAATTTGAGAATGTCTTTGGTTGACTCACCATTTCAAAATGGGTATAATCTTCACACAATCTTAATATTGACAATTCTCTCTGGGAGGAGTAGGTGCTGAAGGCGCTGACAGAGAAGGTGTGGCCGTAGGCTGAGAGCCCCCGCAGACGCCTCGCCCCGAATGTCGCCTGGAGATTCTGCCGAAGAAATCAGTTTACCCAAGATTCATGGCTGATTGAGCTGAGAGTAGAACGGCACGGGCAGCCCGTTACAGCGCAGCCCCGTCCCCCGCAAGACGGGACTGGCGCTTGGTCAGACGGACCGAGGGCCTGATGTTGGTCGGGGTGCTGAGTGCGCCGGTCAGGAATGTCCGGTGAATAGAGGTGGTATCGCGGAAGTGACCCTTTCGTCCTCACAATGGATGAAAGGGATTTTTTGTTTAACCTTGAAACCGAATCTGGTTACCAAGCCGGAGCGTTGTAACCAGGTGATTGAAAATTAAGTGAAGACGAAATATCGCTAATTCTTTATCACCCAGTATAGAGGTCAGCTTGTCTTTATCCAAACATTACAATCCAGGTGAGGCAGAACCTAAGCTGCAAGCACTCTGGGAAATCGCGGGTGTTTACCATTACACATCCAACGATGAACGAGCAGTTTATTCAATAGACACCCCTCCTGCCACGGTCTCTGGGAATCTCCATCGAGGTATGGCTGCTTATCTCTGGTATTATGGTTAGATCGACCAATCAACTTTCATCGCAGAACAAGGTTACTGGCTCAACCGGCCTGGTCGGGCATATGTAGAAGTTATCGGTACCCCCGAAGATATCCAATCCGTCAAGGTTGGTGGACAGGCAGTGACTGTCATACGCGGTGAATTAATTTTGTAACTTAGAAAATATTGTTTAGCAATTTATCATGATGGAAGATTCAACTTGGAGATATTCGATGACCTCATTTACTTTGCCCAAAGCTTACGATTTTAAATCCACAGAAAATCGAATCTATGATTGGTGGGAGAAGGAGGGATTCTTTAAACCGAGCAATGATCCGAAAAATCCTGATTTCGACCCGAGTGTGAAACCCTTCGTGATCTCCATCCCACCCCCCAATGTAACCGGCGAACTGCATCTCGGTCATGCCATGTTTGTTTCCATGGAAGATTTGATGATCCGCTACCAGCGCATGAAAGGCAACCCCACCTTATGGGTGCCGGGAAGCGACCACGCTGGGATCGCCACCCAACTGCAGATTGAAAAAGCCCTGGCGAAGGAGGGGCAAACGCGTGAGCAGGTCGGGCGTGCAGAATTCCTGCGCCGCACCTGGGCATGGAAAGAAAAATATGGCGGTATCATCACGCAGCAGATTCGCCGCCTGGGCGCTTCTTGCGACTGGGAGCGGGAGCGGTTCACACTGGACGAAGGGCTCTCCCGATCAGTGCGGGAAGCTTTTGTGCGACTTTATGAGAAAGGTTTGATCTATCGCGGACCGCGCTTGATCAACTGGTCCCCTGGATTGAAAACTGCAGTCTCAGATTTAGAGGTGGAATACTCTGAGGAGCCGGGCAAGCTGTATTACTTCAAATACATGCTGGCTGGGTCTGATACAGAGTTCATCCCTGTAGCCACCACCCGTCCGGAAACCATATTGGGGGATACTGGTCTGGCCGTCCATCCTGATGATGAACGCTACCAGGAATACATCGGTCAAGAAGTTGTTGTACCTATCTTGGGGCGCCGTATTCCAGTGATTGCTGATGAGTATGTCGACCGGGAATTCGGGACTGGCGCGCTGAAAATCACCCCCGGTCATGATCCCAACGACTACGAAATAGGCGAACGACACGGCTTGTCTGTCATTTCTGTACTCGATGAAGCCGCCCGAGTGAACGATCACGGTGGCCCCTATGCCGGACAAGATCGTTTCGAGGCTCGCCAAAACCTGTGGGATGACATGCGCGCTGCTGATCTTGTAGTCAAAGAAGAGCCGTACATGATGAATGTGCCCCGCTCTCAACGTGGCGGTGAGATTATCGAGCCCATGATCTCAACCCAATGGTTTGTGCGCATCCAGCCATTGGCAGAAGCTGCATTGGAGGCAGTGCGCGAGGGTCGTATTCGCATTATCCCAGATCGGTTCAAAAAAGTTTATTACAATTGGCTGGAGAATATTGAGGATTGGTGTATCTCTCGCCAATTGTGGTGGGGGCATCGCATCCCCGTGTGGACCTGTCAAGATTGTGGCGAATTGATCGTCTCCCGGGAAGATCCAAGCGCATGCACTCAATGCTCAAGCGAAAATCTAGTCCAGGACCCAGATGTGCTTGATACCTGGTTCTCCTCTGGACTGTGGCCTTTCTCCACTTTGGGCTGGCCTGACGAAACCCCCGATTACAAATATTTTTACCCGACCTCGGTGATGGAGACTGGCTACGATATCCTCTTTTTCTGGGTAGCACGCATGATCATGGATGGTATCGAGTTTACTGGCAAAATTCCTTTTCACACGGTCTATTTGCACGGCCTGATCCGCGACGGTAACGGGCGCAAGATGAGCAAAACATACGGCAACGTGATTGACCCGCTGGTAGTCATGGACGATCTCGGCACAGATGCCTTGCGGTTTACCCTGCTGGTCGGTTCAACGCCCGGGAAAGACATGAACCTGAGTTTGAAAAAAGTGGAAGCGAACCGCAACTTTGCCAACAAGATTTGGAATGCAGCTCGTTTTATCTTGGGAACCCTCGAGCAGGTTAAAGACATTGATTTTCCCAATCAGGAAACAGAACCAGTTCCAAGCCTGGCAGACCAGTGGGTATTAGCGCGCAGCTCAATACTTGTGCGCGACGTTGAACGGCTTTTTCAGAATTACCAATATGGTGAGGCCGGGAGACAAATTTACGACTTCTTCTGGAATGAGTTCGCGGATTGGTATGTTGAGATCGCCAAACTGCAGCTGCTTGAAGGTGATCGCATGGCTTACACCACGGCGCGCACCCTGGTCCAGGTACTGGACACTTGCCTGCGCTGGTTGCATCCATTTACACCATTTGTGACGGAGGAGATTTGGGGACATATAAAGAAAGCTGCAAGTGAACTCAAGAATCCAATAGTTCCAAGTCATGGAAATCGATGGGAGCAAGCCCTGATCGTCGCCCGTTGGCCCGAGCCAACTCCAGAAAATCCCTGGGAATCCCAGACAATAGCTGATTTCACCTTGATCATGGAACTGGTGCGGGCGATCCGCAACTTACGCGCTGAGGAAAATGTCGATCCCAAACAAAAAATACCGGTAACGCTCGTTGGTGGTGACCGTACAGCTGTGCTCCAACGACAGGCGACCACCATCGCTGCTTTAGCACGGCTAGATCCTGAGCAGACCACTATACTTGAGCGTCTGGTGGAAAAACCAGAGGGCCATATTGCTTTGGTCGTCGGTCAAATCGAAGCCTACTTGCCGCTGGCAGAATTAGTTGACCCTGCAGAACAGCGCGCACGTTTGGGTAAAGATCTCTCTGAAACCAGCAACCAGATCGAGCGCCTGGAAACCTTGTTAGCTGGTCCATTTGCGGAAAGAGCTCCCGCAAATGTCGTTGAAAACGAACGTCATAAACTGGCTGATTACCAGGCCAAGGCAGAAAAGATAACGATCCAGCTCGCGGCACTATCCAGGACCCGAAAGGGTTAGATTCGATATTACCCGCTCCGACAATGGTCCTCCTTGAACTAATAATCAAGTTAATGGGAATATAATGGAAAAAGAAAAACTCCTTTCCGCTTTAACAACAGGAAGAGCAGATTTCCTCAAAGCCATCCAAGGTCTATCGGACCTGGAGATGCAGACCCCAGGAGTGGTTGTGCAATGGTCAGTGAAAGATATCTTGGTCCACCTCACCCGCTGGGAGGCTGAGATTATCAAACTACTTTGGCAAGCCAAGCGTGGGATCACACCAACCACAGCTCATTTCAGTCAAACACCGGTGGATGATCTCAATGAACGCTGGTACAAAGAAAGCCAAACTCGCTCTCTGAAAATCGCTATGGATGATTATCTTGGTGTCCGCAAACAGACTGTTCGCGGGGTGGAGGAAATCTCCCAACCTGTTTTAATCGACCCTCAGCAGTATGCCTGGCTTGATGGCAAACCACTGTGGGAATGGATTGCTGGGGATAGCTTCGAACATGAAGCTGAGCATGCAGAGCAAATCAGAGCTTGGCAAAGCAGACAAGGATGGAGCAAATGAATATAGGTTTCGTCTACCCGCAAACGGAATTCGGAAATGATCCACTCGCTATTCGGGATCTCGTTCAAACCGCGGAAGGATTGGGCTTCACACACGTTCTAGCATATGACCATGTTTTGGGAGTCAATCCCGATCGATCTGAGGCTTGGGATGGCCCATACGACTTCCAAACTCCATTCCAATCACCCTTACTATTATTCAGTTATATGGCCGCGGTTACGAACCAGCTGGGATTTATAACTGGAATCCTGATCCTACCCCAACGCCAGACAGCTTTAGTAGCCAAACAGACTGCCACATTAGATGTTTTATCCGCTGGTCGCCTGCGTCTGGGAGTCGGTATAGGTTGGAATAAACCCGAGTACACAGCGTTAGGCGAAAATTTTTACGACCGTGGTCGCCGGATTGAAGAACAGGTGAGTTTGATGCGCCAGTTATGGACCCAACCACTGGTTAATTACACTGGACGTTGGCACACCATCCCAGACGCAGGTATCAACCCCCTCCCGATCCAGCGCCCGATCCCGATTTGGTTTGGAGGGCACGCTGAACCAGTATTACGGCGGGCAACGACCATTGGCGATGGGTGGATACCTAATTATCGCCGCGCGGAAGATGCTCAACCGACCCTCACAAGGATCGAGGGTTATCTAGAGCAAGCTGGCAGAAACCAGTCCAGTTTCGGCGTCGAAGCCAGGATCCGCTATGATGATGGAAATCCAGCTTCGTGGGAGCAGCTGCTTGGAGGCTGGCAAGATGTGGGCGCGACACATATCTCATTTAACACAATGCAGGTAGGATTTGATACGCCTGCCAAACACCTGGATGCCCTGCAGCTGTTCGCTACTACCATGGACATCGCACACAGGTAAGGATGGGAGGTAATCCCCTATATGAGAATCAAACTGCAGGATACAAATATATTCGTGGAAGATCTCGGCAGTGGAGTGCCATTGCTCCTGATTCACGGTTTCCCTCTCAACCGGGAAATGTGGCGTCCGCAAATTGAAACCCTTTCAACCACTGCTAGAGTTATCGCCCTCGATTTACGTGGGCATGGTCAATCCCCTCCAACAAGAGGTCCTTACTCGATGGATCTACTGGCAGATGACTGTGCTGGGGTTCTGGAGGCGTTGAAGGTAGATCAACCAGTGGTCGTTTGCGGTCTCTCGATGGGTGGCTATGTTAGCTTTGCCTTCTTTAGACGCCACTCAGATAAGGTTGCCGGATTGGTCCTGGCATCAACCCGGGCTGGCGCTGACTCCGTGGAAGCTAAAATTAACCGGGACAAAGCCGCCCTGCTAACGGAGAAAAACGGAACCCAATCCGTAATCGGCAGCATGTTGCCCATCATCATGGCACCTCAAACCTACCGTGAAAAACCAGAACTTGTTTCTCAGGTAGCGGGGATTATGGAGAAAACGTCCACCAGCGGGATGGTATCAGCACTAAAGGCTATGAAAACCAGACCCGACTCAACCCCAACCCTCGCACAAATTAAGGTCCCAACATTGATTATTCATGGTGCAGATGACCAGATCATCCCGCTGAGTGATTCAGAAGCCATGCACACTGCCATTTCAGATTCCCGACTTGAAGTAATCCCAGACGCAGGCCACCTGCTTAACCTGGAACAAGCTCAGTTATTCAATCAATCTATGGAGATCTTTCTCACAAAGTTGGAAAACTAAACCGTACCCTAGTGAGAATATCTGCCTCAGTTAATTGAGTTAAGAATTCCTGTGTAATCAGGAGGCAAAGTGCTTGTTCAACAGCTCTATTGGCTCCCACACTGAACCATTTATGATATTTGATCGGTAAACCTTATATGAACTGGAGGCGAGCTTGCGGACTTATACAAAAGGATTATCACCCCATTAGGTTGGCAGTACCCATACTGATCACCTTCCTGGTAGGATGTGCCGGACAACTCACTTCTCCCACCCAACCTGAAACAGCCAAACCCAGGTCGGGAATAATTTTTACCTCTGATCGTTCAGGAAATTGGGATATCTTTATCATCCAACCGGATGGCAGTGGTTTGACCCAGCTCACGGATGATCCAAAGGTTGATGCAGACCCTGATTGGTCTCCGGATGGGCGTCAGATTGCTTTCCGCTCCCGGCGGGATGGCAGCTCAGATATATTCGTAATGAGCTCGGATGGTTCGGCACCGGTGAACTTGATCAACGATCCGGAGACCAGCTTCGATGACGAGTTCACCCCCCGCTGGAACCCAGATGGAGAGACCTTCTCGATCTACACCGACCGTTTCGCACCCCGGGGGAACTGTGTCAGCGGCTCCCACCAAATTGCTCTTTTGCGTAAACAAGCGGGTGAATATGAGGTGGAACTTTTTGAAACTATTGCCGGTGAGCAGTATTCCTCCTCCTGGTCACCGGATGGGCGGTACCTTGTCTTTAATTCTGCTTGCCGCGTCCCAGGTTTCCAACTTTATTTATATGATTCTCAAACCCGGGATACCAAAAAATTAACCTCAAGCGAACCAAATTCCCACTCCCAGCCTGCCTGGTCCCATGATGGCAAGTTCCTGGCATTTTCAGCGAACATCAACAGTAATATTGATATATACATTCTTGATTTGAACACCGACGACCGGGTCCGGGTTACCGGTCATCCGGCCAAAGACATAATGCCCAGCTGGTCACCAGATGGCAGCCAGATCGCCTTCGTTTCCAACCGGGATGGCAACGATGAAATTTACGTCATGGATGTTGATGGGACCAACCTGTATAATCTGACTCAGCATCCAGCTGATGATTGGTATCCCTCCTGGTCCCCTGTCAAAACAAGCCCTGTCGAAACAAGCCCTTGACTTAATAGAACGTTTGTGCTACCCTACAAACCCACCAATCAGACCGGATTACACATCTATAAGGAGAGACTGATATGTCAGAACATAATATTGTCCATGTTGAATTTTCAGCCGAAGACCGAGAAGCTGCTGGGAAATATTACCGCGAGCTATTTGGTTGGGAAATTGAGCAGATCCCCGAGATGAATTACGCGGCCTTCGAAACCGATGATAATGTCGGCGGTGGATTTAATCCAGTTACTGACACCAATCCAGCTGGAACTGTATTGGTTTATATAAGCACTGATGATATCGATGCCAGTCTTGCCAAAGCTGAATCGCTGGGCGGT
>SDBU01009724.1_pt1 | contig 10752 bp, 7 predicted proteins | sample 2277071 | NCBI WGS metagenome assembly SDBU01 (sample SAMN10397929, study PRJNA504765) | marine sediment metagenome | isolation source: marine sediment core GS08_GC12, 126 cmbsf | place: Arctic Ocean: Gakkel Ridge, Loki's castle | collected 2008
ATTCACTTCACGGTAGGTTCCCTTAACCTCAGTGCCTACCTCAAGAAAGACGGGACTGTTGGCCTAACCGCCGATTGGGATGCGGGATCTCACAAGATCACGGCGCAAGAGCTTTCCGCAGATATCATCAGCGAGGAAACCCCTGCTGCTGGAGTGACTGTCGATGGCGTTTTGATCAAAGACAGTGAGGTCGACGACTCCTATTTCGCCGGGAACGATTGGGAGGACTTGACTGACGGCGGTGCGACAGCCCTCCATACCCACAACATCGGTGAGGCAACGGCTGCTCCTGATTTCTGTTTGTACAATTACGTCGATGTTAAAGAGAGACAAACCGAATGGAACCTGCACGGTGGCCTGAGTTCTCTTGCAACCGCACAGCCTCTTGACTCGACACCGACCGATTTGCCGGTAACGGCCGGCATTGGGAAGCTCTTAATTGTCATCAATGCGGGGAGTGATTTCGCGGGCGAGATCACGGTCACTGGAACATCGGTCGACCGGAACACGGGGGCGGAAACCGCATTAGATACAGAGACCATCACGGTCGATGCTCTGACTACGGACGGGAGCGACACCGACGCCGCCGGCAACACGCGACACTCTTTCACCGGAGCGTACATCACGAGCAAGTGGTTCAAGGGTAGCGTCACTCTCAGCACCTCAGACCTAACGCTAACCGACGTCGATATTTACCAAGTGACTTTCGAACAGCTAAATGACAGCCCGGGCGCCGAGATCACAACCCTTGACGTCAGAGCCGTCGCAACCAATTCCTCGGCTTGGATGTATGGCTACCTTTACTCCCTTGAAGTGACAGGCGACAAATGCGACATAACCAGGGAAGTGAGCATCGAGTTACCAGCAGCGGACGTTTCGGCCAACAAGTTCTACAGCTTGCGTCGGAGTGCGCTAGGACTCTCGATCGACGGCACGACTGATGGCTTCTGGATGGATTTCTTCCCAGGGCCGATGAACCAAAATTATTGGGAGGATGTGAATATCAAGCTCTGGGGCACGATCACGACGGCTGTAGTCCCCGGTGAAGACCTCGGCGCCCTCCCGGCCACGATCAATTGGGAAGATGACACCATTGGGAATCCACCATCCGAAACCCCAATGTACTCCGGCGAGAATTCTACCGTCAGGGCAATCGTTCAAATCAGTGGTGCCCCTGCTGGACTCACGAAAATGGTTGAAATCCCAACTGTTTCGGGGAATCATGTTCACAACTGGCGGAGCCTGGACAAATTCGATATTTCAGCTGGGATTCGTGTTGAGGTCATCGGTTATTTCCCAAGCCCCGGCACGAACGAGGACTTTTATGTTGGCCTCGCCGGCGATGCGAATGCAAACAGCTCAATCGTTGGATTACCGGATCACAGCTTAATGGCCCTGTTCCGCGAAGACGATAATGATTTCTACCAGCGGTATTCCACGCAGGGCGTCGGCGATTGGCCGACCGAAAACCAAATCGATTTTTCGCAAAACATGAACCCGCAGACATGGGGCCACTTCCAGTTTGAGTACAAGCCCGGAGATGACGACGTGGTCGCTCAGTACCGCATCATCTGGAGTGGGTCTGCCGGCGGCTTCAAGACGCTGACAATGGCCTCTGCTTGGAGCAAGCCGAATGAGGCATACGTCTTTTGGGGCGGGCTGAACAACTCAACTTCGTTTGTGAGAGTAGCCAATGTTTGGATTGGCGCGCTGACCGATTCTTGGCCTTATGTTGGTACCCCATGATTGAAAAGGATAAGGGTCTTATGAATGATCGCCGGAAAACTGGTGTCAATCGCGTCCTGATCTCGGACGGCAATGGAGGGAAACTCGACGTTTACACAGCAACGGCGAGTCGTATCAAGGTATGGGCCAGCGCGATCGGATCGATTTTCTTCGTGTTGGGGTTGGCTTTTGGCGCCGCCAGGCTCGGGGTTGGTTTCGAGATCCATCAGGCGATCGACGAGGAGTGCGACCCCCCGAATGGGGTGATCTACAAAGAGATCGAGTCGATGTCGAAAGAATTTCTGGAAGAGGTCCAGGCCGTCCTCCAAGATGACCTCGACGTTTTCGACGAGCGATTCGAGAAGCAGGAAGCCGATCTCAAAGCGCAGCACGAGATTGTCATTCGACTCGATGAGCGGCAAATCGCCATGGAGAAGGCGAGAATTGAGGACAAGGACGATTTGATCCGAGAGATTCGCCGCGCTGGGGGGAACGGCTGATGCCGAAGAAGCCCTACAAGCCCATCCCTCTCACCGGGGCGAGCAAGATCCTTCGAGCTCACTCGACGCAGATTCAGCCGCCAGGGCTCTACGAGATGCGGGATCTCTACCTGTCGAGGAGTGATAACTCGATGGGGTTGCGGTCAGATTGGGAGCCGGCCTACGCGGGGATGTTCTCCTACGGGAGCCTGATCCAAGGCTCGGACACAGAGGACTACCTCAACGCCGCCTTCTACGTGGACCGCGCCGGCCACACGATATGGTTCGGCCGCTGGGCCCCTTTCACTTGGTCCGGGGGTGCCTTTGGGCAACTCTTCACGATCTACGACGCTGGCACGATCACGACAAATGGCACGACGACGGAGGTCATCGGCCAAGATACAGAATGGCTGCAGCAGATATGGCCTGGATGCCTTATCCGGCAGACCGGTGAAGGCAACAACCTCTATGTTGTTGAGTTTGTGACGACCGATCTCCGCCTCGTCACTACCGAGATCATGCCGGCGCTCAGTGGGGCAGAGTACGAGATCTTACGCACCCATCCCGCGACTCGCGCGGAGTGGCCGATCAAGATGGAGTCGCTGGGCGGGTTCCTGATCTACGGGACGGTGGACATCAACCAGCCGGTCGATGAAAACTACATCTCCGGGCCCTTCTACTCGAACATTGGGAGGCCAAACCTCGGTCTGTGGTTCGGCACGGACCCGGTGGTGGATGGCATCGCAATTCCAATCAATTCGATCACCGTTGGGCACGACCTCCGTAGCCAAATAATAGGGATTCCGACGGGGTTTTTCAGTCCCATCGTCATCGCCGGCGGGGGTGGTTCGATGTTCGGTAAGAATTGGTTCGGAGATGAGGTGCTCGGGATCAGCTCCGGCACGTTCAAAAACATCTCTTGGATGAGAATGCGTGGTCAAAGAATAAGCATAGTGACGCTCGATGGCGAGTACATTCAGCTCAGCGAACCGGGCAAGCAAATTCAAGACGACTATTACGAATGGTTTGATTTAGAGGCAGAGCCGAACATTCAGAAAACCCAACCTTTCGGTCAGGTCGAACTATACGGAGGCGGTTCGTTTCTTTGCGGCGCCGGCGGGCTTCTTGGATCTACAGGTGGGACGATCTACGCGACCGGCGTGACGACCGCGCTGCGGGGGATGTGTGATGCCGAAAAGGAGGCATCCCCCGTCGTTCAACATTATGTGGTCGTTGGAGACGCCGATTCAACCGATGGTGTGATTCTCTATTTCACAGATCCAACCTCGATAAGTAGAGCCACCACCAGCACCAATGAATCTTTCGTGTCGGTTTCCTACAGCCTCTATTATCAGCGTTTGGTTGCTGTGGGCACAGGTGGCCTCTGCATGACCTCGGATGATAATGGAGCGACGTGGACCTCGAGAACGGTCGGCACGTCGGACAACATCAATGCCGTCGTCTGGGACAAAGAGGGGCGGTGTTGCTGCGCTGTCTGCGATGACGATTACGGGATCGCCCAGGTATTCGTTTCGCTCGATGCGATCACATGGACCCAGGTTTTGGGCGTCGGGGCACAGCCCCTCGTGGACGTGACGTTCAACGGAGTCGATGGATCTTTTTACGCTGTTTCGAGTTCCGGCAGTGTTATCAGAATCCGGCGCCGCGTCCAAATCGTGAACGGAGGCACAGATCTTGGTGAATTCGGAACAGCTTCCGATTTCGTGTGCGATGCTCAATTCGATGGCTCAAAATTCGTCGCGGTTGGCTCCGGCATTTGGACCTCTCCAGACGCGATCACGTGGACGCTCCGAGAAACACCAACGAACACCCTGACGGCTGTTGCCCTCAACCTAAATGACACGACTATCTGGGTTGCGGTTGGGCTTGGTGGGCTTGTCTATCAGTCAACCGACAGCGGCGTGACGTGGACTGCTGCATCTAGCGGCGTAACGACGGATCTCATGGGGGTCGTCTACGACGGATCCGCGGCTAGAGTCTCGAACTTCATAGCGGTTGGTGCGGAAGGAACGGTCATCCGTTCGGCAGAAGGCATCGGCTGGACGACGATGGCATTCCCGGTAGACACAGATCTCCTTGCGATTGCTACAAGGTGGACAGCTGGGGCGGCCAATTCGTTGAACGTCTTTGTCTCTGGGAAAGACGGGAAAATCTACGTTACGGAGAATGATGAGGGCAGAAAGCCTTACATACCCTGGCAAGCATGGGATAATCAGCCAGCCAGTCTTTACTATCAGGATTCCGAATTTTTGGAGCGAGGGGAACACGCAATAATCCCCACCACTCTAGCCATGAACTCCCTCTATGTGACGGACGGCTCGTTTCGGCTTGGAGGCTGTTCAAACCGCGCTCAGATCATGGCGTTTCCTGAGGTAAGCCAAAACGAGCTTGAGGTGAGCATTGGATTTTCCAGCTACCCGAGCCAACCTCAAATCGCTGTTTCCCCGGCTGCTACACACTATATTTTACTTGGCGGGCAGAATTCATTCTCAGTGGTTGATTTCGGCGAATTATATCCGACGGTCTTTTGTGGTTTTGTTAGTCTAAGCACCATCAATCTTGTATATACCTATAGCTTCTTGACTTCGACTGATGGTGGGAGAACCTGGTCAACAGATCTTGCATACTTCGCAACAACCCCCTGGGCTTCACCACAAAACACCGGATTTCCCTCCTCGGCCCATCCCGTGGTAGTTGCAAACCGGACCTTCGTGCCGACCTTTTCGGACGGGGTAGACTTCTTCATCATCCAGTCATCAAACCAGGTTAGTGGAAAACCTCGAACCTTAGTGATGTCTGGGTACGAATTGGCGACTAGCGTTTGGGAGGTAGAATGAGTTTCTTAGATACCTCCGATCCTGATTTCACAGCTGTCGCCTGGAACGAATCTGTCTCCCCTCCTGTCGCCGTTATCGTGGGCCAGTACGGCCTCATCCTCTACTCAACAGGCCGAGAGTATTCAGAAGGCTTTCAGGTTTACACGCTTGAAGAGGCGGAAACCCTAAACTTCGCGGACTCCCTGGGCATAGACAGATCCACGAGCCTCTTTATGGCCTCTTGCGCTGGCGGTCTCGTCATGACTTCCGAGGATGGGTCATTGTGGGACATCAGAGACACCGGAACAGGTAAAGATCTCAACGCCATCGTCCATGTGATAGGCGGAACCTGGATCGCTGCCGGCCAGGGGGCCATAATTGGCAGAACGACAGATGATGGTTTGAATTGGACCGAGATCTCGAATCCGGCGACTCAGACGATCAACGGCCTCGTCGTCCACGGCTCGACCATCATGAGCGTTGGCAATGAGGGCGAGATCCTGATTTCGACAGATGACGGGGTTACTTGGACGGCAAAATCCTCGGGTTCCTCAGAAGACCTTCAGGCCGTCGTTTACGGACCTGATGGTTTCTACATTGTCGGTCACGGCTCCACGATCCTCTACACCGTAGACGGTGAGACTTTCGAGGCGCGGTCGTCTCCTGTCGTCGCCGATTTCAAGGGCATCGCCTACAGCGGCGCATTGATGGTTGTTGTCGGCAGCGACGGTAGCACGATGACTTCGACCCTTGGGTCGATATGGGATAAGCAAAACTCAGGGATCCCAGAAGCGAATTTTCTCGGCATCGGCTATGGAGACAATCGCTTTGTCTCCGTCGGAGAGGGCTCCCTCGTAGCCTACTCAGCGACGGGAGCCGGCCGCGCCGCTTTCGATCTCTTTCAGCCGATCTCGGACATTTATCGAGCTCAGTGTTTCACGCAACAGGACGCCTACATGGTCTACGGCGGCATCATGGCCTTCGAGGAAGGCGTCTGGAACTACTATCCCCGCCGGATCACGAACCCGGCGCCTGGGACCGTGGATGACTTCGACACGGTTGGATGGTATGCGGTCGATCTCCCGGGGACTGGCGCCATCCTCGACATGGTTTCTGTTCGCGGCGGCATCGTGCTTGCGGAGACCGACCAGCTGGGTCTTCTCACAGATGGCGGATCCTTGACTCTTCCGTGGGCCTACACCCAAAACTACGGCGAGGGCCTGAAACCGATCTCGAATCTGACCTCGTTCAACGGAGTCGCGTTCCTGGTCGCCGACGACGGGCTCATCTACACCGCGACCTCGACCGGGGTCAGCCGGCTTTCCGGGTTCTTCGACCTGACTCGATTCGAGGATTGGGAGCCCGGAGACGAGTCGGTGTGGCTTGGGTTCGACCCGGTCTATCAGCTCCTCTTTGTCTTCCGCCAGAAGTCACCCTGGACGGTATGGCTCGTGAACGATCAGACCGGGGGCGTCTCGGAGATCGAGCTACCGGAAATCACGATCGACGGTGTGGACTACGAGCCGCGGTCGGCTTTCATCATCACCGGGCTCCATGACGGCATCCACGCTTCCTATGCGCCGACGACCGGTTCCAGCGACGAGATCGTCACCGTCAAGCTCGACCTGGACGGTCCCTTGACCGGGATCGACGAGGTTTCGGGCGGGGACGTCTCCCGCCACTACGGAGACTGTCAGACAGGCTCTTTCAGGGTCATCGGCATCGGCATCCGCGGCGAATGTGATGAGCTCCTGGTTAGGACATGGGCCAACCCGGACTCGACGGTACGGCCCGACCTGGCCGTCATGGTGCGCGAGGAGACGGACGAGGGCTGGCTTGTCAACGATCAACCAGAAGGCGACATTACCGTCTTTACCGATCGTGTTCGCGGTGTCGGTACCGCCTGGAGTCGCTATATCGACATTGCAACCAAGGGCGGCGAGATCGACGTCACGATCCCACAGCTCGAGCTCGAGGCCGTGAACGTCTCCATCTCTCATCCGAAACCAATCGATGTGACGGTTCCCGAGCTTCACTTCGAGGTCGATGATGTCATCGTTTACCGGGGGACCGACATTCCGGTCACTATCCCCGAGATAGAGCTGGAGGCCGTCGACGTCTCCGTCACCCACAACCCGCCAATCAACGTCACGGTTCCAGAGCTGACCCTCGAAGCAGTCGACGCACAGATCCACCGGGCCGGCTACTACGTGCTGCCCTGGCTCGTGAGCCAATGCAAGGTCTACAAGGTCGACCTGGCTGGCACGAGGACCCTGGTGCCATTCACCAAGACGGGGACGCATGAGCTCATCCTCACGACCCCCTTGACGGGATTCGAGAGATTGTACGTGAACCCGGGCGCGGTGAGACCGGTTGTGCTTGGCCGCGCGGGGGACTATATTTTCACTAGCTATGGAGCTCACCGGATTTCTGCCGTCAACACCGCCTACGAGGTCGAGCTCGACTGGTATCCGCCGGAAGAGGTCACAGGAACGTACATCCCCGCCCAGGAGATCCCAGCCGGCGGGAAAGAAGGCGACGGTAAGGTTATTGTTGGGCTTGGTCGTGGTTTCGATCAACTCATGTTGCGGGTACTCCTCCTGCCACATGGCGCTGTCGATGCCACGGGAGCGAAGATCACAGGCCTCGAGCTCGGCTACATGCCGACGGGCCCAGAATTGAAGACGGACGCGGGAGGTTGATATGCCGGTAGAAGAAATGCCCGTTTGGATGCAGGCCCAGCAGCAGAACCAGGCACGGATGGAAGAGGAGAAGTCCACAAACCGAGCTGGCTGGAGCCCGCAGCAATGGGACCGTGGATTGCGAGATGCTCTCCAGGTTGGTTCTCGCCATGGAGCCAACCCCGGAGAATGGGAGTACAACATCAACGGGGAGTGGGTCAATCAGCAGACCTACGATGACCCGTTGTGGCGACAGAACATCTTCGATCCCTGGCAGCAGGGCATCAGGGATCAGTGGGCCGGAAACCGCGAGACTGCCGACAAGTGGAATCGCAGCCAGCAGACCGCGAGGGGAAGGTATGCGCGAGAATCTCGAGACCGAAGGGCTGCCGATGAGCGCGGACGCAACCCTTACGGACGTTCCCGTGGCATCGGTACGAGATCAGGCCGAGGCGGCGGTATGGGGAGCACCAGCAGCCGTGGCGCCCCACGCTACGACCCGGCGATGATCGCGCAGCTGATCGGAGCCTAGAATGCCAACAATGGGGCCCCAGGACGTCCAGGGCATCATGGAGATGATGGACGCTATCCAACAGGCAGAGGCCCAGGGGAAGCTACCTCCTGGATCAAGTGAGCGCCGGCTGCAGGAGCTCCAAGCACAGTTCGAGTTCGGGGGCGGTGGTACGGGCCGCAGCGCAAATGAGGGGTTCACCGGCAGGATAGGCAATCCCGATGCGGTTCGGGCCCCATGGCGCGGTGAGTACGATATGCCTGGGAATTGGGAGCGCGGGCAGGAGATGTCTGATTCGATGGCGAACGATGCCATGCTCGGTAAGTTGCTCGGGTACAAGCGGAAGCGCGGGGAGGGCGAGCCGGAAGGCTCCATGGTTCTCGCAAACTACCCAGGCGCCGAGATGGACATTGCCAGGACCGAGAAAGGGTTTGGATCTTGGGGCCATGCCGCAAACTTCATGGATCCGCAGGAGCGGATGGCGCTCCAAGAAAAGGCGAAGAAGTGGGCTCAGTACCAGCGCGAGTTGCTTGGAACCGACACGGAGGGGGCAGATGAATACCGAGGAAGACGCCGAGCCGAGCACGGCTTGAAGGGCCGCGATCGGATGCGGTATCTGATGAGAGGAAGATAGAGATGGCATATCTGAGGAACAGCATGGGCGGCGGCGGGAGCCGCGGGCGCTTCGGACCCGGGATGAGCAACCCGAGCTTTGGTGGGCCGTCCACGACGCCAATGCCGTCGCCGAGGCGTCCCTCCGGCCGGGTGCAACCCGAGCAACCCTTCCGAAGGTCCGCGATGGATAAGCCCTGGATGGGGAATTGGGCAGGTGGCTCGTCGACCGCGTCCGGTCCCAGCGGTTCGTCGAGAAGAAGTATGCCTGGAACGCTCGGTGGGCAGCAGAACGTCCCCGCGTGGCTCCGAGAGCTCAGGCAGAAGGCCGGCGCCCGAGAGGGTTTCAACGAGCCCGACATCCCAGAGTTCTCTGATTGGGAGGGCGAGAAGTGGGCCCCCAGCAGCACCTACGAGGGGCAGGCGGTCGACACCGGTGCGCTGATCGACGCGACCGACGCTCTCATCAACGAGCAGTTGGGCACAACGATGTCCCAGGCGGCACGACGGTTCGGGAAGGCCGGCGCCCTCATGTCGGGCGGCGGAATCGGTGGTGGGTTTTCGGGGACTCTGGCCGAATCCGAACGGGGGTCAATGCGCGATCGTGCCGAGATGCGGCATCGGTACCGATTCCAGGCAGAACAGGCCGATGAAGAACGCAGGGCTCGCGCCTACGAGGGCGAGATGGGCCGCGAGTTTGCGGGTTACGAAGGCGGCCAGAACCGGGGTCAGAGGCAGTCGGAATCGCAGAATCGATACTATTGGGACAAGTACGGCGCGGAGCTCGGAGCCTCCGGGCGTGAAGAGGACGACTTTCAGAACGAGATCGATATGATGATGTCCCTCTACGGAATGTGAGGCTGAGATGAGCGATTACCCCTACATGCCATTGGAAACCCCGGTTGGTCAGGGCTCGGCCGACGAGTACACCGGAGACTCGATTGAGGACTTCTACGAGTACCTCCTAACGCCGCGGCATCAGATGGAGCGATCGGGGCGCGGTGCGATCACGCACTACGGGCCGTCGCGCTACGCCTCGGTGAGCCCGGAAGACGCGGAGATGGCGGAATTCCTCATGGAGCAAATGAACGCTCAGGATGAGCGCGAGTTCGCCGGGTCGGTTCGTGAGTCGGAGCTCGGGCGCCGGCAGGCGGCTGACGAGCTGATGATGCCGCAGGGCCAGGGCGGAGGCTCCATAACCCCCATGACTATCGCAGGAGCTCCGGCGCCAGGATCGGCGCCTACGAGATTCGGGCCTGGTAGTCCGCGGCCCACAGGCGCCGGCATGGGCAGAGACCTAGTCGTTGGTGGTGGGATGCCGCAAGGGCCCCCGCCAGGACCGCCGGCAGAGCTCACGGAGGGGCAGCGAGGCGTTGCGGCAGGCGGCGGATTCCTGGAGTCAAGAGTTGCGGCAGCCGAGGGTCAGGGTAAGGGCTATCCAGATCGCTCCGGCCCACAGGGTCCCTCGATGTCCGACCGAGACAAGATCGGGAAAATCAAATGGGAGAGAGATCAACTCAAGATTGCGATTGGTGAGGTTTCTCGTCGCACGAAGGGATGGGAGAACCTCGGTTTCAACGACATCATTACAGCGGCTAAGGAAGACCCGAATTCCATCCCAGACGAGTTCCGTGGAGAGCTCGAGGCGTGGCTTGCCCGAGATGATCAACTCCAGCTTCTCATAGGCGGAAGCGGCGACAGGGTGTGGCCGGGCCCGGGCGGCGGCTAGGCTGAGAGATGTCGATACGGGTTTGGTTTGGTGACGATTACCACGACTTCGCCGATGACGCGACCGATGACGACATCGACCGCTTCGGCAACGACTGGATGGAGCTCGGGAACATCAACTCGGCCAGCCAGAAATTCTTCATTGACTCGCTGGCCTTGAATCAGGATTTCCTCAATCT
>SDBU01009725.1_pt1 | contig 10752 bp, 11 predicted proteins | sample 2277071 | NCBI WGS metagenome assembly SDBU01 (sample SAMN10397929, study PRJNA504765) | marine sediment metagenome | isolation source: marine sediment core GS08_GC12, 126 cmbsf | place: Arctic Ocean: Gakkel Ridge, Loki's castle | collected 2008
TGACCAATCAGACGACGATTTGAACGGAAAGAAACGTTACTGACGAAAACGACCTCCCATACCACCACTCTGTACGACGGTTACGACACAGCCTGGGAGCCGAAGGGTGCCCGATGTGTGGCCCGGACGTTCGTCCGGGTTTCTGTGTGCTGGATGACCGTCTCAAACATTGTTTGGGGCGGATTGTCCGCGTGGTTCATGACCAAACAAGTTTTCGACTTCTGGTAGGACAGGTTTGTCTTCAAACCTGCCGACAAAGGCGGGTCCGACGACGGACCCACCCTACCACCACTACAGCACAAGTCAAACCCCAACACAAGGAAAGCGCCCCCGTGAAGAGGCGCTTTTCTGATGGTTCTAAACCGGTGCGGAACGCTATTCAGCGGAAGCGTTCTCGGCCGGTGCCTCCGGTATGACTTCTGGTGGTTTGGCGGTCTTAGCCTTGGCCTTCTTAGCCTTGGAACTCTCGATAATTTCTTCTTTGATCCTGGCCGACTTACCGGTCAACCCGCGCAAGTAATACAGCTTTTTGCGCCGGACCTGGCCGGCGCGGATCCGTTCGATCCGGGCAACATTGGGCGACTGCAAGGGAAAGACACGCTCCACTGCGATTCCGGCTGACACCTTGCGCACGGTGAAGGTCTCTGCCGTACCGCCACCGCGACGGCTGATAACATCACCCTGGAAAACCTGGACGCGCTCTTTGTCACCCTCTTTGATTTTGACGTGTACGCGTATCGTATCACCCGTTCGGAACTCGGGGTGGTCATCCCGGATGTATTTCTTCTCAATCTGGGCTATACGTTTCATTCTGCTGTCCTTTCTATCAATCCATCAAACATTCTTCTTCACCAATTATGTCGGCTATTCAAATCAATGGTTCAAGCGTCGTGGTCATGATCAAATCCGGCTGCCCGAAACAGATCGGGCCTGACCTCCTTGCACTTGGCCGCGGCCTGACGGCGCCGGTACGTCTCAATGGCCTCGTGGTCACCCGACAGCAGCACTTCGGGGACTGTCAGATTCTCGTAGACCGCCGGCCGTGTGTAGCAGGGAGCGCCGAGGGTCCCTTCCATATGGGAATCATCCAGGGTCGACTCGAAATTACCCAGCACACCGGGGATCAGGCGCACCACCGCATCAACCATCATCGCCGCAGCCGGCTCACCACCCGTGAGAACGAAATCACCGATCGAAACCTCATCGATATCATACAACCGGAGCAACCGTTCATCGACACCCAGGTAGTGACCACATACAATCGTCAAACGATGACACAGCGAGTACCTGATTGCGGTGGCTTGCCGAAACGTTTCACCAGCAGCGGAAGTAAGCACAATTCGCTCGTCATCATCGACCACACCCGCATCACGTCGCTGATAGCCCAACTGCTGCAAACAACGATCAATCGGTTCGATCATCAGAACCATCCCACCACCGCCACCGAAAGGTTTGTCATCAACACTTTGATGCCGATCGGTGGCAAAGTCACGGAGGTTTATTATCTCGATTTCAAAGAGCTTCTTATCAAGCGCTTTCCCCAACAACGACTGTCTCATCGACAGTTCGAAATAATCCGGGAACAGCGTTACAATTTCAAACTTCATCAGCCTGTTACCGGCGTGTCATCATCCGGCCGCCAAGAATACCCGGTGTCATCAAGCATCAGTCAATCCTGTCGTATCCACTATGATCCTCTTGGCCGCGATATCAATCGTCTTGACAAACTCGCCTACGACTGGAATCATTAGGGGCGACTCGGAAGTCGTTCTTACCACATAGACGTCATTGGCCGGGTATTGCTCTACATTCACTACTTCACCGATCCGATCACCACTTTGTTGCTCGATCACTTCACAGCCGATCAGATCAAAAATGAAATGCTCATCTTCGGGAAGAGTCACCAATTGATCTTTCGGCACCGCCAGTTCGCGGTTGGTCAGACGCGCAGCTTCCTCCGGAGAATCAACGTTCTCGAACTTGATCACGGGCCGACTGCCGACCATCGTAGTCGACGCGATCTTCAAAATCTCCCAACCGTCCCGAGTACTAACATGGATTTCATCCATGCCGTCGAACCGCTCCGGATAGTCGGTCGCCGGCGTCACGTGAATTTCGCCATGCAGTCCCCTGGGCCGGCCGAGTTTGCCGACGATGACCAACTCATCAGAGAGCACAGGCTATTCGAGAATTTCCAGGATGGCACGTTTTCCCTGACGAGCCGCCGCCGCCGAAAGTATAGTACGGATGGACTTCGCAGTCTGGCCTTGTTTTCCGATAACCTTGCCCAGATCACCCTGTGCCACGCGCAGTTCATATACAGTCGTACGGCTCCCGACTATTTCCGTCACGTCAACCTGATCGGGATTATCCACCAGGTGCTCGACGATAAATACGACGAAATCCTTCATGGCAAAGTTCCTTTCTGCTCTTCGGTTGCGATAGAGGAACCGTAGCATTGTCCATATTCAGCGAATCGACGGACCGGTGCGAGTCAACAGCGGGTCTTCCGTCTATGCCTCGGTGGCAGTATCAGACGCATCCTCAGCCTCGGTCGTCTCAGCAGCCGGCTTGGCTTCAGCCTTTACCTTAGCTTCAGTCTTTGCCTTAGCTTCAGCTTCCGCCGCCACAGCCGCCTTCTTCATCTTCCTTGTCTTCTTAGGGCGTTCCGTAATCGTGGTCTTAAGAGTTACTTCCGAAACATCCTCTCCCTTCTTGTATTGTTGGTACTTGGTGGAGAAGCCGATCTGTCTCAGCAGCGACCAGACCGTGTCGGTAGGGACGGCTCCGCGGTCCAACCACCGGATCAATCCCTCTTCCGACACTTTGATCTCTGCCGGCTTGGTTATCGGGTTGTAGGTGCCAAGGTTTTCCAGATAGCTGCCGCCACGTGCGCGACGCGAGTCGACGGCTACGATCCGATAGAAGGCTCGCTTCTTGGCTCCCATGCGACGAAGTCTTAAATGTACGGCCAACAAATCCTCCGTTCCTAATAGTTGCCGAAGGTTCCGGGCATCATCCCTTTGGGCAAACCCCTGAACTTCTTCTTGCTCATACTGTGAAACATCTTTTGCATACCATTGAATTGCTTGAGTAACTGGTTGACGGCCTGCACCGAATTGCCGGAACCGAGGGCAATCCGTTTCTTGCGTGAACCGTCGATAATGGTCGGGTTGCGGCGCTCCTCAACGGTCATCGACTTGATGATCGCCACCATCCGTTCCATGGCGTTCTCGTCAACCTGAACGTTCTTCATCGCCTTACCGACGCCGGGAATCATACCGAGCAGCGAGTCCAGGGGACCCATCTTCTTGAGTTGCTTCATCTGCTCGAGAAAATCTTCGAAATTGAACTGAGCCTTGAGAAGCTTCTCCTGCATCTTCTCGGCCTGGTCCATGTCGATAGTTTCTTCCGCCTTCTCGACTAGCGACACAATATCCCCCATGCCGAGAATGCGCGAAGCCATCCGCTCGGGATGGAACGGCTCCAGGTCGGATACTTTCTCGCCGGTCGAAGCCAGCTTGATCGGGCAGCCCGTGACGGCGCGAATGGAAAGCGCGGCCCCACCCCGTGCGTCGCCATCGAGTTTGGAGAGTACCACACCGGTGATACCGAGTCGACCGTGAAATTCTTCCGCTACTTTGACCGCATCCTGTCCGGTCATAGCATCGGTCACTAGCAGGAGTTCGTGAGGGTTAACCAGAGCCTTGATCTCTTCCAACTCGGTCATTAGTTCGTCATCAATATGCAGCCGTCCGGCGGTGTCGAGGAGCACCAGGTCTATGAAATTCTTTTCAGCATACTTGACCGCCTCGCTACAAATCTCCGGCGGTTTCTTGCCTTCCAGTGAGAAATGCTCAACCGCGATCTGGTCAGCCAGCACCTGGAGCTGTTTCACCGCCGCCGGACGATAGATGTCCGCCGCCACCATGAGCGCCTTCTTGTTCTTACCCTTGACAGACAGGGCTATCTTGGCGGTGAGCGTGGTTTTGCCCGATCCTTGCAAGCCGCAGACCATATAAATGGTTGGTGACTTGTCCACCGGCGCGACTGGTTCGTTCTTGCCGCCCAGAAGAGCGACCAATTCGTCGTGGACAATCTTGACTATAAGCTGCCCTGGATCAATCGATTGGAGCACCTCGGCGCCGATCGCCTTCTGCTCGACCGCCTTGATGAAATCGCGCGCAACTTTGTAGTTGACGTCCGCCTCCAGAAGCGACCGGCGGATTTCGCGCATCGAGTCCTTGGTGTTTTTCTCGGTGAGCTTGCCGGCGCCACGGAGCTTCTTCAGGACGACTTCAAGTTTATCGGACAGACTTTCAAACATGGCTATCGAACAAAAAGCAACACATTTAGGCCGCAAAACGGCCAAATTTCACCCTTCCCGACGGGACCATCAAAACCTACAGAAACACCGCAGGTCCCGAACGGGTAGAAACGAGCCTACTAATATATCAGAATCGAGACTCTTGGCAAGCAGTTTGTGGAAGGTGCGGGGACATCCGACCGACGCAGACCCAGACAGGATAAGGCGGTGTGTAATATCCTACACAACAGCAGTTTATATGGTCATCAGTCCCCCCACAAAATTCTACTGGGTCAGGTGTTGCTCCATGAAGGTTCGAACGTTCTAATCCGCTCTACGGCACGACTCAGACTATCCGACCGCGTGCAGGCAGCATCTAAGTCCCAAACCTCTTGCACAAACGACTGTAGTCTGGCGTTGTAGTCCGGACCTTGCCTGGCTGTGCTACCTACGGCAGGAGCGATATCCAGTCGAATACTGCGTCTTCGCGAAGAACGACTGAGGCTTACTATCAGCGACTTTGGATCCCCAATATCTTCAATGTCCAAAGGTATACTCTGCCGTCTGACACCGAGAAACTCGGAGATACCGTCTCGATCGGCCAACAACCACGCCTCAACTTCTCTAACCGCTACACGAAAAACTAGATTTGGCGATATCGGCTTATGTAACCAGTCCTCAATCAAATTGGGAGCACACTCATTTCGGTCGAGATCAGTCAAGATAAAGAAGGGCCTCCCTTGAGCAGCCCGATTGAAACCCGAGATGTTTCTCTTGATGTAGCCAAAGCCACCCCTCTGAAGACAATCTCCGACAGAGTACGGTTTTTCGGAATGCCTGAGTAACTTGGTCAGCACGGACTCGCTGAGCGAGTCCTCCACGACTATATCCAAAGGAATGGGCTGCACTACCTGAATAGCTCGAGCTGGTTGATATCCTTGGGACGAGTTCGAGGCAATGCGGCATCAGCGATACTCAGCCCCCCTTCGAGCAAAGCGCGAATTTCTCGTATCGACGAAGCCAGTTGTACAGTGGTGCCTTCGGAAGACGGGGTAAGCAATAGGGTCTCTTCCCCACCAATCCCTTTGTCAGATAGCAGATCGGCACTGTGCGTTGACAGGATTACTTGCCTGGTCTTGCGCTGCTGCAGCCTGTGCATCATCGGCGGAATTCTTGTGACGATGTCAGCATTCAGTGATAACTCCGGCTCTTCCAGCAGAAGTAGCGAATCACTTTCCAAGAACGTCCACAGCAATCCGATGAGGCGTAACGTCCCATCGGAAAACTGATCCTCCCTCTGTCTTGCTACAGGTCGCCAATGCTTGTATGCGGCCTGTAAATGCGGGATACCAGTATCATTATCGTGCACCAACTCCAACTGCGAAAACTGGGGCACCACGGCTTTGAGAGCCTCGCCTATCTTCCTGAGACGCGGCCTGCGGACCGTGGCGCGAGTCTTGGCCACATTCATGATGAAATCGCTGCCGAACGGATCGCCGGATACTTCGGTACGGCCAAAAGCCTCCGGCGCTCGAACGAGTTGTGGAATGATGTGCAGATACCGTGTCTTCCTGAAAGCATCTGCGATGGCACGAAAGTCCTGATTGGCAATAAGTTGTTCGAGGTGCGTCTGCGTTTTTCGTGGCGGATCTCGTCCATCGTCGGGATTTGGCCGGTCCAAGATCAGTTCTTCTTTGCACCACACCTTTTCGTATTCCAAGTAAGGCTTGCGATATCCTCTGGTCCACTGCTTGATACCAATAGCATATCTCCACTTAGGCTTTTCACCTACCTTTTCCGTGAAATCGACCTCAATGCCAACAGTCGGGTCTCGCCTCGCAGCAAGGCATCTTATTTTGGACAACCCTCCTCTGATCTCAATGGCCGACTGTAAGCCTCCGCCATCAACAGCAATATCGCGCAGGAACCGAAATACATCCAAGAAGTTAGACTTACCCGAGGCGTTCGGACCAACAACGAACACTCGGTTGCCCAAGGGAACGTCTACGGATGTGAAGTTTCGCCAGTTCTTCAGCTTCACTCGCGATATTATCATTCCTTAACTCCTATTTGACTCCACCCTACTCCAGCGTGCTCACCACCAGGTCGATTTCGGTGCCGATCTCAAGTTCGGTGGCAGGCGGTTCGGATTGCTCCAGAACTGTTTCGGGCAGCAAGTCGATCTCGAATCGATAGGTGATTACTCCGGTGCGCAGCGATTTGGAATCCAACAGCGTTCTCGCCTCATCCAGCGTCAGGCCGACCACCGTGGGCACATAGGTGTAGTCTGCCGAACGGCCGTGATTGACCATGAGCGTCACGGGTGATCCCAGTGCGATCTCAGTACCGCTGGAAGGATATGTAAACACGACAACTTTCTCAGGCAACGTGTCGGAGAAAGCCCAGGTGATCTCGCCCAGTTGCAGCCCAGCAGTTCCCAGATCCATCATCGCCTGCCGCACTGACTGCCCGGCCAGGTCGGGGATCAGCACCATCTTCTGGCCTAATGAAATTACGAACTTAACGGCGCGGCCATCCTTGACCTTGGTGCCGGGCACCGGGTACTGGCTCAGGATCACTCCCTCAGGAATGCCGGGTGAGTACTCCTCCGAAGCCACTTCAAAGCGCAAGTTGAGGTCATCCAGTTCCATGCGGGCCTCGATCAGACGTTGTTCGACAAAATTCGGCAAAGTGAATTCGGTACCGTGGCGCGTGATGGTCGGCATGACTATATCATCAACCACCACGTACAGAACGATCACCGCCAACAAAGGGATAACGCCCCACAGAACGATTTTCCGTTTGAGGGTTCCGGGCGGCAAATGCATGGCAACAAAGCCCGGCCGCTGTCGCTTACCGCGATCCAGTCTTGAAGCACGTGGTTGTGGCATCTTACGGCCAGTATAGTCCGGCGCCACAACCTGCACAAGCTTAAAACGGGGCGACCCCGAACGTTCGGACTTGTTGAGAAAGTGGTTAGTGTTACAAACTGTTACTGTCGTATTGACGTCTTTCCATGTTCTGTCATTCCGGGCTTGACCCGGAATCCAGATCCGATTCCGAAAACTGGATACTGGCCTCCGCCAGTATGACGGGCACGAGGCCCGGATGTTGGATCGTTTCCCAGTGCTGGGACAGGACAACAACCCGCAGGTGTATATTCACTTTGATGAAATTGGTGTCTGTAGTGGTACCGATACTCGTTGGTCACGCCTGGGAACAGCATCCCTGATCGGTGTCGTTGACAGCAATCGATGATAGCAATCCATCCAGCGCCGGCTCACTTTCGACCATCGGTGGGCGTCAGCGGTCGCACGGCCCCGAGAGGAAAGTTCGAACACTAATCCGGGTGTCTCGATCATCTCGATAACGCGATCGGCCAGCGCGCCCGGATCGTTCCAGCGAAAAATCAAACCGTTGCAACGATTCTTGATAAGTCCGGTTTGATCACAATCGGCTGCCGCCAGAACCGGCAACCCGGCTGCCATGGCTTTCAGGGTTGATTGCCGACCCGTCTCAGGGCACGGACTGACATACAAATCGCATTGCGAATAACACCTCTGGGCCTCCGAGTTGTCACCGACGGACACGAAAGTAATGCCTCCAGCCGTTCCACCGTTTCGGGTTCTCAGACAGTCTTCGCGATCCCGGTCATCCCCGATTATAGTCATCTCCGTTCGCGGGTACTTCTCCTTTACCAGACGGAAAGCCTTTGTGAGATAGCCAACCGCAACCTGATCGCCAGGAGGGAGAGTCGTCAAGATATCGGGTTGTACGGAGTTTATCAGGCGGCCGGAGAAGGCGCTATCGGCTATTGTCTCGGGGATCGTATAAACAGAGTGACCATTCCGGGCCAAGTTGGCCGCAGCCTGTTCCGATGGTACTACGGCGACCGCGCTCAAAGCCAGAATCATGCGCAGGGTAATCGGCAGGTTTTCGTCGTCAAGACGGTCGATACAGTCACTCAAATCTACCAACAAAGGCTTGCCGAAAAAGCGAGCGATAAGGGTCTGAATGAGTACCACAAGAGTCCACAATCCCGGTTCGGACAGATGACAATGGACGATCTCGCATCCCGGCAACGACCTTACAAATCTGCGCAGCAAGTCGAGGGCCGCCATCAGGCCGGGTCGGTGATCGCTCCCTTCGGCATCCGGCAACTGACCCAAAGTTTGCAGCCACCCGCGATCAGCCAGGAAGTCCTCAAGCAGCGTCTGCTGCTCAGTAGTGCAAGCCGACCCAGGCCGCCCACTGGCTACCATCAGGATTGAGGCTGGTTGTGCTGTACGTTTCTGCATTAATCAAATCGTTAATTATCTACTTCACCCTTTGTACCCGCTGGTTTCGTTCTGGTTGACAGAAAATGAAAGCCTGATCCGGGAATCAGGTCGGAATCTGTGTCAACTCTATTGCTTTATCAGCGCTATCGGTCGGCATAATGATTCTGCCAACAAAGCCGATAAAAGTATGAAAACGCCCAAAGGCGGGCCTTCAGAATTGAGCCACGACAGGCATTTGCAAGGGAGAGTGGATGTTTACCTCCAGATTGACGAAACTGACCATGATCATGATCTATACCGGTACGGCGTTGCTTTCTGTCCTCTCTTTCTTCACCAGCTTTTACGGTATGGAGATCCTCCTTGACACGCCGCTGGCCCTGGTCGGCTCACTCGGTTTACAGATTGCGCTCCTGGGGGTTGCCTGGAGTTTGATGAAGAATAAAGAAAGCCGAGGCGCCTACCTGACCGTATTCGCCGTGGCTGCGACCTTCTCGGTGTTCTTTTCCTACGCCAATTTCGACTCCAGTCTGAAGGCGCAGACTCGCTCGGTCAATGCTCGCGGAGACTACACCGGAGAGGCACGACCGGCTCTGGATGCTTACGGTTCCACTGCCAAGAACGCGGCTTTGCACGGACACTACCAGTTAGAGCGACTGAACCGTCTGGTTATAATGGAGCAGGAGAAGGGCTGGGCCACGGTCAGCGACGAAGGAATGCAGGACGGCTATGTCCAGTCAGTAATTGACGGTGCCCGTCGTACGATCGGTTTCTGGGAGGATTTGCATGGGGCGGAGTACAGTCAAGGCGCCGGGTACGGAATCATAACCGACTTTCTTGAGAGTGGCCTGATCCAGGCTCAGATGGCTGTCGGCCGGATCGAGGATTACGTAGCTGCTACCGACTCGGCGATGCTATCGCTGAGCACCGGGTTGCCGGTTGAGGATCAGTACCGCCTGGTCAACCATGCCTGGGTGACGTTTCCGATAAGTGAAATCGAGATGCTGGGTGGCGACCTGCCGGCCCTGCGGTTGCCGCCAGAGATGGCTGAATTCGTTGAGCAGCCGACCAGCCGTCAGGAGGCGTTCATGCTGGTGATCGACGATCTGTTTGAGATGGACTACCTGGCGGCGTTTTCTCTCGCTTTGGCGCTGGCGATCGATCTTATCGTCGTCCTTATGGCCCTGGCCGGGAGCCACTTTCTCGAAGGGCCGGACTACGTTTTCGATCGTGTCAAGCGCCATTCCGCCCAACAAATCCGAGAGGTTTCGCTGCATGATTCCGAGACGTTTGCCACTGCGCTGAGCACTAATCTCGCCCGCTATCGACAGGCTATCACTTACCGTCTCGATCTGGCCCGCGTACTGGCTGATTACGAGGTCGCCCGTAAGAAGGCCGCCATCACGTTGAAACGCGGCCCTGAGGAGCACAGTTCGGAGAAGCGGCGACCGAAGAAACGATGGATGCCGAAGATTAGTCTTCCCATGAACGTCAGGACAAGACTGGCCGGCTGGATAGGCGATGATCGGCCGTCGAATTTAGACGACCGTGGTAAGAATGAATCATCAGCGCCGGCTCCTGACAAGGAACAAGACCGCAAGCCCGTCGTCATCTGACAGGCGCACAACGCGGACCATTCAGTCCACACACTCTGTCATTCCCGCGCAGGCGGGAATCCATCTTCTCTGTTTTCTGTGCGGAATAATCCACGATATGGTACGCCACCCTTCGACTCCGCTCAGGATGACGTAAAGGGGAACGCTCAGGATGACGTCTCGGCAGGATCGCAGGGATCCTGCCCTACGGGGAATAAGTGGCTTAGCGCGCGAAGCGCCAATGAGTGATTTATCACTGTTGGCGGCGGACATCCTCGTCTGCCCATCTACCCTCGTGATGCACGAGGACGTACACCACGCACAGTGAAGTCTGACATAGAATGACAGCGCGCGAAGCACAAGAAACAGGCTTGCCTGTGTCGGGCGGGGTCGCCCGACACCACAGCCGACTATAAAATTCCCTGTGTGGTCGCAGGTCTCGCGATGACGTAGACACCCACTTTTTCAGCACTCCCAAGGAGGTTGTCTCAAAAGGCACGATTGTTGTCGCGTGGGGTCGGGGCTTGTCTCCAGCCAGGCAGTACGAGCGACGCAAGGCCGCCCGCTACGCGAT
>SDBU01009726.1_pt1 | contig 10751 bp, 9 predicted proteins | sample 2277071 | NCBI WGS metagenome assembly SDBU01 (sample SAMN10397929, study PRJNA504765) | marine sediment metagenome | isolation source: marine sediment core GS08_GC12, 126 cmbsf | place: Arctic Ocean: Gakkel Ridge, Loki's castle | collected 2008
TGGCATCGTCCAGGTCTCCTCGTGAGGGATATAACAAACTTCTTGTTTGCCTATAGGGCCAATGAAGTTCACGGTTTTTAATCCTTCAAACGGTCCCACCCAAACGAACTCGCCATCTTCGAAGTAGACTCGTTCTTCCGTTTTGGGATGGAACTCATACAGGAAAGTGATCAACAACCCTGGCGCAGGGGCCGGGCAACGGAAAGCCGCAAAGTTGATCTGAATCTCATCGACCTCATCCATTTGGTCCGCGGCGTGTCGGGCCATGACGTTGGTGATCCCCGGGGTTGCCCCGACGCCAGGGATAAAGATCATCTCTTTGTCTTTGGCGGTGATATGGAAATCCCATTGATCTTCCTCTGTTGAAACATCCAGGCCATTTACGCCAACTTCTACACATGCCTTTGTTACGATCAGGTCATACTTCCAGGGGAGGCCGTTGACAACCACATCGAACCCAGGAAACAATTTAAGCATCGAGTTGTAATCATTCGCATCGAAAAAAACTGTCTCTAACCTTTTATCCTTTATCTTTTCAACGAGCGCATTCGCGGCTTCAAGGTTGTAATCGGCCACAACAATTTCATCGAAATCACTGTACTTAACCAAATCACGAGTGGTTTCGTTGCATACTGCTCCAGCTCCACCAAGAACTAAAACACGCATTAAATCCTCCTCTAGTCCAATCCTAATTTTGGACTCAGCGAAAATCGATCCTATTCCTTAGCAGCTTTCACCGAGTCATTGAATACATTCAGCGTCTCGTTCACATCGTCTTCGCTCAGGGCATAGCATAAGAACCAGGGTTCACGGGCATCGCCATCTGGCTGCACGCCCCGCTGGATCAATTGCATGGCGAGATTTTCGTAGAGTTCGCCATCGCCCTTGAAATATTCCCTGAAATCTTGAGGCTCCTGGTCAACCCCGAGAACTATCCCAAACATGGATGGGACTCCGGGTAATGCGTGCGGGATATCGGCTTCAGTCAGGATTTCACCAATACCAAACATTAACGCTTCACCACGTTTGTTGATGGTTTCGATGATGGGCTCCGTTTCGAGTAGTTCGAGCGTGGCGATTGCCGCTACGGTGCCGACAACGTTTCCAGAATAGGTCCCGCCATGCGCCATTGCCCCAGGCTCGATTGTCATCATGACATCTTCTTTTCCTGCGATGGCCGCAATCGGGAAGCCATTTCCCATTGCTTTTGCGTAGGTCACCAGGTCGGCCTGAATGTTGAAAAACTCCTGGGCACCACCGTTGGCGATCCTGAACCCGGTTTTTACTTCATCGAAAACCAACACGATGCCGTATTTGTCACTAAGCTCTCGCACTTTCTCGAGATAACCCTGCTTCGGCATGATGCCGGCAGCGTTTCCAAGCATCGGCTCAACGAAGATAGCGGCGATGTCGCCCCATTGCGCGTCAACAGTTTCTTCTAAACGTTCAAAATCATTAAAGGGGAGATTGATCACATACTGGACAATGCCCTTTGGGATCCCCGAGGTTGCTGGTGAATTGATGGGACTACGCTTTGAACCCAGCGACCCAGGATTTGCGGAGGCTGTGCTGAACATGAAGTAATCAGCCATCCCGTGATATTGCCCCTCGAATTTGATGAACTTCTCCCGGCCCGTATGTGCGCGAGCGATGCGCAGGGCGTGCATGGTGGCTTCGGTGCCGGTATTGGTCAGACGCACCATATCCACTTTGCACATTCGCGTGATGCGCTCGCAGAGATCGATTTCAAAAGGTGTTGTCCAGGCAAAGATGGTACCTTCTTGAATCGCTTCTTGAACTCGGTTTACTACCGTGGGATAGCCATGGCCTAGAATAATTGGCCCGAATCCTAATCGGTAATCAATATAGCGCTTCCCATCGGCATCCCAAACATAGGTTCCTTCCCCGTGAGTTGCGATCAATGTATCATCATCGCCCCAATACCTGAAATTCGAATTTACACCGTAGGGTATAACGGCCTTCGCTTTGTTAAAAAGTTCTTTGGTCTTTTTTCCTTGCAGGCTCATAGTATCTCCTTGGTTAGTGATATTGAAATCAACTTTGTCAGTTTTGATTTTGCTCACTGGAACTTTAGCTAGTGCGAACAGGGCAATCCCTGGCCCAGGCCCAGGGATTTCGCTTTTCTGTATACCTCCGGCAATATGGCCGCATACTCGCCCCAGATGCCCAGAGCAATATAGACGATGATCTCATCTGGAGTCTCACGACCAGGCACTTTCCCGGCAACTACATCCGGCCATTCCGCGTGGACATCCTTAAGATCGAACCGCTCTTCTTGTTTCAATTGGATGATCTCAGGAATTCGTGGGCTGACGTATTTCCATTGATCCACGATCACTTTATCCGCCTTGGTGATGACGTCGTGATCCACTTCCTGATAGGAGCCTAAACGAGCAACGAAGGTCCCCGGTTTCAACCAGGCATGTTCGAAGAGCGCCTGGCTTCCGGTAGTGACGGTGAAAATGATGTCTGATTTCCTTACGGCACTTTCCCGGTTTTCTAACAAGACAGCTTTAACAGGGAAGCCCAAAATCGGTTCAAGTTCTGCTGCACATTTCTCAGCGACTTCAGGCAGAATATCCACAAGAAAAGCCTGCTTTAATTCAAAACGCTCGGCCACAGCGAGCAGATGGAGGCGCCCCAGTGTGCCGGCGCCAAAAATTGTAATAGTCTCAGACTCGGTTCGTGCCAGATATGCCGTGGTTACAGTAGTGGATGCGGCTGTCTTCAATCCTGTCACCCAACTGGCCTCCATGAAACAAGCAGGAAGCCCGGTCTCAGCGTCGAGCAGGATCACCATGGAAGAAGTGGTGGGACGGTTGTATTTTTCCGGGTTGTTGGGGAAGTAACTGAAGGTTTTGATAAAGGCGTACTCTTCCCCATCAATATAGCCGGAGAAGGGTTTAACGAAGGCGTTCTCACCGACGTTCATGTAGAACTTATTGCCATTGACCCGACCGGCTGAATCTGCTTTGATTCCTTCTTCTGCCAGATCGACTGCATCGGCGACAGATAAGGATTCTTGGACATCACTTTCTGTAAGATAAAGTATCTCGGTTGGTACGGGCATTGTGGTTCTCCTCGATCACATTGATGGGCATCATAGTGGTGCAGAAATCGCGCTCGGCTGAGTTGGTTTTATTGTCCGGGACTTACTCATAGTTTCTATGTAAATAGGTCCCTCCAAGATCGTGATTCTTTTGAGGTGCGGATTCTATTTCAACGCCCTTCAGTTTCTCCCAATTCAAGAGAAGAAATCTCCCTGTGCTGGCACATATCTCATTAGCCAACTCCCGCCCGGAAACACGCAACCCAATGACCCGACCTCTCTTCAAGATATTCGGGTTCTTCTACAGAACATTGCTCCATCGCGATCGGACAGCGAGGATGCATCCGGCATCCTTGAGGTGGGTTCAGTGGGCTCGGGACTTCACCTTGCAGGATAATACGTTCGCGTTTCAGATTTGGTTTTGGTATCGGGATAGCCGACATGAGTGCCTTAGTGTATGGATGGAGCGGATTCCTAAACAACTCTTGCCGAGGGGCAAGTTCTACAATTTTTCCAAGGTACATTACTGCCACCCGATCAGAAATGTGCTCAACAACCGAAAGATTGTGCGCAATAAACAAATAGGTTAGTCCAAATTCCTCTTGCAATTCTTGGAGGAGGTTAAGCACCTGGGATTGAATCGATACGTCCAATGCGGACACCGGCTCATCACAGATAATGAACCCGGGACGCAATACGATCGCGCGAGCGATACCGATACGCTGTCGCTGCCCGCCAGAGAATTCGTGTGGGTAGCGGTGGGCATGATAATCCTCCAGACCAACTTTCCGTAGGATGTCCATGACCATATCCCCGCGCTCAGCTTTTGTGCCGATGTTATGGATATTCAGGCCAGCCATGATCGAATCACTAATCGGCTTGCGCGGGTTCAGTGAAGCGTATGGATCCTGGAAGATGATCTGCATATCCCTACGCAACGATTTCTTTTCTTCTCTCGGAAGGTCGAAGACATCAACACCCTTGAATTGCACCGTACCACTTGTCGGCTCGAGCAAATGGAGCAGCGTACGACCGAGCGTTGATTTCCCGCATCCCGATTCCCCGACCAACCCCAGAGTCTCACCTTCTTCAATGGTGAAACTCACCCCATCCACAGCTTGTACCCAATCAACAATGCGTTTGAGAACGCCTCCACGCACCGGGAAGTATTTCACCAGGTCTTGGACCTTCACCAGTTCTTTACTGTTTGCATTAGTCATATCTGTTTATAGGTGGTCTCCGCTCCCTCTAATTCCAACTTCTATGAGAGAGCCCCCCAAAAAAGGTTCTCAAACCGCTCCCGGTGCTTTGTGTGTTTGAAAGTCTTGAAATAGCCAACATCGCACTGTGTGCCCAGGTTGTGCGGGCTTCAGGTCAGGTATTCTCTCAGTGCAAATGGATAGATGATGCTCTTTGCGCGCCCGGCAACGCGGAGCAAATCGGCAGCCTGGAGGCAGATCAATCAGACTTGGTACTACACCGTCGATGACATCCAGTCGATCTTTGACCTCCCCAAGGATAGGGATCGATCGAATCAGACCCAGGGTATAAGGATGAAGAGGCCTCTCGAAGAGATGTGTAACAGTGGCCTGCTCAACAATTTGGCCCGCATACATTACGGCGACCCGATCGGCGATTTCTGCGATCACACCGAGATCATGCGTAATAAGGAGCACAGCGGTATCCATTTGGTTACGCAGATCTCGGATTAAATCAAGTATTTGTGCTTGGATGGTCACATCCAGTGCCGTTGTCGGCTCGTCTGCAATCAGAAGTTCAGGGCGCAACGCAAGTGCCATGGCAATCATCACCCGTTGGGCTTGACCGCCAGACATCTCATGGGGATAAGCATTCGCTTTCTGCTCCGGGTCTGGGATGCCAACCAAGCGCAATAGATCCACCGACCTTTCCCAAGCTTCCGTATTACTCATATTCTTGTGGATTTCGAAAACCTCAGCCAACTGATTTCCGATTGTGAAAACAGGATTCAAACTGGATTGGGGTTGCTGAAAGATCATCGAGATACGGTTGCCACGAATGCTCTGGATTTTGGCTTCCGAAGCAGTTCGCAGATTCAGATTTCCAAAAATCACCTCGCCCTGCTCAATCCGGCCGGGCTTTCTGATGAGTTGCATGATGGAGAGTGCCGTGACGGTTTTCCCACAGCCTGACTCACCAACCAATCCCAGGACTTCTCCCCGCTTGAGGTAAAAGTCAACCCCATCCACCGCATTGACGACACCATCCTCGGTGTCAAAACATGTTTTAAGTTCGTTGACTTCAAGCAGGTATCGATCGTTAATGATCGTCAATCAGCTGCTCCTGAAGAACTCGACTTGTTGAAGGACGCCATTGCATCAAGTAATGCACTACTCTTCGATTTTTGCGAGAACCTTATATGGATCCAGTGCATCCCGTAAACCATCTCCTATGAAGTTGATCGAAATGATCGTCAGAAAGATCATCACACCGGGAAAGATTGCCAACCATGGGTACTGGGTTAGATGTTCTTGCGCGTTGTTAAGCAGATTTCCCCAACTTGGTGTAGGCGGCATGATCCCGAATCCCAGGAAAGATAGCCCGGATTCTTCCATAATGGCGTACCCGACTTCCAACGTCGATTCAACAATGATGGGGCCAAATCCATTGGGCAAGATTTCGCCCAACATGATCTGCCGATCAGATGCTCCTAAAGCTCGTGCGGCTGTGACATATTCCATTTCGCGGAAGGTTAGAAAAACAGCTCGCACCAATCGGGCAACCGTCGGCCAGGCAAGGATGCCAATGACGACAGCGATCGTCATCACATTATTGCTCTTGACGAATGGCAAATCTGTACTACGTAGTATGGCGCTCAGCAAAATCAAGACCATTAACGAGGGCAACGCCAGGACAGCATCGATGATTCTCATGAGGATGTTGTCTATCCACCCCCCAAAATATCCGGCAATAGCACCAATAGGAACACCGATCACAAGAGTGATGGCAACAACCATTAAGCCCACAAACATCGAAATCCGCCCGCCAAAGAGAACGCGAGTAAGGACGTCTCGCCCTAAGCCATCCGTCCCGAAAGGGTGTTCGAGCGAGGGTGCTTGGTACCGATTTTTTATATCTGATATTGCGGGATCATACGGCGAAAGAGGCGCCAAAGTTACGCCCAGGATCAGGAGTCCCAAAACGATAATTCCAACCATTGCGCCTGGGTGGCGGCGAAAGCGTCGCCAGGCTAGCGCGGTCATCGTCTCCGGGGATGGGAGCGCATTGAGTGCATCAGTGGTGGTCTCGAGCGAAGTTCCGTTGTTATTCATCATGCGAAGAATTTCACTCGCTTAGTCATAGCGAACTCGGGGGTCTAAAATTCCATAAGCTATGTCAGCCAATAGATTACTAATAATTATTATGGCAGCTCCAATAATCAAGACCCCCAGTAGGATTGGGTAATCTCGAGATGTCGCAGAGTTATAGAACAAGCGCCCCATCCCGGGCCAGGAAAATATCAATTCTACATAGAGCGAACCTGTAAATATATAAGGAAAATCTAAAGCAAACATGGTCACTAATGGGATAAGCGCATTTTTCAGGGCATGCTTGTAGAGCACTTTTCGTTCGACCTGCCCCTTTGCACGAGCGGTGCGGATGTAGTCCTGGTTGATCACATCGAGCATACTGGAACGCAAGAATCGTGAATACCAAGCCACCCAGCCCACCATGCCCATAGTTACTGGAAGTATCAGGTGTTTAATCCGATCCCACATGGAGAAATCTGCACCTATGGTAGACATACCACCAGGAGGCAAGAGGGCTTGTCCTGTAATTGGGTTGTTCAGGGTAGCGTAAAAGATCATGATTAAGATTAAACCAAGCCAGAATTCAGGGATAGCCTGTCCCATGAAGGAAAAAGTTGTGGCTGTCATATCAAAGGCGGAGTACTGCTTGACCGCCGAAATGATCCCAATCGGGATGGCGACAACGGCGACGGCCAGGAGTGTAACGGTCATCAGATAGATCGTGTTTGGTAAACGTGCTGCTATTTCATCTAAAACAGGTTTGCGGGTCTTGTATGAGAAACCAAAATCTCCCCGTAAAACACCTCTGCGGGTTCCATAACTATCAGTGATACCATTGCCATCCGTATCGATTGGCATCCAGTCATTGCCAGCCAGCCAGACAATATATTGAACCGGCAAAGGTTTATCCAAGCCAAATGACCGCCTGATCGCCGCTTTCTTCTCCTCAGGCATCCGATTTGTACGGCTATAGGCACTCATTGGCCCACCTGGAGCGATGTTAACCAGCGCAAAAAGAACAATGCTGACCAATATCAACATCGGGATAGCCTGAAGCAAGCGGCGAACGATATATTGCCCCATAATCACACCTTTTTAGATTTTAAAAGGAGAGGGGTTCTCCTATCGAACCCCTCCCACTCATCCAATCTACTCAAACATATCAAAAAACTACTCGATTACTGTCCAATCAGCAATGTTCCATGTCACAGGGTCATTGGCTGAGGGTAAAACGCCTTGTAGCCGTTCAGAAACGCCATGCTGTTCCAGTGTAGAGAATAGCAGGATCTGCGGCAGTTCATCTTCAAGAATAGCTGCCATTTCACAGGCGACTTCCAGTCGGTACTCCTCGTCCAGCGAATAGAATTCATCGATCCAGACATCCATATCTTCGTTTACCCACCAACCGTAATTCCAATCACTCTCGGAGTAGTAGAAAGTCCAGATCTGGTCGGCTGGATCGGTGCCGGGATACCCGTCATCCCACATATCCATCTCAAAAAGACCGGCGATTTCAGTGCCGCCATCTTCTTCCTCCGCCCACATGATGGCGCCTTCGATGATCTGAAGTTCTGTATCAACTCCAATCGCGTTCCAGCTTTCAGCGATGAACTGCTGCGTCAATTCCAGGGTTTCACCATATTCAGCGTAGATGGCGTATTCCATGAACATGACAGTGCCTTCTGTTGCATTGGGGCAGCCGTGGCATTCACGAATACCATCACCATCGGTGTCTGTCCAGCCAGCTTCTTCAAGGAGAGCTGCCGCACCTTCCAGGTCATATTCTGGTCGGGGGATATCACAACCATTGAAAGGCGGTCGGAAAAAATCATTCCAGACCGGTACACCATAGCCGAGGAAAAGATCATTGATGATCGTGTCCACATCAATTGCCATGCGCAGAGCACGCCGTACGCGTGCATCAGAGAGGAACGGGTGTATGGTCTCACGATCACCCTTTACCTTTAGGTTGGGGATCAATCTCATTACCCAGCGTTCGGTTGGTGATTTTACATAAGCCGTGCCGTTGCCAGGCTCCTTATATATATCGGAGGCAGGCTCAGCCGGCCAGTAGTGTAGATCGGCATCCCCTTCCAGCATCATGGCCTGTTTTACAGGTTCTTCCGGAACGATCTGGACGATAACCTGGTCGATGTAGGGTTTGCCCTCTTCGAAATAGTTCGGGTTGCGCACAAAGGTCAGGTGATCATCGGCAACCCACTCTTCGAGGATATATGGGCCACTGCTCAAGGGTTGATCATCACAATTCCATTCATAAAAACCCGCCTCAGCATCACAGTAATGCTCTGGATAGACGAAGAAATCTTCCCCGCCAAATTGAAGTGGATAGTAAGGGAATACATAACCTTCATAATAGGTAACAATGAAGGTGAAGTCATCGATCTTTTCAACGGATTCTGTGTAATCCATCGCCGCGATCCAGGCACCTGCCTCGATAATCGCATCCCAGGTGAAGATGACATCATCGGCAGTAACCTGCTCGCCATCTGCCCAGTAGACATCTTCGCGGAGCTTCCAGGTGACTGTCATCGACCAGGTTTCTTCGTCGAAGGTAACCCCGCCATTTTCAAGGGTAGGAATCTCGGCCGCCAATTCCGGGATTATGTTACCGTTGGGGTCAGTTTCTGCCAGGGAGAGCATCACTAATTCTCCCAACGCCTGTTCATAGCCTGTGTCGGTATTTATGCCATTAAAGGCTACTGGGTTGTCCGGTATCAAAATAGTGATGCTGGTTTTTACTGCCGGTTCGTCCGCGGCAGGTTCTTCCGTAGCGGGCATCCCAACACCCGGTTCCTTTGTTGGGGCTTCGATAGTCTCTTTCGGAGCACATCCAAAGACGAGTGTGGCCATTAAAATCAATGTGACCACCAGGGCTAGTTTCTTGAAGTGTCCAAGCTTCAACATGTCTTCCTCCTTTGTTATTGTGCGAAGTTACTCTTCTTCAGTCCGACCATTAACCTTGAAGGTTAATCCCCCGTACAGACAAGCTATGCGGGCGCATCGATCAGCCGGAAGGCGAGATCGACTGACGAGATAGCATCCTCAGCATAGCCATCCGCCCCGATTTCTTTAGCAAAAGCTTCTGTGACGGGTGCTCCTCCGATCATCACCTTTACTTTTTCCCGGAGTCCCGTTTCTTTCAGCAAATCAACGAGTTTTTTCTGTTGCAGCATGGTTGTGGTAAGCAGCGCCGAAGCACCGACGATATCAGCATCAGTTTCTTTGATGGCCGCAATGAATTCTTCCGGCTTCTTGTCAACGCCGATATCGGTAACCAGGAAGCCGTTGGCGGTGAGCATGGTTCCTACCAGAGTCTTGCCGATCTCGTGCAGGTCGCCCTCGACGGTCCCCAGCACAATCCGACCAACAACATCTCGTTGCTGGTCGCCCGCCAGCATCGGTTCGAGCACATCCAAAGCAACTTTCATAGCATCTGCGCCGATGATTAAGTCAGGCAAAAAATATTCACCGCTGGCGAAGAGCTTGCCAACTTGCTGAATCCCCGCAGAAAGGCCCTCTGTGATGCACGCCAGGGGATCGAGGCCTTGTTCCAGGGCTTCTTTTGCTAAAGCTTCAGCCTCCTCTGGTTCGCCCTCAATCACCGCTTGGGCCAACCTCTTATACATTTCACCTGTCATATTTGCTCCTCGTCGATTTTGTTCAAGGCTTATTCACATTCGGTAGATCGTTGTCCTCATCCGGTTCATTTGCATCAAGGACATTGGGAGGTAACCAGGTATCGAGATCTTTGATTTTAAGGGGAAGGAGATATGATTGCGTTCGACGGACTCCTGATATCGTTCCCAATTTTTCAGTCACGAACTCGAAGAGTTCCTCGATACTTCGCACACGCAATGAGATACTAACATCTGACTCGCCAGTGGCACAGGCCACGTAACTGCTCTGGGGGAATTCGGCAGCTTTCTGAGCCACCTCACGCACCCGTCCTGGCTCAACCTCAACGAATACGTCAGCCAACACCCCATAACCCACTTTTTCTGGGTTGACGACGGCGCGAACATTGATGATGCCATTTTCTATCAAGGCGTTAATTCGGTTTGAAACAGTCCGAGCGGAGACATTGCCTAGATTTCGCGCGATCACAGTACTCGGCATTCTGCCATCCGCGTTTAGCAAGGTAATTATTTTCCAGTCAAATGTATCGGGCTCATACATGGGCAGTGGCGAAAATCAGACGAATTGTTTAAACGAAGATCATTATGGGTATCAGGATAATTCATTTTTTCCGAAATGTCAATGGGCTAGGGAATATATTTCGGTTTCGGTCACAATAATTCAAATATACTGAATATACCGAATAATGCATGATATAATTTTCCAGATGTGGAACTGCCTTTTACTCCATTTTT
>SDBU01009727.1_pt1 | contig 10751 bp, 11 predicted proteins | sample 2277071 | NCBI WGS metagenome assembly SDBU01 (sample SAMN10397929, study PRJNA504765) | marine sediment metagenome | isolation source: marine sediment core GS08_GC12, 126 cmbsf | place: Arctic Ocean: Gakkel Ridge, Loki's castle | collected 2008
AGTTTTAGCATGAGCTTGCGGCAAGGTGGGGTTGAAGCGGTTTTCGGGGAGACCCGCTTTGCCGCAAGGGTTACTGTGGGTGATAATTAGCGCCTAATACTCGCTGTGTAGGTATCGTCGCGGAGGCGTAAGTATTGACAAGAGTCTATCTCTATACTAACCAGCACACTGAGGAGACAGGAGCCAGGGATGACGTTTAGTTTATTTATCCAGAGTATATTAGTTGGTGTAAACCTGGCGGCGATTTATGCCCTTATGGCTTTGGGCTTAACCCTGATGTTTGGCATTCTGGGGATTGTTAACATGGCCCACGGCGTACTGTATATGGTGGGGGCATATGGTATGTACTATATTTATCACCTCCTGGGGCTGAACTTTTATCTGGCCATGGTGGCAACGATAATTACCCTCGGCCTATTTGGCCTTCTCATGGAGAGAGTTTTTTACCGCCCGGTTGGCGGGCAGTTTGCCCCGGTTATCGCTATTACCCTTGGTTTGCTGATACTTTTTGAAGCCGGAGGTTACCTTGTCTTCGGGTATCAACCCAGGGGGGTGACGGCTCCGGTAGCCGGGGTTTCAACCATCATGGGGGTGGGCATGGCCAATTACCGGCTGGTGGTAATTCTTATTGCTGCCATGTTGGTAGCCGCTATGTATTACCTGATTCATCGGACGAGGACGGGTCTTCACATGCGGGCGGTGGAGGAAGACAAAATAGCCGCGATGCTACAAGGAGTCAACGCCAATCGAACCAATGCCGTTACCTTTGCTCTAGGTGTCGGTCTAGCTGCTGCCGCTGGCGCTCTGATAGCACCCCTATATGCCATCATCCCGACTATGGGGGGAATGCCTCTGCTCAAGGCCTTCATGGTAATAGTGCTGGGGGGGATGGGAAGCATACCCGGTGTCATATTGGGGGCTATTGTCATAGGGCTAGCTGATAGCTTGCTGGCGGCGACGGTGGGCATAGAACTGGCTTATATATTTACCTGGTTCATCATTATTGTGCTCTTAATCTTCAGACCCAGGGGGTTGCTTGGTGCCTATTAGAAAGTCCTTTATTTTCGCTGCCGGTGGCTTAGCCATCTTATTATTGCTGCCTTTGTTTTTCGGGGACTACATACTCCTGGTGTTGATTATAATCTGCATCAATGTTCTTTTAGCCTCCAGTCTGCGAGTATCAATGAATGCCGGACAGTTAAACTTTGGCATCCCCGCTTTTTATGCTATAGGAGCCTATACTTCCGCTTTGATGGTGATGAAACTGGGTATTCCCTGGGTGGTGGCTTTCTTTGCCGCCGGGGTAGTGGCGGCCCTGGTGAGCCTTATTATTGGTTATCCATCGTTGCGGCTAAAGTATGTCTACTTTCTCATGCTTACCCTGGGCTTTGTTGAAGTGGTAAGAACGATAGCGACTAGGTGGGAGTCACTGACCGGTGGTGCCATAGGGCTTCCCCGTATTCCTCCAGTCAGCATAGCCGGGATTGAGATTGCCACGAAGGTGCCTCAGTATTACTTTACCCTGCTGGTTACGCTGGTAATTTTATTTGTTTTGTATCGGCTGGAGAGTTCGCGGTTTGGCTTGACTATCAAAGGTATAAGGCAGGCCGAAGAGTTGGGTGAGGCGGTGGGCATAAATACTTACCGCTATAAGATATTTGCCTTTGCCACATCCAGCTTTTTTGCCGGTATAACCGGTAGTCTTTACGCCCACAACATGACCTTCATCCAGCCCGTACTCTTCACCTTTATGCTTTCCGCCACGGTGATAGTTTATTTGTTTGTTGGTGGGCTAGGAAAGTTTTCCGGGCCAATACTGGGGGCAGTGGCCTTATCTCTGCTGACGGAGCCTTTGCGTGGTCTCCAGTATTATGAGAGGATATTCTATGCGGTAGCCTTGATCGCGGTGATCCTCTTTTTACCGGGCGGTCTCATTAGCCTACCGGCGAGGCTTTCGTCCCTCGTCGAGCGCCTTAGACGCTTAGGCAAACCATCAGGCATGGCAGATGTGGGTAAGGCACAATAGTAGCCTTAAACAAAAAGTTAAGGAGGGGTGTGATGGCTTCCTTGCTTGAGATAAATAATGTTAGTCGGCATTTTGGCGGTCTGGTTGCCCTGGAGGATTTGAGCTTTGGGGTGGATGCCGGAGAAATAGTGGGGCTTATTGGTCCTAACGGGGCGGGAAAGTCAACCCTGTTCAATGTGATAACCGGGTTTTTCTCACCGACAAAGGGTCAGGTAATATATAAGGGCAAAGATATAAGTGGACTTAAGCCTCACGTAATTGCTGGTCGCGGAATTATCCGAACCTTTCAATTGACGGTACTATTCCCTGAATTCTCGGTCGTGGATAACGTGTTGATAGGTAGCCACCTGAAGTCAAGCGTGGGGGCAGCCCTGTTTTCGCGCTCTCGTGTCCCTGAATCTGAAATAAGGAGAGCCAACGACATAATGGAGTTTACCGGGTTAACCCACTTAAAAGACTATAAGGCGGGAGATTTACCTCATGGTAATCAGCGTGTGCTGGGGGTGGCTATAGCTTTAGGGGCTGACCCTGAGCTGCTATTGCTAGATGAGCCGGTTACGGGTATGAACCTGGATGAGATAAAGATGATGGTGGACTTAGTTAAGGCTCTGCAGTCAGAAAGAGGGCTTACGGTTATGGTTGTGGAGCATAATGTGAGGACAGTGATGGACCTGTGCCAACGGGTCGTAGTAATAAACTTCGGGAAGAAGATTGCCGAAGGCACTCCTGATGAAGTAAGGAGGAATGAGGATGTCATCGAAGCCTACCTCGGAAGAGAAGCTGCTTGAGGTTAAGGACCTTGTGGTACACTATGGCAAGAATCAGGCGATAAAAGGCATCTCATTGGATATTCCTAAGGGGAATATTGTTGCTTTGATTGGGGCTAATGGCGCCGGCAAAAGCACACTGTTGAAAGTCATATCCGGATTGATGAAGCCTACCTCGGGTGAGGTCAGGTTTGAGGGAAAGCGGATAGACAGAATCCCTGCTCATCGTATTGTAAAGCTTGGCATTACCCATGTTCCGGAAGGAAGAAGGCTTTTTGCCAAAATGAGCATCCTCGACAATTTAAAAATAGGTAGTCGGGATGGTAAGGGAATGACCGCAGCTATGGAAAGGGTTTTCCAGCACTTCCCCAGGCTTCAGGAAAGGATAAAGCAGCGGGCCGGTACCCTAAGTGGTGGTGAGCAGCAAATGCTTGCCATCGGACGGGGCCTGATGGCTGAACCGAAATTGCTGCTTCTGGATGAACCATCACTGGGCCTCTCACCGATGATGACGATGGAAATTGCCCGAATCGTTGTTGAGATTAGTCATGCCGGAACCACTATCTTGTTAGCTGAGCAGAACGCCCGCCTAGCTTTGAAGTTAAGCCAGAAAGGGTATGTATTAGAGACAGGTCTCATTACACTGGAAGGCGACACTGAGACGTTGATTCACAATGAGGAGGTTATCAAGGCTTACCTTTCGGCGTAGGTTGTCCAGACCAGCTTTCGCCTATATTTATCCCCTCGGCTCGCTCAGGTTGTCTGGAGCCTCTGGTTCTCCTGCCTATGGTCGGGGTGAGAGGATTTGAACCTCCGACCACCTGAACCCCATTCAGGTGCGCTACCTGGCTGCGCTACACCCCGGCGTATTGCTGCCTCTGGCAAACATATTATCATAGTTTATTTCTAATGGCAATAAAGATTTTGTCCGCCTTCCTCCCTGTTCAAAGGAGGGGGAGTTTTAGAGTGGCTATACCCCGGTGAAGAAATTATCTTCTCCTTAGTTAGGTTTGAAAATGTTGTGCTTTTGGGTTATAAATAAGGGGGTATTAACTACTGGGAAAAATTTAAGATTTTTTCAGGAAGGGCTTAGGTTTGGCTAAGAAAAAAAGAGAGGAGCCCCGGCGTGAAGTTACCAAGCGCCAGCTTTCCCAGTGGCAGAAGCAGAAGAGGAGACAGCGTATTATTCTGGGCGCCGGGATTTTTATTGTGGCGGCTGTTTTAGGGATTGTAGGCACCGGGATTTATAATCAATGGTATATTGCTGAGTATAAACCACTGCATCAAACGGTAGTTAGCGTAAATGATACCGAGTTTGATATGGATTATTATGTAAAGATGCTTAAATTCTATGGGGAAGGTCAGCCGGCCACTTTTATCTATGAACTGGTTAATGAAGTAGGGACAATCATCGAGCGAAATGAGCTAATCAGGCAGGAGACTTTGGTTTTGGGCTTCAGTGTTAGCGATAAGGAGGTTGACGAGGAGCTTAAGAATCATGACCCTCCGTTTAATGATGTCCATAGGGACATAATTAGGAGTCAGCTGCTGCTGCGTAAGCTGCACGATGAGTATTTTGAGCATAAGGTGCCAATGTCTGCTGAGCAGAGACATATAAGGGCAATGTTCCTGGAGAGTGAGAGCCAGGTAACTGAGGTTAGCGCCAGATTGGAAGCTGGTGAGATGTTTGCTGATCTGGCTGGCGAGCTTTCGCTGGAAGGCCTGACCAAAACAGAGGAGGGTGACCTTGATTGGCGGCCTGAAGGTGCCTTGACCATATTGTTAAATACTATCGTACCTGATGAATATGCATTTACCGGCGAGGTAGACGTATTGAGTCAACCAATATATGATGAAGCCAAGTTTAAGGCAGTGGGCTACTGGATAATCAAGGTACCGGAGAGAAAAGAAGAGTCGGAGCAAGCCCGTGTTCAAGTAATATTGTTGGGCAGTAAAGAAGAGGCGCAAAATGTAAGCACCAGATTGGGTGCTGGTGAGGATTTTGCCGCTCTAGCTCAGGAACTTTCTCGGCACGATGTGTCTAAGGAGAATGGGGGTGACCTGGGCTGGTTGACACCGGGTATGACGAGTTCAGCCATTGATGAGTTTGTTTTTAATGCTGAGCTGGAGTTGAGTGAGCCGATTCGCGACGAGAGTGCTGGGACAAGAGGGGGCTATTGGTTAATAAAGGTTTTGGGTATAGATGATAATAGGCATATTGAGGATGAGGATAGAGAATTGCTGAAGGAGAAGGCTTTAAGTGAGTGGGTCTCAGCGCTGAGGGATAACCCTGGGAACAGGGTCGAGAATTATCTAGATGATGAGATGAAGGAGTGGGCGATAGGACGAGCTATAGGAAGCTAGAATTCAATTGGGGGCCAGAACAGTGAAGAAACAGAGCATAGGGGTTGGACTAATGGGGTTGGGGGTGGTTGGTGGTGGTGTAGCCAGGGTTTTAATAGACAAGGCACCGGCTTTGGCTGAGCAGGTTGGTTGTCCTCTTGTCTTGCGCAAGGTGAAGGTACTGGCATCGGATTTAACTAAACCGCAGGCATTGGAGATGAACTCTCAGCTTTTTACCACCGATGCTGACGAGTTTTTTGCGGAACCGGGGATAGATATAGTCGTCGAGGCGATAGGGGGTGAGAACCCAGCCTTGCCGTATCTGGAGAGGGCAATATCGAGTGGTAAGCATGTAGTCACCTCCAACAAGGAGGTTATTGCCAAGTACGGGGCGGAGCTGCTGGCTTTGGCTCAGCAGCATGGCGTGGGGCTGCGCTATGAAGCTAGTGTCGGTGGTGGTATTCCCTTGATTGCTCCTTTTAAACATGACCTGGTCGCTAATGAGATACGGGGTATTTATGCCATAATAAACGGGACCACCAATTATATTCTTACCCGGATGGCAAAGGAGGGCGTGGATTTTTCATCGGCTCTTCATCAGGCCCAGGAGCTAGGCTATGCTGAAGCTAATCCAGAAAACGATATTGAGGGGATAGATGCTACCTATAAGCTGGCTATTCTTGCCTCTTTGGCCTTTCAGAGTCAGGTGCGGCCCGGGGATATCTATCGTGAGGGGATTTCCCGGCTAAGTAGCCGTGATTTCCGATATGCTCGAGAGCTCGGTTTTGCGATAAAACTGCTGGCAATTGCCAAACAGAGTGATGGCTCAATTGAAGTACGGGTTCACCCCGTTTTTATACCGGAAGATTCCTTTTTGGCTAAGGTGGATGGTGTCTATAATGCGGTTCTGGTTGAAGGTGACCTGGTGGGCAAGGTACTTTTCTTTGGTGAGGGTGCGGGTGCCCTGCCCACCAGCAGCGCCGTTATCGCTGATATTGTGTCATCGGCAAAGAAAATTGTCCTTGGTGTTGGTAGTAAGGCTAGACAGAAATTAGGGTCAGCTAAGCCGATTAAGCCTATGTCTGAAATTGAAACACGGTATTATCTCAGGATGAATGTAGCTGACCGCCCCGGGGTTTTAGCTCAGATTTCTAAGGTTTTAGGTGACCATTTAATTAGTATTTCCTCGTTTATCCAGCAGTTGACTGATAGTGCTGCTCAGACGGCTGAGATTGTTATTATGACCCATCCGGCTCAGGAGAAGGCAATGCAGCCGGCCCTTAAAGAACTGGCGCAACTAACTGTAGTTAAGGAGATAAGCAACTTCATTCGGGTTGAAGCTTGAGTAAGCAGGTGATAACAAAACCTGGGGTTTTAGTTAAATATAGGGAGTTCCTGCCGGTTACCTCCAATACGCCTTTACTTTCACTGGGGGAGGGAGATACCCCTCTGGTCAGGTGTGGTGCACTGGAGAAGGAGATTGGCTGCGGGGAGCTATATCTTAAGCTGGAGGGGTGTAATCCTACCGGTTCATTTAAAGATAGAGGCATGGTAGTTGCCGTAGCTAAGGCGATAGAAGACGGCAGTCGGGTGGTAATGTGTGCCTCAACCGGGAATACCAGCGCCTCCGCGGCTGCTTATGCTGCCTTTTGTGGGCTTACCGCTATTATCATCGTGCCTAAGGGTAGGATTGCGGCGGGTAAGCTGGCGCAGGCTGTTGTCCACGGGGCTAAAATAGTTACCATTGATGGCAATTTTGACCAGGCTTTCCAGATAGTGCGTCGTCTAACTCAGAAGCACGCGGTTACTCTGGTAAACTCGGTTAATCCCCACCGCATAGAGGGGCAGAAAACCGCCGCCTTTGAGATTGTTGATATTTTAGGCGAAGCTCCGGACTACCTTTTTATCCCGGTAGGTAATGCCGGGAATATTACTGCCTACTGGAAGGGTTTCGTGGAGTATTATCAGGCAGGCAAGGTGAAGAATAAGCCGCAGGTGATGGGTTTTCAAGCTGAGGGGGCGGCCCCCATTGTTCGGGGCTATGTTATCGAGGAGCCAGAGACTGTTGCCTCAGCGATAAGAATAGGTAATCCGGCTAGCTGGCAAAAGGCGGTGGCAGCTCGTGATGAGTCTGGTGGCATCATTGATATGGTCAGTGATGATGAGATCATGGCCGCTTACCGGCTGCTGGCGACTAAGGGGGGCGTCTTTAGCGAGCCAGCTTCAGCCGCTTCCTTAGCCGGGCTTATTAAGCTTTCTCATCAGGGGATGGACTTCTCGCAGAGGAGGGTGGTGTGTGTGATAACTGGTACTGGCTTGAAGGATACTGATACCGCTTTGAAGAATGCCGAGCCCTTTCTTGAGCTTCCGGCTGATTTATCAGCTGTGGAGCGGGCTTTAGGCTGGGGTTAAGGGCATCGCTCGGAGACCTGAAGTTTAAAGGAGGTTAATTCATGGCTAAGGTAATTGATGAAGGTGCCGGGGAGTTCTATCAGCATTACCCGAGGGTAGTGGCAATAGTTACCGCTCAGGCTAAGGGAAGGGACGATGCTATGGCGGTAGCCTGGCATACGGCTATCTCCTATAGTCCTCACCTTTATGGGGTATCTATCGCGCCTAAGCGGTTTACCTACCAACTTATTATTGATAGCAAGGAATTCGGAGTTAATTTTTTACCCTTTGAGGCGGCTGAGCTAATTGCCTCGGTAGGTGGCAGCAAGGGAGCCGAGGTAGATAAGTTTCAGCAGTTTAAGATTGCCAGGGATAAGCCGATAAAGACCTCGGTGCCAATCTTAGGCGCCGCCTATGCTGCCTATGAGTGCCAGTTAATTGATGATAAGAGCTATGGTGACCACCACTGGCTGGTGGGGGAGGTGGTGGCAGTGCATTGGCGGAAGGAAGTCTTTACTCCCGAGGATACACTGGATTTAGCTAAGGTTAGCCCGGTCCTTTATCTGGGGCAGGAGTTTTATACTACCACATCAAAGGATACCGTAAAAAGTCTGGACAAAGAGGTCTACGGTAAGCGTTAAAGGAGGGCTGGTGTGTTTGATGAAGCTAAGATCAGGGCGGCAGTAACTTCTATTATTGAGGCTATTGGGGAAGACCCACAAAGAGAAGGCTTGGTAGATACTCCTACCCGTGTGGCGGAGATGTATGCCGAGCTTTTTATGGGGATTAATATGGACCCCAAAGAGGAACTGGCGGTAGGCTTCGAGGAAGGGCACCGGGAAATGGTGATTCTGAGAGATATCCCCTTTTATTCTGTGTGTGAGCATCATCTTTTACCATTTTATGGCGTGGCTCATATAGGTTATATCCCTAATGTTGATGGGCGTGTTGTCGGTGCCAGCAAACTGGCTCGGGTGGTGGAAATCATTGCCAAGCGCCCCCAACTGCAGGAGAGAATGACGACTCAGATTGCTGACGCCATTGTTGATGGACTTAAGCCTGATGGGGTGGGGGTAATTATCCAGGCTGAGCACCTGTGTATGATTATGCGTGGCATCAAGAAACCGGGAAGCACCATTGTCACCTCAGCCCTTAGGGGTACCTTTCGCCGTAAGGCAGAAACCAGGGCTGAATTTTTCTCTCTGTTACAGGGTAAGTAGGCTGGTTAATCTGAGGATGGAATTGCTCTCGGTTCCTGGACTTCCATTTCCTGGTCGTCGCAAGTAACAGTGCCCTCGCCAGCTTTGGTGCATAATACTTCCGTGCCACAGACCTGGCAGCGATATCTCTTACCTAGTTGATTTGCCACTTAAGTAGCACCTCCGGCTAACTTACTTTATTTCTTCAGTTCCGCGGGTTGACCGCAGCATTGGATTGCGCCGTCACCCCCCTTAGTAACGATGAATTCAGAGCCGCACTTAGCGCAGCGATACCTTTTACCCACCTGATTCGCCATCTTGTACCACCTTTGTCTAGTTTACTTTAGCGGGGTGTTTGTACCCTTGAGTGTAACTGGTTACTGGCATTGAGTGACAATAATATTATAAGCTATGGCTTAGATTGCTGTCAAAACCGGCTACTCCCCCATAATTTGCAATATGACCTGCCTTGACCGGGGTCGGTTGTCAAAATCTACCAGGACTATCTGCTGCCAGGTGCCCAGGGTTAGTTTCTTATCATTGAAGGGGACTACCAGCGAGGCGCCCAGCAGTGAGGCGCGCACATGAGAGTACCCATTGCCATCACCCCAGCGGCGGTCATGGTCATAGGTGATGTTTTTAGGGACGATTCGCTCCCACATACTCTTAAGGTCGGCGATTAATCCGGGCTCAAATTCAATGGTAGATACTCCCGCCGTTGAGCCGGCGACAAACAGGGTAGCCGTGCCATTATTTATATCCGTCTCGGCTAGTTGCTGTGCCACCTGAGGCGTAATATCAATAATATCGCACTCTCCTTTGGTCTGGAGACTGATTGATTTGGTGACTACCATAGCACACCTCCTGACTACATTATACATTATATATTGTAGGAGAAGTGGGAAAACAGGTAGGATAAAAAGGAAAGGAAAAGGAAACAGTATGAACACACTCAGGTCTAATCAATTGACATTACGACCAATCGTCCCTGAACCTCGACAAGGTCTATATCGCCCGCTTGGTAATTCTTCCTCTCCCTTGGGCGGATGTTTGGGTATTAGAGAAGAAAGATTAGGCACTGTAAATTGTCTTCCACACACACGGCACTCGATCTTAACCTTAAGTGTCATAACATTACTTTCCTCGTACACAATTATACCATAAGAAAGGAGTGCTAGAATCAGGCCATCGTTTGACACTTCTCACATCCATTTTAAGAGACATAGAAAGCTGGGCTGATACTGAGGACATGGGCAGGTGGGCAGCACACTAGCAACAGTTTTAAATATTGAATAAAGCTATTATTGCAATTATATATATTAATAAGCCGGTGGTGACATTTCCTATGTGTGGATTTACTCTTGGTAACTTACTAAATATGTAATTTGAAGCACCTTGCAAGAATATAACAAATCCAGCTATTCCGACCGCAAACCATAATTGTTCAGTAGCACTCATTATTGTTACCTCCTGTAGCACGGATTATACTCCTAAAATTGGAGGTGTCAAGTTATAGGGATAGTGGTAGAATAGGGGTAAGCAGTAGAAGAGGTTTTGGAGAGGAAGAGGGGCTTCGCCCTGCCTAAACGCCTGTCAGAAGTAGTTTAACTCGTCCCAGAGAATATCATCCAAGTCAAAGACCGGGCCATGCTGGCAGACTTGCTTCAGTCCGTTTTTGGTCTTTACCGTGCACCTATAGCAGACCCCCCGCCCACACCCCATCCTTGTCTCCAGGGAGATCTGGACCGGCTTTCCGTCCAGTTTAAGTTCCCGCTTTTTGAGTGCCATATCAAGATACATTGCCGTCGGTCCGCAGGCAAAGATTTGGTCTGCCTGGCTAACGAATTGCGGCAAGAGGTCGGTTATCATGCCCTTTTTACCGGCGGTTCCATCCTCGGTAGCAGTGATGATATCGGCGTGGGGGGGCAGGAGGTGGCTGGGGTAGAGTTGGGTGGCGGTGGTGGCACCTGAGAGCAGCGTTACCGAGCAACTTTGATTCAGGGCTTCCTGTGCTAGAAAGTATAA
>SDBU01009728.1_pt1 | contig 10751 bp, 7 predicted proteins | sample 2277071 | NCBI WGS metagenome assembly SDBU01 (sample SAMN10397929, study PRJNA504765) | marine sediment metagenome | isolation source: marine sediment core GS08_GC12, 126 cmbsf | place: Arctic Ocean: Gakkel Ridge, Loki's castle | collected 2008
CGCGAACAAACGAATGCTGCATCGATTCGCTCCTCTTCCAGCAGAAAGTTCACCTCGGCATACGTTTTCCGTTGGACCATTTCCACCTCTCGGCCGAGTTTCTCCCCAATGTAGTCAAAGATGTCCTCGTAAAAAACAAGTGATTTTGTTGGTGAGATAATCGCGCCAACCGCAATCTTCAGCGTATCCTTCTGCCGGGGAGGTGAAACGGCCTCTGCGGAAGACGGCTGTAAGCTGATGCGTTTTACAGGCCTGCTGTCTTGAGCGTGGCTCAAATACATTACCGCAGCTATGAGGAACACGCTAAGCAGGCCAATTCCCACTAACCAACGTGCTCTTACCATTTCTTACACCCTTTCTGCTTACCCAAAAGCGGCATATCCGCAATTGGGTTTGTATTCCTGTTTTTGCGAGTGAAACAGACGGCGAACTGAATGTCGCACGGGCGGTTTTTCAAACAGGAAAAACGTTTGTTCATTTGTCATCCGGCACTTATAACCAAATACTATGATATTCAATTATTTGCCTCATATCAAGGGCAAAATTTTGCGGGATTACCCTTCTTGAATTGCGATGGTGAAGAAGTCTCCCTGTAGCTGTAGAATGCGTTTTTAAAAGGAACTATTGCCACTTCAAGTTGATATCACGGAGCCGATATTGAATTCTTTGCTTGCGTCGCTTGAGTTCTTTTGTTATTTTCTTTTTCACTCGAAATGCCTCCTTGCATCCGAATATTGCTTTTAGGCTTATTTTACTAAAATCCTTTATAAGCAAAGATACTTGTTGCTTTAGCCATCGAGCGGCTCCGGGGTAAAAGAGAAAAATCATGATAGTTGGCTTGACCGATATGAAACTAATCCGAACAATAACAACGCTTCTGACGTTATTGCTTTGTGTTGCAACAGGATGCCAGCCGGTTCAGAAAGAGATTCCTAAGCAGCGCTTTAGCCGGATTGACCATGTAATCGAAGAAGAAATCGAGAAAGGTAACTTCCCTGGGGCCGTGGTTCTCATCGGCAAACACAACGAAATTTTGTACTGGGAAGCCTTTGGTAATGAAGTGATAGAACCTTTTGAGGAACCTATTTGTAGAAATACGATTTTTGATCTTGCCTCTCTGACCAAACCTATTGCCACAGCCACTTCGATTATGATTCTGAGAGACCGCAAAGCAATAGAATTAGATGATTATGTGGGTACATATCTCTCTGCTTTTGCGTGCAATGGCAAGGAGGAGGTCCGGATCAGGCATCTGTTAAGCCATACTTCGGGATTGCCGGCGTATATGAACGCGGACGAGTTGAAGGAGCAATTCGGGAGTCCTGCCGTAAGGCATCCTGTGGACTGCCCCGAAAAGATAATTGAGAAAATATGTGGATTGGAAGCTCTAAGTAAACCCGGAGAAGAGTTTCGCTATAGCTGTCTGGGCTACATTACGCTGGCAAAGATTGCCGAAACAGTCAGTGCCAAGAGTATTGGTGATTTCAGCAGAGAGAACATATTTGCTCGGCTTGGCATGAAACACACTGCCTACAATCCTCCGGATTCCTGGGAGAAAGATATTGCAGCCACCCAAATTGTGGACCGGTCCGCCTCAGGCGGACTTCGAGGCACTGTCCACGATCCTCTTGCAAAATTGATGGGAGGTCTATCCGGCAACGCAGGACTATTTTCCAATGCCTATGATTTGTCGATATACTGCCGGATGCTGCTGAATGAGGGCACCTGGAATGGCACAAGAATTCTCAGCCCTGAAGCGGTTGCTATGTTGACCACCGCTCAGGCTTATGGTCGTTCTTATGGTTTTGATGTGAATTCGAGTTTCTCATCTGTTAAGGGCTCTTACGCTCCGGAAAAAACGTTTTGCCATACCGGTTATACAGGCACTTCAATAGTCTGCGACCCGGTGAGCGAGGTCTTTGTTATTATTCTTACCAATAGAGTCCATCCCAGTAATGAGGGAACTGCGAAACCTGTTCGTAGTAAAGTTGCAGATATTGTTTTTTCCAGTTTACATTAGGAGATATCATGAAAAGCTCTATTTCAACGGAAGGAGTCCCCAGGACAACGAAGCTGTGGATATCTATTTGGATTTTCATCTGTTTTGCAGTCTTGGCTCTCCCGACAGGGATGGCCAAGTCCATTGATGGCAAACTGGAGGCTGTTGATTCGGCCGCTGTGAAAAAACTGTTTCCTGACCCGCCACGCCAGTACTGTTCAGCCCCCCTGTGGGTATGGAACGACATGCTTACTGAGAAACAGATAGTTGGTACTCTCCGTGATCTGGCAGGGCAGAAAGTAAAGCAAGTCTTTGTTCATCCCAGGCCGGGGCTAATGACGCCATATCTTTCAGAGGAGTGGTTCAGACTCTGGAAGGTAGCTTTGAAAGAAGCTGAGCGTCTCGATATGAACGTCTGGATCTACGATGAGAATTCGTATCCATCGGGTTTTGCCGGCGGCTTAGTTCCTGAGGCTATGCCCGAGTCCCGCGGCCGGGGTCTGGTAATCAAGGAGCAAGAGTCGGTGGGTAAGCTCGATGAGAATTCGGTGGCGGTTTTTCGTCTTACAGAAAGCGGTTATGAGAACGTCTCCGGCATGGCACGGGCTGGGACTCAGCTTCCGAAAGGCAAGTATTTAGTCGCATCGATACGGCGCGCGAGCAGCTCACCATGGTACGGGGGCAAGTTCTATGTTGATATTATGTACCCGGGTGTAACGGAGAAGTTTCTGGACATAACGATGGACGCATATACCCGGGAGATAGGCGAGCACTATGGCAAGCGCGTGCCAGGGGTTTTTACGGATGAGCCTCACCTTGCGCCGGCGGGTGGTCTGCCGTGGACGGATGATTTGCCGGATGTGTTCGAAAAACGATGGGGGTATAGCCTCATTGGAAATTTACCCAGCCTGGTACAGCCGGTCGGCGACTTCAAGCAAGTAAGACATAACTATATTCAGGTCCTGCTGGATCTGTTTATCGAGCGCTGGGCCAAGCCATACTATGAGTACTGCGAACGGCACAACATCGAATTTACAGGTCATTACTGGGAGCACGAATGGCCGAATTGCCTGAGGTCACCTGACAATATGGCGATGTACGCCTGGCACCAGAGGCCGGCGATCGATACGCTGATGAATCAGTACCGTGAAGATACGCACGCCCAGTTCGGTAATGCTCGGGCGGTTAAGGAGCTTTCAAGCGTTGCGAACCAGCTTGGACGAAAGAGAACGCTGTGCGAGGCATACGGGGCGGGTGGATGGGACCTGCGTTTTGAGGATATGAAGCGAATCGGTGACTGGCTTTATGTGCTGGGAGTCAATACGCTTAATGAGCATCTTTCATATATCACGATAAGAGGTGCGCGCAAGCGCGACCACCCGCAGTCTTTCTCGTATCACGAACCCTGGTGGAAGGCATACCACGTGATGGCCGAGTACTTCAACAGGCTGTCGCTGATTATGTCGCAGGGAGAACAGATTAACCGGATTCTTCTAATCGAGCCTACGACGAGCGCGTGGATGTATCAGGGCGATTCGAGCCAGAAAGAGAAGCTCAATGAGATCGGGAACAAGTTCCAGCAAATGATAACATCGCTGGAGAGGGCTCAGGTTGAGTATGATATTGGGTGCGAAGATATTATTGCCCGGCACGGCTCGACCGAAGGGACGCTATTCAGAGTAGGTCAGCGCGCGTACGATACGGTCGTTCTGCCGCCTTTAACGGAGAATCTTAACCTGCGAACGATGGCTCTGCTCGATGCGTATCTGGAAGCCGGCGGAGTTGTAGTCTGCTGTGGGCAGGCACCTTTGCGCGTTGACGGTCGGCCGTCGAATCGAGGCGCAGAAGCGGCGAGGAGTTCGGGCTGGAAGCAGGTTGAGGCAAGCAAAGTGCCGCAAATGCTGATGGCCAGATCGAAAGATGGATTTAGCATTGAGCGGGATAAAAACGACATAGGCATTCTGTTTCATCACAGGCGAGCGATTGAAGACGGAGAATTTCTGTTGCTGGTTAACACGAGCATCGATGCGCAGTCGGCAGGGGTAGTGAGATCGACAGCGAAGTGTATCGAAAGATGGGAGCCGGGGACAGCAGAGATTTCCATGTATCCTTTTGAAAAGGCTGGTGCCGGTATAAAGGCTCGCTTTGAGCTTCCACCTTGCGGCAGCCTTTTGCTGTTCTTGTCAAAAAAAGTATATGAGCCTGTAATTGATGTTAAGGAAACTGCTAAAGTCGTGGCCCTGCGAGGCGAGCCTGAGGTCGGCCCGATAGAAGAGAACGTACTGACGTTGGATTATGTCGATATTACGGCAGACGGCCAGACGAAAAAGAATATACATTTCTATCAGGCATCCAAATTTGCGTTTGCAGAGAATGGGATGGGTCGAAATCCCTGGGACAGTTCCGTTCAGTTTCGGGACGAGCTTATAAAAAAGACATTCGGTCCTAAAAGTGGTTTTGAGGCAACTTATAAATTTACCATTCAGCAGCAAGTGCCCAAGCGGCTTTGGATTGTTATCGAAAGGCCGGATTTGTACGCGATTACATGCAATGGCAAAACGGTTTCCGCTAAAAAGGATTCATGGTGGCTGGACAAATCGTTCGGCAAAATCGACATCACGGAGGCTTCCAAACTTGGTGAGAACGCTGTAACAATCAAAGCATCACCTTTTACGATTTATCATGAGCTGGAGTCGGCCTATGTTCTGGGAACTTTTAAGCTAAGGTCGGCCGATTCAGGTTTTGTGATTATTGGTCCGCCCAAAGGCGGAGAGCCGGCTATGGAACTTGGAAGCTGGAAAGAGCAGGGTTATCCGTTCTATGCAGCGGGTGTTTCGTATAGGCAGAAGTTCGATATCGCGCATCCTGCAGGGCGGTATCTTGTTGAATTACGTAAGTGGTACGGAAGTGTCGCGGAGATTACCGTCAACGGAGTGCCTGCCGGCTACATTGCGTATCAGCCTTGGCAGTGCGACGTAACGAATCTTATCAAGTCGGGCACGAACACGGTTGAAGTTATTGTGATCGGTACGCTCAAGAACACCCTGGGGCCGCACCACGCGGGGGCGGCACTGGGCAGTGCCTGGCCCAGTATGTTCCAAAAAGCCCCCAAGACGGGCCCACCGCCGGGCAAAGAATATCATACAATCGACTATGGGCTTTTTGAACCGTACGTTCTAAAGCAGGTCATCCGGAAATAGCGACAAACGGGCTCTTGTTATGATTGCACTTGGCGTTTTCCTGCACGCTGTTGGGGGTTTTGCTGCGGGAAGTTTCTACCTGCCGTTCAGAAAGGTCCGCAATTGGGCGTGGGAGAGCTACTGGCTTGTGAACGGCGTTTTCTCCTGGGTCATAATGCCCTGGCTAATAGCCGTTCTCACAGTTCCTCATCTGCTTCCTCTGCTTCGCCAGGCACCTCTCGGCAGTGTTATTTGGAGTTACGTTTTTGGAGTGCTTTGGGGTATTGGAGGCCTGACATTCGGACTTTCGATGCGGTACCTGGGAATGTCTCTCGGGTATGCTATTGCACTTGGATTTTGCGCAGCATTCGGTACAATTATCCCGCCAATATTTTCGGGCAGCTTCGGAGATTTGACCGCCAACATTTCAGGCCTAACCATCCTGGCCGGAGTTGTCGTCTGCCTGCTTGGAATTGCTGTGTGCGGCTGGGCCGGGATATCCAAAGAGAGAGAGCTGTCAACGGAACAAAAACGCGCAACCATAAAAGAATTCGATTTTCTCAGAGGCCTGCTGGTGGCGATCTTCGCAGGTATCATGAGCAGCTGCATGGCCTTTGGAATTGCTGCCGGTAAACCTATTGCCAATCTCGCGGTAGAGCACGGAGTCCGGCCTCTCTGGCAAAACAGCCCGGTTCTGGTCGTAGTTCTGGCGGGTGGTTTTACGACAAATTTCATTTGGTGCGCCATCCTCAATATTAGAAATCACTCAGCAAAAGACTATTTTACGGCAGGTGGCGCATCACTCACAGGCAACTACTTTTTCTCAGCGCTGGCGGGCATTACTTGGTATTTGCAGTTCATGTTTTACGGGATGGGCACTACCAAAATGGGCAAATACGACTTCTCAAGCTGGACCTTGCACATGGCTTTTATAATTGTCTTTAGCAACATCTGGGCACTGCTGTGTCGCGAATGGAAGGGCTCCAGTCGCCGTACATTGACTATTGTAGTCTGCGGAATCCTTGTGGTCGTATTGTCCACTGTATTGCTCGGCGTAGGCAACTACATTGCTTCGCTCGGCGGATAGAGATAGTATGCCGGCGCGCATCAAGGTGAATTTTGACCAAAGATAATCAGGTGGGAAAAAAGATGGCACAGAAAGAAACAATGGGCCCAAGGGAACGTGTCCTGAAAGCCCTGAATCACGATATTCCCGATAGAGTCCCCATCGACCTTGGGGGATTTCAAACAGGAATACATAAGAAAGCTTACTGCGAATTGCTTGATTATCTGGGTATAGAAGATGAAGTAACGATTATGGATCCGGTGCAGCAGCTTGCCCAACCGTGTGAACAAGTGTTGCAGCGTTTTCACGTTGATATCCGCTACGTTTTCGCCCATGGGCCCGAGAGTTTCAAAGGTTCAATCGTACAGAATACGCGGGATGGGAGGCTCTGGCATGATCTTAAGGATGAGTTCGGCGTGGTTTGGTCCATGCCGGACGACCAGCAGCTTTATATGGACATATCACACCATCCGCTGGCAGAGGCAGCAATTGAGGACCTGGAGGACTTTCCCTTCCCCAAAGGCAACGACCCTACGCGTTTTACGGGTGTTCGCGAAAAGGCACTGGAACTTCGCAAAGAAACACCTTATGCGATATCGACCGGCATCGGCGGAGTCGTGTACGAGATATGCTGGTATATGCGGGGTCTGGAGAGATGGTTTATGGATATGATTGAGAATCCGGCTTTCTGCGAGGCTCTATTGGGTAAGACGCTTGGATTCTGGATGGATTACTACCGTGGTTTCCTGGCCGAGATTGGCGACCTTATTGACGTAGTGATGATAGGGGATGATATCGGCGGCCAATCCGGGCCTCTGTTCTCTCCTGAGTTTTACCGGAAGATTGTTAAACCCAAGCAGAAAAAGCTTGTCCATCACATAAAGTCCCTTAGCTCAGCCAAGGTTTGGTACCACACTTGTGGCTCAGTAATTGACTACATCCCTGACTTACTCGACAACGGCATCGATATCTTAAATCCCATTCAGATCAGTGCTAAGAACATGGATCCGCGAGAGCTGAAGGATAGATTCGGTGATAGATTAACTTTTTGGGGCGGGGGCATAGATACCCAGCACATACTCCCCTTTGACAAACCGAACGATATCAGGGAGCATGTGCGGAGGAATCTGGAGATACTCAAGCCTGGTGGCGGCTATGTTTTCAACAACGTTCACAACATACAGGCAGACGTCCCGGCCGAGAATATAATAGCCCTATTTGATGCCGCTTATGAGTTCGGTTTCTATTGAGTTTGCCATACACAGAAGAAATAGCAATCCAAATTGTTAGCCCCCTTGCTTTTCTTAGTTTACCCCCGATGTGAGCTCACTTGCTTTTCTGTCGGGGGTCGGGGGTTGTCATTCCTGCGAAGTTTGTTTAGCCCCGCCACCTGTGGGCGGGGTTCTTTTCACCGACAACGCAGCCATCGGGCTTTGCAACCAGTCCCGAGTTTACCCAGAGTTTATCCAAAGCTTGCCCCCGGTGTGTGCTTACTTGCTTTTCTGCCGGGGGAGAGCCCCCCCCCTTGACTCGCAGCAGGGGAATGTTAGCTCACTTGCTTTGGAGTTTACCCTCGGTGTGTGCCTACTTGCTTGTCTGCCGGGGGCCGGGGGCTGTCCTCTATCAAAACCTATCATTAGCAAGCACAACTCATCGAAAAATGTGCCGCACCCCTTTAATGCCCCCCCATAACACCTTTTCTTTGTTAATATTTGGCAAACGATTATCATCGAAATAGTAACAATTGTTTATGTTCAGCCTTTTTTTTGATTTGATTGTTTTTCTTACTCAGTTCAATATCTTCGATCCATTTATCTGATTCTCTTTTGGTATGATCCAAAAATGCAGATTCCACGTCATGATTTTCAAACACTCTATGAGCTTTTTTTTTGTTGATATTTGCGTAACAATATATACACCCATGTGGACAGGTATCATAAGCTCCGATATCGGTACTGTCTGTGCATCCGCAATCTTTTCTTGTGGGTCTCTCCGTATATTGGAAGTCATCTTTATAAAAAAGCTCTTCAATAATACTACCGTCAATACAATGTGCTTTCTTGATATTTGGACCCATCAAAAAATCACCACAGCATGTTTGCATTGATATACCATATTGATCTGCAATTTCTGCCAGTTGATTTGCGAGTTCAATTTTTAGATCAGTATCAGGCTCAGTAATAGTCACATGGTTCTCTTTTTGAAATCTATTGAAATTCCTTTTTACTTTCCCATACTGTATTGCAAAGCTAAAATAGCACCGTTCAACATATCCTTGTAGGTTAGAAGCCATATTTTCAAAGTTTTTGAGGTGAAAATCATAATCTGTGATACTCGAAATAACAATAGGGTCATATCTCCAGTTTATATGCTTTGGCGAATACATACTGCTTAATTTTTTTAAAGAATCAATTGCGCATTTTGTTTCTACCAGATTACACTCAAAAATATGAGGCAATCCGGTAATTGTATAATTAAAGTAGAATTGATAGCCCTTCTCTTCGATTGTTTTTAATTTTTCAATGAATGGTTCAAAGTTTTTTGACCAAAAAACAAAGCATATCACATCTTCTGCTTTTAGCGATACGATATATTTTTGTCCGCCAAATGGATTTATATAACCAGCAAAACCTTCGTTTAGTCTATTGATAAACCAATCGCCATAAAATGCCGAAACATCCGTTCTACGGGATACCGATATAATTTTACTCATCTTTTTAACTCCAATAATAATGATTTTGAATTGATATATGGACGATAATTACCATACCTAGTTCTATAAAATTTACAGTTCTCTAACCATGAAGCATCAATTCGCTTCCCAATGGTTTCAAATATTGTTCCTAATATTTTTAGATCTTTAAAGCTTGTCGTCCCTAAATTCTCTATACAATTTTTAAGAAGCTTTGTTTCTATAACTGTCAATATGATTTTTTTTCTCGGATTTAGCAACCCGGCAAGAAGTTCATTTAAGATTCGATTAACATCATCAACTGATTGACCAATACCAGAAATACAATTTGCCATTATTACCCAATTAAAACGCCCTCTCAATCTTTTAGCATTACTTATAAAATCCTGAAATGTAGAACGTAAATTCTCAACAATTTCTACATTATCATTAGCATTTACCTTCCTGAATATATTTATCATATCATTAAAGCCTTTAGATGCTTCAACAGTCGTAATTTCAACCTTCATTTCATATTTCCTACTACATAGCAATTTACAGAATGCCAAAGGTACTGTAGCCGGACCACTGCCAATATCTAAGATTGATCCCTTTTCAGGGATAGATTCGAGCTTTCGAAGTGTATTGCATAAAACGTATTCAATCTGTGGTATATGAAACGGCACATATTCCTGTAAATATTGAATGCACTTAGCCCCTTCAAAGATAGGATATTCAGGCTCTTCAAAAAGCCCACCTTTATAAAACTGGCAATAGTATCGCGAATTTTCTTTTATCATATGATATATTATATTATGGGTACCCTGATTACAATCATGAGTAACAATGTTATCACATGGTTCTGTAGGAACTTTTGTCATAATATTCCCTTTATGCCTGTATGTTATCTCGCTCAAAAAGGGGGCTAACTATGTATATATGGTTTCCGTATAAAAAGAAAATCTGGATAGAAAACACCAAGCATCGGATTTGTAGCCATGCTCTTATTCCTATGAAATACAGAATCCCATGCCTTTAAGCATGAAACGTGTCGTTCTCTTATCAAGTTTTTTCATTCTCCCTGCAAATCCTCTCAGACTACCACTAAAAGGTTTTATCTGAAAACCTTTATCCAACTGTTTATTTACCTTTTCCGCGTACTCCAAAACCCGGCCAATTGCATTTCGAAGCCTCTCATCAGTAGCCTCGCCGCCATGCATCACATTATCTCGTGTTTGCTCTGCTATCTTTAAATCCTTTTTAGCCTGCTCGGTTAACTCAATATCGTAGACTATCTTATATAGTTTTATGAAACTCTTTCGCGTCATATGGTGAGTTTTGATGGTATTTCTTGCAACAGTGGAATCTGCTCGATGAAATTTCACAATTCCACAATATAATGCCATGTTTTGTCCGAGTTCCAAACGAGAAAAAGAATATCCCAGTGCCACCTCCAAAGGATATTTTTTTATTAGTGACTCCAAGTGCTCAAAGTGTTCCTGTACTTCACTTGAACACCGACTCAGTAAATGAAGCAAACCAGGTATGGACCTAATTTCGTTAGCCATGACATTCACCCTGATATTTTTCTCAGGTAGCAAATGGTTCGTCGAGTTAATTTGGCAACATTCCCTTTAGCCTCTGCCGTATGTGTATAAAATACAAATAAATTTTGATCTGTCAAGAAAGAATTGACAAACAAATAAGTGCTTTCTTTACGCTTAAAACAGTGATTTTACTTAGGCAACGGTGTACTCAACCGTTTTAATCCTTGGATTATCACTTAATTTTGGGCAATTCGACAAACCGGTGGTAGGGTACGATGAATCGCACCAA
>SDBU01009729.1_pt1 | contig 10750 bp, 10 predicted proteins | sample 2277071 | NCBI WGS metagenome assembly SDBU01 (sample SAMN10397929, study PRJNA504765) | marine sediment metagenome | isolation source: marine sediment core GS08_GC12, 126 cmbsf | place: Arctic Ocean: Gakkel Ridge, Loki's castle | collected 2008
ACTTTAATGTAAAATCACTGCTCATTATTTCGTAATTATAAAAATACTCTTTGATATATTCACCCTTGTAGCCAATAGCTAGGATAAAATCTGTATAACCGTAATAGGCATAAATTTTCATTATGTGCCAGAGTATAGGCTTCTCGCCTACCTTAACCATAGGCTTGGGTTTAAACTCCGTTTCCTCTTTCAGTCGGATGCCCATACCACCGCAGAGAATAACTACATTCATTTTAAATTCTCCCCCCAAACCGAGTATTTGAAAAACTTTTTCCCTTTAAATCCATACCATTCACGCTCTGAGAGCTTTTTCCATCAGGCTTACTTGTTGAACAATCTGCTCGCTACTTAACCCAACGCACTCTATGACTACGGGAAGACCGGCGAAACATTCTCTTCTCACAACCTCAAAACACCAGCTCAGCTTCCCGGCTACCACAGAGGTTACAACCATCTGTTCTAATTATGCTCTTTATCTATCATTCAGTCGGCTTACTGTAATAACCTGCCGGCCGTCAGAATCACGTGGAGGTGCTCCCCGGTAAGCGCCAGGTGCTGGCTTCTGAAATTCTTCAGGAATCGCAATATTTCCGTAAACATAATCGGTAAATTTATAGAATAAATCGGTAAGCCGTTCATCAGTGATTTGTGGCAATTTCATCACTGGTCTCTTCCTTACCGTAATATCCTTCGCCATCCCTCTAAAACCAGGCTCAGTATATGTATCTAAGTACCCTTTTTCTTGGGCCATGGCATGGATTGCGGTGCCTGCATATGGAGCCACGAAGTTCAAATCTAAGCTCTTCGGATTAATTCTTCTATTTAGTTTTGCGGTCTCGAAAATGTCATCTTCATATTCACCGGGAAATCCAATCATACTGTTAACTGTCACACGTATATCGAAACTATCTATCGATTTGAATTTCTCTACTATGCGGTCATTATCAATATATTTACTGTGTAAAACATTTGACCTGACCCATTCGCTTCCAGATTCAAGGCCTATGCCAATGCCACAGCATCCCGATTCTTTCAATTTGGCTAAACGCTCTTCGGTAATAACTTCTAATTCTGTATTCATCCAGTAGGGAAGTCTTATTTCAGACATCCAAGCATCGACAAACTCATTGAGCCTGGCACGAGACATTAATAAGAAATTATCGTCCACGAAGAAAATGATTTCAAAACCATATTGACCCTTCAGTGTTTTAATTTCTTTAATAGTATTATCTATTGATTTTTCTCTATGAAATCGCCCGCAGTTTTGCTGTGAAATTTGCAGGCGTTCATTTATGCAATACGAACATTTATTGAGGCAACCTCTTGACATCTCAAAATTGCCAGCTTGCCATAATCTCCCTGTGTAAGGCTTGACGAAGTGTCTTTTATCCCATAATTCAAGACATTGTATAGGAAGGGTATTCATATCGATAAATGGTCTTAGGGGATTACGTCTTACCATACCGTTCTTTTTGTACCAGAGGTTTCGCACATTTTCAACAGATTTGCCACGGCTCATCAAATCACAAAATTCAACTATGACCTCTTCACCTTCCCCTTGACATATATAGTCGATGTGAGGATTCTCGATAACAATGTCAGGGACAGAGGTTGGTGTGCTGCCCCCAACTATCACCGGTATATCGCTGGCGGTCGATTTTACTACAGCGAGTAAACGATCCCCATATCGGTAATTGTCTTCAACAATGGTCATTGCAATTAGATCTGGAGAAAACCTTCGGACTTGCTGCCTTAACATTTCGTCAATCTCTTCAGTGGTATGGGGCTGATAAAGATGGGATATATCTGTCGGCAAGACCAATCCTGCCGCCTGTCGAATGCCCTCGTCCACATGGCCCCTTTCTCCTATAAATGTCGTGTCGAACAATTCAACATTATGTCCCTCACGCAGCAGACACGACATAATAATGGAGAGGCCAATAGGTACTTTCCCATAACCCTCAAGATTCGGATAGATACATAATACGTACATTAACCGTCCTTCATTAACACTACTAAAAAAGACGACAACTCGTCACTGGTTAATCTTTATTCTAGGTGTTCTCCTTTATTGCCATCCCTCAGACTAATCCTTACCTCAGTCACCTGTTATCAGGTGTACATGCCTATGAGTTTCATGTCGCATTGTTCAGTGCATTTTATCCCTGGTGTTAGATTAAAATGATCTTCTCTCAACTTACGATATTTTTCTCCATTCCAGATATCATAAAGAGTTTCCGTCTTAGCATCACCAAGAATAATTTCGTTGTTGTAATCTTCCACACACTCTACCGCTTCTCCGCTGGACTTGATGGTCATGGAAGACCAGGGGAACTGACAGAATTCGATCCAGTGTATAGACTTTGTCTGTTGTCTATTATCCTCATACCACTGCTGGTCTTGGCTTTTCAGGTAGATGTAGACATCCAGACCCCTAAAGGCATCCCGTAGCTTTTGGAATTCTTCCTCTTGCCAGGGTTTATTGAGATCTAGCATGGTGATAATAATAGTAGTCTTGTATTGATGCTTCTCTTTCAAGTCAAGTAAATGAAGAATCTTTTTATAGCTCTCGGTGAAATTGGAAGCGCTTCCTCTTACTTCTTTATGGCGAATATCATCAGCAGCTTCAACCGAATACTTTACATAGTCCAGACCACTTTCAAACGTCTCCAATGTCTTCTTAATATCTATATTTGCTGGGTTGCAGCTGAAATAGGATGGTATATTCTTTTCGGTCAGGAGCCTGACTCGCTCTGGCATCTTCTTATCTAAGAGCGGATCTCCATATCCATGTAGGACTATCACCTTTGGAATAATATAGAGGAAGAAATGATTTTCACTCATATCATTCTTTGGAATGCCGTAATTCTTCCCGACAAATTCTTCCCATTCTTGCCACTGGCTATCTGAAAATGGCTCAATCTGCTCTACTACTCTTTTGTATGTCTCCATATCCAGGGTTTCAATTGGGCGAGTCATCATTGTCGTACGCGGGCACATTTCGCATCTCATATTGCATGCATTGGTTGTTTCGATGTTGTATACCACGGGGTATTCGCTGCGATACTCTTCCAATTCCTCAAGCAAATAGCCTATAGCTTGTCTCTCTCCACTCATTAACCGACGCTTTAAATCAAATACCTTCATATAAAATCCTATATCAAACATCACATTCCCCTTTCACAATGAAAGGTGTATTATCATAAGACGTTTGAGCTGGATCTGGACACAACCGATTAACCCCTGACCTCCTTCCCCTTTTCCTCTTGCATCCTTTTCCATTCCTCATTCCTGAACCAGTTAATCTTGTGCAAGTCTGGGTTTCGAATAAATAGGTCTTCTATCTCTGTTCTCGTGGCTTGCGGGCCTAATATTCGCAGCACGGTAAGCAACATCCAATAATCCTCCTCATAGTCCAAGGTGAGTCGGATGCTTGCCGTTCTTGCATCCGGTACTGGCAGCTCCGTCTTTCTAACATCGGGAACCTTTTCAACATAATACCACATCATTTCAGTATCGTCGCTTTGCTTTATGGAACAGGCCTTTTTGACTATTGCACTGGTAAGGGAAAAGCCAACACCACCAACATAGATACTGTTGGAAGGGTACACAATGTCATAGCCTTTCTGAAGTAACTGAAAGCTCTTTCCCCCTAATTCACCATCGAAGAAAAGGTCATCAGCATCTATGGTATGGAAGGATTCTATATCAAACCTTTCGCAGGCACCAAGCCACCTTTGCAATTTATCCTTCGCACTCCCTCTATAAACCAGGCAGCCTTCCTTATTGGCTATCTCTTCAATAATATCGTCTTCTTCTAATGATGTAGTGCAAACCAAAGGTTCGAAACCAAAGAACCTGGCGCGTCTGATTACATGCTCTAATACGTTGCCTTCACCAAACTTTAACAGACATTTCCTCTTTAATCTTGAAGAGGCAGTCCGAACAGTAATAAACCCACAAATCTTCACTTTTTGCCCTCTAGTGCCCTTATAGTCTTCTTCAAAGCTTTAGTTTTTCGCTTGGCAAGCTCCGTGTCCCGGTAGTTGGTCTTAAACTGCATTATCTTTGGTTGAATTGCTTCCGCAATCGGGCAGAGGCCCTTTTCATAGACAATCTTACCTTCATACAACGGGCACCCTGTGGGACACCCTCGCCCATAAAACTCCATTTGAGTCATGACCGGTTCCAAGTAAGGCACGCTCCAGGCCGAATAGAAGCCATCTCCACCTAGTTTAGTGTATTTCTTGTAGAATTCTTTCCAGGAAATGCCTAAGGCCTCTTCACCTTCGTATCTCACTGCATACGTATAATATGAATTCACTAACCCATCGGGAGTCTTCTGCGGAATCATCCAGTCGCAGCCTTCAATAGCCTCATCGAATAGTCGAGCTATAGTTTGCCGTCGTTCGACAAGTTCATCGATTCTTTCCACTTGAGCCAAACCTACCGCAGCACAAATCTCCGGCATACGGTAGTTCCAGCCAAAGAAATCGTGCCTCTTATAATTCGGGTCTTGAAACGTAGACGGAACGGCTTGCATTCGTCCCTCTTCGGCTTTGAGATTCTTATAGCCCATGCCACCATATTTGCGCACTCGTTCAGCTAGGTCTTCATCATTAGTTACTACAATGCCTCCCTCACCAATGGGGAGGTGTTTTGTCCTTTCAAAACTGAAAGCACCCATGTGCCCTATCGTGCCAGCGAGTCTGCCTTTATATATACCGAGGACACACTGGGCACTGTCCTCAATAACAGTAAGATTATGTTCTCTAGCGATTTCCATAATGGGGTCCATGTCAGCCGGGAGTCCGTATAAAGAAACTGCGATTATAGCCTTGGTTCGCTTGGTTATCCTCCGGCGAATATCTTCAGGGTCAATGTTGAAAGTATCTGGGTCAATGTCAGCAAAGACAGGGACTGCATTCTGATGCATTGTGACCAGTGCATCCATTATTACAGTTAAGGCAGGACTAATTACCTCGTCACCAGGACCAACTCCAGCGGCAGCCAAACAACTATGTAGGGCCGAAGTCCCAGAGCTATGAGTAATGGCGTACCGAGCACCAAATCTTTCCGCAAACGCCTTCTCCAAGCGCAACGTCCAAGGTATCTTCTTGTTATCAAGAAACTCCTTCACATACTTGAGTTCATTACCTGCGTACTTCTGAGATTGATGCACCTTCATCAAATTTTCTATTTCCAACCGCGTCATCTTACCCTACCTCTGTTTATATTTTGTTAACCACTCTGAAGTATTGATTGCTCTATCATCAACATAAATGTCTGCATACGGCTTGCCCATAAAAAGTTCGTGGTATTTTACCCGCCAATCCTTAAGCTGCTTCCTGGTCAAATCATGCCAATCAATGCCTGTAGTAGAACCCCTTCCGGTATAGAAGATAATTTTATGCCCCATGTCGTATAAATGATTTATTTTTTCTATTACTTCCTTAAACGGTACAGCATGTTCATAGTCGCCATCGGTGTTGGTACATATAGTTCCATCTATATCAAAACAATAGACTGTCATCATAAATCCCTATCTTTTATTTTTCTCTGAAGTATCTTAATTTAGCGGCGAGGGACTGTTCTTCCGGTGAAACTGTCTTAATGCCGTCGCCCAGATATGTTGGAGTACTCTTTGCATTGGTTACTAATATCTGGAGCCCCCTAGCTTCTAAGGATGCTGCCTGGTCACTACCGTACATTGCCCTATCCAGGGTTATATGACGCTCTATGGCAACGGCACCCAAAGCTGCCGCCACAATAGACGGCATAGGGCTTACCTCGTGCCCACTGTAACCAACATCACAATTATAGCGCTCTCTTAAGGTTTTGATGCATAACAGGTTCAAGTCCTCATCTCTAGCTGGATATGCAGATTGGCAGTGCATCAGCGTAAATGGGCATTTATGCCTTCTGAAGATATCTACCGCCTTGTCAATATCATCGTAGGTACTCATGCCGGTTGATATGAAAGTATGCTTGCCCTCTTCGGCTATAACTTCTAAGAGGGGAATATTGGTTAGCATTGGTGAAGCAACTTTGTTGTATTTCAGATTATATTGCCTGAGGAATAATTGGCTCTCTATATCCCAGGATGATGCGAACCAATCAATTTTTTGCTGCCTACAGTAATCGTCTATAATAGCATATTGCTCTTTTCCAAACTCTACCTTATACCTGTATTCAAGATATGTTATATAACCCCAAGGCGTTGCCACCATCCTACCCTTTTGGTGTTGAGGAACACATACATCTGGGGTTCTCTTTTGAAACTTTACCGCATCACAGCCGCACTTCTTTGCCATATCAATCAGTTGTTTGGCGATATTAATATCGCCATTATGATTAATACCGATTTCAGCAATTATAAAGGGTATACTTTGATTATCCATCTCTATCATGCTTCCTTTCCGTATTACTCGGTATTCTCACCAAATAGCTCTTTCTCCACCAGATAACAGACAATATGACCAATCATAATATGTGATTCCTGAATTCACGGTGTGTCAGTTGAGGGAACAGCTACTAAATAGTCAGCGCTTGCCCTTAATCTCAAGGTAGGCTTTATTAGGTAGCCTGGTTGATTTCGTTCTCACCGGAATAAAGACTGCCGTTCTCAACTTTTGTTTAGCTTCCCGATTTTTTGTCTTTTTCCACCATCATCTTAATCCAGCGGTAAGTTGTCTCCATACCTTCCTCTAAACTCTCCTGCGGTTCCCATCCCAACACTTTTTTTACCAGGGTTAAATCGGCATTCCGCCCCCTAACCCCTTCGGGTGCCGAAAGGTCATGCTCCTTGGATATCTTTTTCCCGGATATCCCGATTACCATGTCGGTCAGGTCTTCTACTGAGATTAGCCTGTCGGAGCCAATGTTTATCGGTTTATTGTGGTCAGATTCCATCAGCAGCTCAGTTCCTTTAACACAATCATCAATATAGCAATAAGACCGTGTGGCTTTACCATCGCCCCATATCGTTATGTTTCCTGGATTTGATGCCTCAGCTACCTTCCGGCACAAGGCTGCGGGAGCTTTTTCACGGCCACCTTTATATGTTCCTTCTGGACCATATATATTGTGGTATCTAGCCATTCTAATATCGAGCCTGTAATCCGTTTGATAAGACTTCAGCATTTCTTCGGTAAATAGCTTCTCCCATCCGTAGGGTTCATTGGGGTCCGCCGGATAGGCGTCCTCCTCTTTTAAGCCTTCCACATCGGGCGTTGTCTGTTTAAAGTTTGGATAGATACATGCGCTGGAGCTAAAGAAAAATCTCTTTATTTTATTCTTGACGGCTGCCTCAAGCATAAAGGTGTTTATCAGGACATTGTCATGCATTACATCGGCAAATACTGAGGTGATAAAACCGATGCCCCCCATATTGGCAGCAAGGTTATAGACCTTATCAATACCCTCTGTAGCTTTAAGGCAATTTCCCAGCACTCTCAGGTCTAATTGAAGTCTTTCACTACAGTATTTCTCTTGAATGTAATCATCGAACTTTATATCCACAACTCTAACAAAGTGTCCCTGGGAGTACAGATGCCTCGCCAAGTGGCTCCCGATAAATCCTCCACCTCCAGTAACTAATATTCGTTCCATATTGATACTCCTTCCTTTCACCTCTTCCTCTCCCTAGTCATTAGGTCTCATAGTGTCTGATAATAGAATCCCTCTCTCTCAGCCTCGTTGCGGTCAAAGATCTGCCGTACATCTATCAGAACTGGTTTGTTGCTCAGAGGTTCTCTTAATTCATTTAACTTTATCTTTCTAAATGAGTCATGGGCAACACTGACGATAACAGCGTCGACCTTTGGAACCTCTTCGAGACCTCTTATAACCTTAATATCAAACTCATCCTCAATGTTGTCCAGCAAAGGGTCATAACCATATATCTCAACTCCAAGTTCTTTAAGTTCCTTTATTATCCCTTTCACTGGGCTCTCTCGGGTGTCAGGAACATTTTCCTTGTAAGTCAAGCCCATGATTAATACTTTAGAGCCATTGATTACCTTGCCCACTTGGTTCAACGCTTTTATGGTCATCTCGGCTATGTGTTTGGGCATGTAGTCGTTTATCGCCCTTCCCGCCAGGATGACCTGAGGATGGTAGCCAAGCTCCCTCGCTTTGTAGACAAAGTAGTAGGGATCCACTGGGATACAATGTCCACCAACTAAGCCTGGGGAGTAGGAGTGGAAATTCCACTTGGTAGCTGCCGCATCTAGGACATCTTTGGTACTTAAGCCCATTTTGTCAAAGATGAGGGCAAGCTCGTTCATGAGGGCTATATTCAAGTCCCTTTGGATATTCTCAATAACCTTAGCCGCCTCAGCAGTCTTTATATCCTTCGTTTTGAAGATATGGGGCGTCACTTTGCGGTAGAGTTCGGCAACAAGCTGTGTGGTTTCCCCATCCATTCCGGCAACTACCTTGGTTATCTTGTCTATGGAATGCTTTTTATCACCAGGGTTTATCCTCTCCGGGGAATAGGCAATCTTGAAGTCCCGACCACACATGAATCCGGACTCACTTTCTAAAATTGGCTTGACAATCTCCTCAGTAACGCCGGGATAAACAGTTGATTCCAGAATGACGACGCTTCCCCTTTTCATATTTTGCCCAGCAATCCTAGCTGAATCTTCGACGTGGGATAAATCAGGTTCCTTGGATTTGGTCACCGGCGTGGGCACACAAACAATAATAAAATCAGCCTTGCTTATCTCCTCAGCTCTATCAGTAAAAATAAGATTTTGGTTACTGTTGTTTTTGCGTAGTTTCTTCAATTTCTCTTTATCAACATCCAGGCCGATTACCTTGACACTTTCGGAGAATGCCTCTGCCAGGGGTAGACCTACATAGCCCAGCCCGATGACACACACAATAGCCTTGTTTAACATCAATTTATCTACCATTAAACCACCTTATGGTTTCAGCTAATCCAACTTGTAAACCACACTTTGGCTCATAGCCAAAGACTCTGACTTGAGAAATATCCGCCAGACTATGCCTTATATCTCCAGACCTTGGCTTCTCATGGATTGGCTCGACACTGTTCCCTACCAACCCGATAATAAGCTCTGCCAGTCGGTTTATGGAAACGCTTTCACCTCTCCCAATATTGAAGGTGCCCGTAGCATCGCTTTCAGCCACAAGGATAATCACCTCCACTGCATCTTTAACAAAGGTGAAATCTCTAGTTTGTTCACCATCGCCGAAGATGATGGGAGGGTTACCCTCACGACTCCTTTTGATAAACCTAGGGATTACAGCAGCATATTGAGAATTTGGGTCTTGTCTTGGTCCGTATACGTTAAAATATCTGAGGCAAACGGTGGGAAGTCCATAGACCTGATGAAAGACATGGCAATAGTATTCACCAGTAAGCTTGGTTACACTATAGGGGGACTGGGGGTTAGGTAGCATGTCCTCCCTTTTAGGAAGGGTTGGGGTATCACCGTATACAGAGGAAGACGATGCATAAATCACCTTCTTGACGCCGTTATCCTTTGCTGACAGAAGCACATTTAGAGTCCCGGTTACGTTCACGTCATGGGAAGCCAATGGGCTCTCTATGCTTCGTGGAACACTGGGAATAGCAGCCTGATGGAAGACACATTGGGCATCTTTAAAGACCTCTTGAAGAAGCAGGAGGTTTGTGACACTGCCCTGGATGAATTCAACATTGTTGTGCTTTAACAGTCCTTCTATATTATCCATCTTACCCGTGGAGAGATCATCAAGGACGGTGACATGATAACCCCTCCTTACCAGTTCCTCGGCAAGATGCGAACCGATAAACCCTGCTCCTCCGGTGACAATTACCTTTTTTATCATTTATACACTCTACCACATTAGGCAAAGTTTTAAGTTTTGTAGCGCCTAACCATAAATGAATATTGGACAAGTGTCAATATTGTTGTCCACCAAGTGCCATATGTCTAAACAGGCACTTTACTAGCATCAAATCACCCTACCCCGGCTCCTCCATAGACCTCATTCCTGAGTCTGGGAAAGCTTGAATGCGTCATATTTACTTGGTAAGCATTATAGCTTAGTTTTTCAAGCTAAGACAAACTGAATTTTCCAACAGTATACAATTTTAAGTGGACATACGTCAACTTTTATAGTGTAAAATTGCCTATTGACAAATCAGTAACTCAGTGTTTTTCTCAGTACTCGTGATAACTTGTGAAATTTGCGGAGCTGCTTTTAAAACCACCCAGGGTCTGGCTGGACACAAACGTCTACGCCACGGAGCCTATGGACTGGCCAACGAGTTGGGAACTACCTTGACCAGTAAACAACTGCACCGTAAAATCCTAAACCGCCTGGGGGAAAAGTTGGCTGATAAATTGGCCGAAGCTATCCTCGAAAGTCACGGGCAAGAGATCCTGGATGCCTATCTAGAAGAGCTTTGTATTGGAGAATATCACCAGTGAACGCCAATAAATACCAAGATTTGTAGCTAGGCACTGAATTTGAACCCAAAAGAGAATTTTCTGAGAGAAGACATTCCATATATATTCCGTATGACACTACCTCATCCCCAGGGGTAGGGGGGTCTTTCCCACTGAATGTGCAACAGGGCATGGTATAATATATATTGAGGTAGCAAATGTCTGAAGCTGGTGCGGTAATACTCGTATTTGGACTTATTCTAACTTTTGTGAACTTTTTGAGGCTAACTCGTCAAATTTAATGGAGCGGGAGATGGGACTCGAACCCACGACAACCTGCTTGG
>SDBU01009730.1_pt1 | contig 10750 bp, 8 predicted proteins | sample 2277071 | NCBI WGS metagenome assembly SDBU01 (sample SAMN10397929, study PRJNA504765) | marine sediment metagenome | isolation source: marine sediment core GS08_GC12, 126 cmbsf | place: Arctic Ocean: Gakkel Ridge, Loki's castle | collected 2008
AGACATTGCCAACCTTCTCGTATCAATAATCTCCCATCTATTGTCGCTCGTCGCCTCGAAATAGTCAATTCGTTAATTGTCAATTCCTTTGACTTTTAGGCCGTATGCTTCTAAACTAATCGCCTAAATTTAACTAATCGGCCGCAAACACCCGTTGCTTTAGCAGCCATCAGCAGGCCTGGGCCGGCCTCAAAGCTGAGGTTTTTGCAAAATTTTGACTGATTACTCGGTATTTAATGGGAGAGACAAGATTGTTGAAGGTAAGTGAAAATCCGCCGATTACCTGGCCCAACGAAAAAACGATCGCTGATTTTACAGGCCTGTGGTGGGTCGCGCACACAAAAAGCAGAAACGAAAAGGCCCTTGCTCACGACCTTATCAACAGGGATATCAACTACTTTTTGCCGATGAGCTGGAAGGTTACGCACCGAACGGGCAGAAAAATACGCTCACTTCTGCCGCTTTTTAGTGGCTATCTGTTCTTTTGCGGTAACGAAAATCAGCGGTTGGGAGTGCTGCGAACTAATCGTGTCGCGAACCTCATCGAAGTCAATGACCAGGAGAAACTGCTTGGTGAGCTTTTAGATATTGAGCAGGCCCTTCGAGCTGGAGCTGTGCTGACGCCGCATAGGTACATAAAGGCAGGCCAGCGATGCAGAGTTCTATCCGGGCCCCTTGTGGACCTGCAGGGCATCGTGCTGAAAACAAAAACCGTCACACGCCTGGTCTTGCAGGTAGATATGCTCGGCCAGGCCGCAAGCGTCGAGATAGATACCGATTTGATTGAACCTATTGAGTAAGAAAATTCGTCATAACGAAGATGAGCCTAAGGAATTTGATAGGCACGTATTGAATAACGGGAGATGTTGGAATGAAAATTTGTGTTGTTGGAGTTGGCTATGTCGGACTGGTGACTTCGGCCTGCCTGGCCGAGGCTGGCAATAACGTCATTTGTGTCGATAACGACGCCGACAAAATCACAGGACTAAAGGAGGGCCGTATACCAATCTATGAGCCGGGCCTGGCCGAGATGGTCAAACACAACGAAAAGCTCGGACGGCTCCACTTTACAACCGACTTAAAATTCGGCGTCGACAACTCACTCATTATTTTTCTCACAGTTGGTACCCCCTCGGCACCCGACGGCTCAGCCGACATATCAGCGATTCTTTCAGTGGCTGCGGATATCGCCGGTTACCTTAAGGACTATCGAATTATTGTAACAAAGAGTACCGTCCCCGTCGGCACATCCAAAAAAGTAACCGATATCATAAAATCCAAAACGCAGGTGCCTTTCGACTATGTCAGCAACCCCGAGTTTCTGAAAGAAGGTGCCGCCGTCGAGGACTTTATGCGCCCCGACAGAATAATCATCGGCACCAACAATCCGAACGTCAGAGCGACAATGAAGCAGCTCTGCAGTCCGTTTATGCGAAAGGGCAACCGCATATTATTTATGGACCCCATCTCTGCCGAAATGACCAAATACGCGGCAAACGCCATGCTCGCAACCAGAATCTCATTTATGAACGAAATCTCAGCGCTCTGTGAGAAACTCGGCGCAGACATCGAACTAATCAGACAGGGCCTCGGAAGTGACTCACGCATCGGCAGGGCATTTCTCTTTCCGGGCGTCGGCTTCGGCGGAAGCTGTTTCCCAAAAGATATCCGGGCACTCATTCATACCGGCGACGAACACGGAGTCGAAATGACCATAGCTAAATCGGTACAGCAGGTAAATATAAAACAGCAACAGCGGTTTGCAAAGCGCGTTACGGATTATTTCGCGCCCCGAGAAGAAAAAACCACATTGGCTGTCTGGGGACTTGCCTTTAAGGCAAAAACCGACGACGTCAGAGAATCGCCAGCCATTTACTGTGTAAAGAAATTTATCGAGTGCCGAATGAAAATACAGGCGTATGACCCTGAAGCAGCCTCAGCGGCAATGGCAGCCCTGGACGGCAAAACGGGCACGTTCGCTTCTAACAGGCGAATCGAGACCTTCCCAAACGGATACGATGCGCTTGCCGGCGCCGACGCCCTTGTTATCCTGACTGATTGGCAGGAATTCAGAAACCCCGATTTTGAAGCTGTTGCCGCAAAGCTGAAAAAGCCTGTTATCTTCGACGGAAGAAATCTGTACGACCCCGATATAGTCAAAAAAGCAGGATTTGAATATTACAGTATCGGAAGGGGCCCGGTTTGATGGGGAAACCAACGCCCCTATAAACCATAAAAGTGGGTTGACAAAATAAGGGGAAAAATTATGGATGTTGTTGTTAAAATTATAGGCATTGTTATTGTCGCTCTTGCGATTGCCTATCTGCTGAAGCCCGAAATTATAGAATACCTGATGGAATTCTTCAAAGAAGGTAAACGCATATATTTCGCAGGGCTGATAAGGTTTGTGCTGGCAGTCGTTTTTTTACTGGCCGCCCGTGAATGTGACATCACGTCGGTGATAGTCTTCTTTGGGATTCTTTTCCTGATATCGGGATTACTGGTATTTATCATTCCGCTCGAAAAAATTAAGGCGTACATCGGCTGGTGGCAGAAACAATCGCCTCTGCTTCTTCGCCTTATGGCCTTAATTGCTTTGGCCTTCGGAGTGGTAATTATTTATTCAGCTTGAGGTAAGCCTGGATGAAAGCATTGATAACAGGTGCTGCCGGCTTTATTGGTTCGCATCTGAGCGAGCGACTCCTCGACAACAGCTGGACCGTAGTCGGCATAGACAATTTCGACGACTTCTACGACCCGCAAATCAAACGCCGAAACGTCGGGACATCCCTCAAAAATAAAAACTTTCGACTCGTCGAAGCCGACATTCGTGACGCCCCCGCTATGAACAGAGCGCTCAGCGACGGCATCGAAATAATCGTACACCTGGCTGCCAGAGCCGGCGTAAGACCTTCTATACTAAAGCCTATGCTCTACGCCGACGTCAATGTAAATGGAACAGTTGTTTTGCTTGAGGCCGCTAAAAAACACAAAATCAACAAATTTATCTTCGGCTCAAGTTCGAGCATCTATGGCAACAATAAGAAAATTCCTTTTTCTGAGGATGACAACGTTGATTACCCCATCTCGCCTTATGCTGCCACCAAAAAGGCTGGCGAACTTATTTGTCATACGTATCATCACCTTTACGGAATTTACATAACCTGCCTTCGTTTTTTCACTGTTTACGGCCCACGCCAGAGGCCCGACTTGGCCATCCACAAATTCGCTAAGCTTATCGAGCAGAACAAGCCCATACCCATTTATGGTGACGGCACTATGATGCGCGACTTCACATATATCGATGACATAATCGATGGCACAGTTGCAGCAATGGGTAAATGCACCGGCTTTAATATCTATAATCTCGGTGAATCAAGACCTGTAAGTGTCAACGATTTGGTCGTTGAAATCGAAAACGCACTTGGGAAAAAGGCTATCAAGGAATACCTGCCCCCTCAGCCAGGCGATGTCGAGCGTACCTACGCCGACGTAACAAAAGCTGTCAAAGACCTTGGCTATAATCCTTCGACAACCATCCAGACCGGTCTGCAGAAATTCACCGCCTGGTTGAGACAACAACCTTAACAAAATTGTCCCCGCGTTGAGTGTCACTGCCCCTGCCCGATAGATGTCTCCGGCTGGTCTTCAAATCTAAAGCCACAGGTATCCGCTGTAATAAATTCCGATTTCGTTCGTGGATATTTCCTGCAATTCAAGGGACGAAACCTGTAGACCCGACAATAACTGCTGCCGTCCGCCTTGTATCTCAGGAAAGGACATTTTGTCGGCAGCTTACAACACTCGCCGCAATCGATACACGCCCCACGTCTATCCTTTGAGACAGGCAGCACCGAAGTAAACATTCTTTTAGCCTTTGCAAGCACGGTATTTTTCATTTATGAGTTCAATCCTTTGGTGACTGGTAATTGGTAACTGGTAATTGGTAATCATTTAACCATCTAACCAATCACCATTTATCGTTTCGCCGGCCTTGTGCCGAGAATATCCAGAGTATCTTTTATGACCGGCAGTGTTCTGGTTGTTATTACGGGATCATGAACGTTGCCCGTAATCTCCATACGTACGATAGCACTGCCAAGCCCTTCGGTCAGTGATTGCAAAACCGAAGGCTCAGCACCCGCCCTCCGCCGTCCGCGGGCCGTGAGGGTCAAATCCAGACTCTGGTCACGCAGGTCCATCCAGCCTGAGCCGTTAAAGGCAACCGTCCGGCCGGATAAATCAACCTGCTTAAAAAACAGCCGGTTATGTTTGATGTACGAATCAATCAGCATCTGCTCGAAAACAAAATCTTTCGGCTCGGTCAGCTTCAACACATCCAGCAGTTTCGCCAGCGGTGAGACTTTAGCCACTTTCATGTCGGTTATTTGAAGTGTACACCTGCCTACACGCTGGCTACTGTCACCAACCTGCCCGCTGACACTCAGCATCCCATCCATCGTTCCAGTCGTAGTGTCATTATCTGAGGTCTGTGTGGCTTCACCCCCACGCTTGTCCCTACGCCTGTCTTGCGACAGGAAGACGTGGGGACGTGGGGGCAGCAGAAATTGTCTCAGGTCAATATTGTCGAAACCCATTTCCAGCACATACTCCAAAGTACCGTCGTCCCGCTGACTTATTTCAAAGTTCCCTGCCAATCTGCCGTCGTAGCAATCGGCAATCAGACTTTTCGTTGACCAGCTGTGCCTGCTGTGGTCGTAACCAATGTCCGCCTGCAGTCGGCTTAAAGATTTGCCTTTAATTTTCAGCTTTTCTGCCGTCACAAAAGCCTGTCCGTCACAGAAGCCTTCACTGCTTTTGTACAAACCTTTTGCTGTCATCACTCCATCCAGCCGCGTTACGGTGCCCCCAAAGCTGCACCCTTTTAGTCTGACCGTCCCTGCAAAATCAAGATATTTTTCGCCGTCATCGGCATTGAAAACGTTTATGTTCTCTGCCTCCAGATCGAATCGGCCGGTAGGTGACAGCTCCGAGTAAAACCGCTGAATTTCTTGAGGAAGCGCTGCCTTTAGTCGTTCGTCCAGGAGAACGTCATTGGCCAGGATAGTAAACTGCCCGCTGCTGAAGGCATTATCTGCAAAATCCACCTGCCCGTTTATCTTTATAACCGATGCGCTTGGTGTTACCTGCACATTGTCAGCGCCGACCGCTGTAATATCCTGTAGGGTGATTCCGATTGTATCGCGCCCTTTCCTTACTATTAATTTGCCTGTAACGTCTCTTACAGGATACGGAAACGGCTCAAAATTTAAACTGCCACCCAGAAAATCCACGCTTACTTTGTAAGCGGATTGGTCTTCACTGTCGGTATTCTCCAGCTCAACGGTGTAGCTTATCTGTCCCTGCGGCTGTAATTCGCTCATGACTTTTCGTATTGGCATAGGAAACAGACCGAACAAATCTTCGTCCAGTTGTGTCTGCTCGGCACCCAGTGACAACTGCAGGCGCATCTGTCCGGCCGTTTCTCCGGGCCAAACTCGGCCCGTCAGTAAGACTTGGCCCTCTTTATACCGCCCCCTGAAATTTTTAATCTCTATCAGGTCCCGCGTAAAAACCGCGCTTCCGGATATGTCACGAACAACCAGCGCATCGGCTGCCGCTCTCGTCCGCTCGATGCCGGACTGTGCCCATGAAACCGGAACGCTCAAAGAAGCTTTTTTGAAAAATACATCAGCCGTAAAATCAACTAAGCCGTTTTCACCGGTGGAAATCTCAATCTCACCATCTACCAGCCCATCCGTCTTAAACTGACGGCAGAATTGTTTCTGCCTCGCCGGCAGCGCCTCCACCAGAGTTGAATCCAACGGGACATTCTCCGCTTCTACCAGGATATTGTACATCGGCTGGTTTGTATCGCAGGCCGTCACTCTGCCCACTATGCTTATTTTGCAATCGTTGACTTCGGAAGCCAGCCCCGAAACCGCAATACTATTATGGTCGAACAAAAGTGCACCTGTAAGATTTCTTAAAGTATAAGGAAAATGCCGGTATGTAGCCTCGGCGTCAAGCAGCTTGACTGCGAGGATGCGCCTGGCCTTTGTCCCCGGCTGCCGCCACAGACTGTAGTTTATTGCCGCAGCACCACTTGGAGAAAAAACCGACCAGAACTTCTTCCGTCGTGCGCTTAGCGCGTCGTACAAATCATCGTCCAATCGGATATTGTCACTCGTGATCTGTATCTGATATTGCGACTCGGCCCCAAAACCGCTGTGCTGGCCGTTAATAGTCAGCTCAACGTCTCCGTGTTGGCCCCTCAGGTCGTTGAGCAACACACTGTCTTCGGTAAAATCTATTCGGCCTTGCAGATGCTCAATAAGATATGGAAATCGGCGGTTGCGAACTGAAACGTCCTTGCAGTAAATCTGCCCCGCCAATCGGCTTTCACTTAAGCGCCCAAGATTGCCCTGTGCCTCAAGCTCAATATCAATCCGACCTTCGGGCCTGTATCTGTCAAAAAACCTTTGCAGGGCGGCGAAGGCACCGAACTTTTGCAGGAACTCATTGCTGTCGGCTGCAGGCGTCTCACCACTGACTCTTTGCTCACCTACCAGGTCTTTTATCCGAAGCTTCATTGAGTAATCATTGTTGTGGTCGTATTGCAAATCGGCTGCTAATGAATATATGGACCAGACCCTCTCGAATCCGGGTACATCCGCTGATGAAACCCCGCCGGCGATTGTGATTATGCCGGGCATCCATGTCCCCTCAAGCCTACTTTCGTACAAATGGGCCCACTCAGCCGTTTTTATCTCAAAGCTGTAATCTGCACCTTCTCTTTTTGCAGGTCCGAGTTTGACATCAAGCGGAACCGCTGCGACCACTTTTTCATCTCCGCCGGAGATTTTGCTGTATTTTACTATGCCCCTCTTGAGGCGAATCAGAGGTATTCTTCCGGAGCCGCCTTTCGCAGGCTTGATTTTCATACCCATCAAATTCCACTCGCCGCTGTCCAGGTTGTGTTGCGCGTTGAAGACAAAATCCTTAATACTTATCTTTTTCAGCTGAGGTCGCAGCAGCAGCAGACTACCTATCCCAAAACGCGCGTACACCGTTTTTGCTTTAAGAATTGTGTCGTCATATTCGAACTTACGGTTGGGCCGGACCTCAAGCCCCTCGATAACAACGGAACCGTTAATACCAAAATCAACCGACCGGGCCCTGATTTTTGTATTCGTCAGCTCGGCAATCTGCGCAATCGCTATGTGTTTCAGAGCTCGACCGCCGAAGATAAAAAACAACAGTAGCAGCACAGCCAGAATTGCAAATTCCGGCAGTCGGCTGAGAAAAACTTTCCGCCCCCCTGCACTCCTGACGGATTCACGCTGGTTTTTAAGCATCTATCTGACGCTCCAGCCCGGGTTGGTATGTTCCTAAACGCCCCGCACTTTCAAGCTTTGAGTTTTTAGTTTTGAGTTTTTAGTTTTCTTATCGCTTTATCGGCAATATCACGACGGAAATAAGCACCCTCGAACTTTATCTTGTCAATGGCTTCGTACGCCCTCGATTTCGCCTCGCTGATGGTCTGTCCCAGTGCCGTTACCCCAAGCACCCTGCCGCCGTTGGTTACTATATCTCCGTTCCTGTTGGCAGTACCGGCGTGGAATACCACAACATCGTCAAGTCGGCTGGCCTCGCCCAGACCCGTTATCTTTTTACCCTTTTCGTAATCGCCGGGATATCCACCCGATGCCACCACCACACAAACAGCCGGCCGCTCGTCCCACTCGAGCGTAACCTCGTCGAGCTTGCCCTCGCACACTGACAGACAGACTTCGAGCAGGTCGCTTTTCAGCCGTATCAGAATCGGCTGCGTTTCGGGATCGCCAAACCGAACGTTGAATTCCAGCACCCTCGGCCCACCGGCCGTAATCATAAGCCCGGCATACAAAACGCCCTTATAGGCTGTGCCGTTGCGATTCATTCCGTCGACCACCGGTACAAGAATTTCACGTGTTATCTGGTTCATCAGCTCATCGGTAACCACTGGTGCCGGACTATAAGCACCCATCCCGCCGGTGTTGGGCCCCGTGTCGTCGTCGCCTATGGGTTTGTGGTCCTGCGAAGATTCCATCACATAGATATTTCGACCGTCCACAAACGCCAGTATCGAGGCCTCCTCGCCTAACAGTTTATCTTCGACGATAATTTTTTCTCCTGCAGGGCCGAATATCTTATCGCACATTATTTTCTCGGCAGCCAGAATCCCGTCCGCCGGGTCATTACACACGTAAACGCCTTTACCTTTTGCAAGTCCGGCCGCCTTTACTACTACGGCTTCATCCCTGCTTGCGATATACGCTTTGGCGTCGCTGAACCTGTCGAAAATCCTACCCTCCGCGGTAGATATCGCAGCCGAACGCATCAATTGCTTCGCAAAGGCCTTATCCGCTTCTAATTGTGCCGCACCGCCGCTTGGCCCGAACGCTTTTATCCCAGAGTCCTCGAACGCATCAACCACCCCTGCTGCGAGCGGGTCTTCAGGCCCCACTATCGCAAGCTCCACTTTATTATCCCTGGCAAACTCCACTAATTTGTCTGTATCATTAACGCCGATAGGGACATTTTCCCCGCACGATGCCGTTCCTGCGTTGCCAGGTGCGATGTAAAGTTTGCCCAGGTTTTTTGATTGTTGCAGTTTCCACGCTATCGCATGTTCCCGGCCGCCGCTGCCTATCAATAGTACATTCATTTACCAACCTCAAATTCAGCTTGACTGCCTGTTAATCTTCTCCTCGAGCTGCACTATACGTTATCGGCGTTTAATAATCAACAATCATTTCCATGTACCCTCGTGGCAATTAGCCCACGCTCGTGTGAAACACACTGCTGAATATTTCTGGCCTTTGTGATGAGCGTACGATAGCGAATAGGGAAGAAATTCAATAAAAACTCAAAAAAGTAAAAAAGGAATTAGCAGCGAAAGGGCGACGGCGAAAAGGCCGCTGAGAGCGAGGCAGGGCGGGTAAGTTAAGATGGAGATTTTTAAGCTGCGCAAACTGTGAGGTCTGGCTAAAATTTAGCGCGGCATCGGCTGGTCGGGGGCTGTAAAAAAAATTCAAGATTTGTAAAGTGAGCAGCCGATACGCCTGATGATAGATAAAAATGAGTGGCTCTGGAAAATGGCCAATCCGGCTATGATTAGCTTGACCCTGTGAATGCCGATTTCTCAAAACTACACACAAGTCAGAGCGAAATGCGGGCATAGCAAGTAACGGCTAATAAAATAAAGGAAAGAGCCACAAAAGTCAAGGGAGAGCCTTTTGGGCTCTCCCATTTTTTTGGAATTCTTCACTCCTTCGAAGATGCTTCCCATACCAAATAACCCCGCACCAAATTGCGGTCGGTGCCTATTTGGCACGGGGCACGGCGCAAGTTTGCTATTTTGTACGGAACAGGCAGGACGAGTTGCGTTCAGAATGACAACGGGTAGAGGTAACTTTACTGGAAGAGTTCCGGTTGATTGGCAGGTTTTTTTCTCTGGGGTTTTAGGCTGAGGTGTTGGCAGGCGGCTTTTGTGATTTCCCGGCCTCGCTTTGTTCGGCGGATAAAGCCTTTCTGCAAAAGATAAGGCTCGACGACATCTTCGAGCGTGTCCCTTTCTTCGCCAAGTGTGGCGGCAATCGCGTCGATACCGGCTGGGCCGCCGTCATAAACGTTGGCCAGGGCTCGCAGGAAGGCTCTATCCAACTCGTCCAGGCCCAGCGAATCAATCTGTTCCATCTTCAGTGCGCTTTCGACAATTTCGGTATTGAGGGTGCCGGAGCCTTTTACCTGTGCGTAGTCGCGGACACGCTTTAGGAGTCGATTTGCTACTCGTGGCGTTCCGCGGGAACGGCCTGCAATCAATTCGAGGGTGCTGTCGGCGCACTGAAGCTGCAGAAGGTCGGCTGAGCGTTTAAGAATTGCGGTAAGCTCATCGGGACTGTAGAAATCCAGATGGTAGAGCATGCCGAATCTTCCCCTAAGGGGCGCGCTTAGTAGGCCAGCACGGGTTGTTGCACCGATTAATGTAAAGCGTTTGAGCGGGAAATTTATGGTCTTTGCGTGCAGGCCGCTGTCGACGGTGAAGTCGACCTTGAACTCCTCCATAGCCGGGTAGATAAATTCCTCGACCGGTGTGCTTAGCCGATGAATTTCGTCGATGAAGAGCACATCGCCGGTATTAACATTGCTCAAAAGGCCCATAACGTCGCCGGCTTTTACTAAGGCCGGGCCCGATGAGCAGCGTATCATAGCGCCCATTTCGTTCGCGACGACGTTGGCGAGCGTTGTCTTGCCAAGGCCGGGCGGGCCGTAAAATAAAATGTGCTCGAGTGGCTCCGCCCTTTGCTTGGCAGCGGTTATGGCAATTGCGAGTTTTTCTCTGACATTGGTTTGGCCGACGCATTCGTCCAGAAACTTTGGGCGCAGCGAGATGTTGAAATCCTGCTCCTGCTGGTTTAAGGATTCTCTGGTTATGATTCTGTCTATGGCCATGAGAAGAAACTTAAAAGTAAAAAGTAAAAGTTAAAAAGTAAAAATTAGAAATTTTGTTCCGATAGTTTTGCGTTTTTAGTTTTGCACTTTACGTTTTTATACCTCTACTCCCTGTTTTAACCTGTAGACTAATGGCACGAGCTGCTCGGCTGAGTTTACGTCCGGGTGTCTCTGACAGGCAAGCTCGATAAGTTCGATAGCTTCGGTTCTTTTTTCACCCCAGGCGATAAGAATCTCGAGCGCTTCCGCCTGG
>SDBU01009731.1_pt1 | contig 10749 bp, 7 predicted proteins | sample 2277071 | NCBI WGS metagenome assembly SDBU01 (sample SAMN10397929, study PRJNA504765) | marine sediment metagenome | isolation source: marine sediment core GS08_GC12, 126 cmbsf | place: Arctic Ocean: Gakkel Ridge, Loki's castle | collected 2008
TGCCTCTTCAGTAAAGTTCTCTATGCCGACCCTACGATGTACAATGGCATTGGCTACCGCCCAAGGAAGGCTAAACTGACCGGCAAACGGTGTATCAGGTTTAACCCTCATATCTCTTGGCTCAGCAACGAGATAGGCATCGCGGCCACCCTGAATATTAACCTCAGCTACATCATCCGGTTCTATGTCCTTTTCTTTCACCAAGGCTAGTGCACCATCAACGGAAGTACCTATGAAACCGCAGCAGGGATATGGCTTGAAAGCACTTGTCTTAGCAGCGAAGACTTTTCCTAAGTCAACCGTTATCATTGGTTCTGAGTAGACATTATGGAAGAACGCATCATAAAGACCACGGCTGCCTTGAAAGGGATCGGGAACCCCTTTAATGCCTCTTTCAGCTAGTAACGCTGAGAAAATACCTCCGGCAGCAGCACGGCCAGCGTGTAACCCTTTGGAATTCATACCTTCGATAATGCCCCCCATTAGCCCGTTCGTTTGCTGTAAAGCAAGGCTGAAAGCATGACGCATTTGCTCACGGTTTAGACCTAGCAGTTTACCCGTTGATGCGGCACATCCAAAGAAAGAGAAAAGAGGTGAGGGCTCCCAAAGCCAACCAGGTTGATAATGATACCATACAGCTCGTGTCAGTCGACAGGTTACATCGTAGCCTATAGCTACCGCTACCAAGAAATCCTTGCCACTTACTTCACCAATACGTTCAGCCATAGCAAAACAAGCTGGGACATTATGTCGCGAAACATGAGGCATATCTACATCATTATAGTCGTCAAAATCCGTGTAACTGGCCAAATACCCATTCACCAGTGCTGCACCCAAGCACGGCACTCTCCCCCCATGAACAATGATTGTACTTTCTTCTTTACCACCCCAATCTTTTACCAGGTCGGCCAGTTCCTTCATTCCCCTGGAATTACTGCCACCCACAATCACCGCCAGCGTATCCAGTATCTGTTTCTTAGTTGCCTCTATTACATCATCGGGCAAAGAATCGTAATCAACATCTATTATGTTTTTTGTAAGAGCATGGATAGCACCCATTGGGAACCCTCCCCTCCTTTGAATATTTGTCAACGTATTAAAGAGATGCCGTCCCACATGGTCGTTTTTCCTAGAAATCGCCTCAGGGTAGAGTATATTTAGGGCTCAAAGGATTGTCAAGCCTATGTGCTCGCACAGCATACTACTGAAGTATGGCCTCGGTAACTAAGACAAGAGTAACGTCTTCTCTCACAAGACAGATTTTGAAGTGGGATACTGAAATAGCAGCAGGCGAGTCGAGGATTGAGAGCACGAAGATTCAAGGCATTGACAACCAGAAAGTAAGAATATATTATCGTAATACAACACTCAATTCTAAACTTAAACCTGAGGCAAAAATTAAGCAGCACTAATGGCGAATTTGGAGGTATACGCATGAAGACGGAAGAACTAAAAGAGCTGGGAGTCTCCAACTGGGATAAGCTCTATGCCGCTGTAGAGAAAGGTGACAAAAGTGAGACCCTACACATGGTAGATGAGATCAAAACCAAGACCAGGATGATGATAGATACTGCCTTTGATTTCGTTGATGCGCTACTAGTCAGGATAGCGGAGAGGTTGGGTGAAGAAGAAATATTCCCAGCAACAGTGGCTATGATTAAGGGCCGTAGGCAAAATTGGGAAGGTGTTGGCACTGAAAAGTTCTCAACTGACGCCGAAGAAAGGCTCAAGGTACTGGCTAATATTCTGACTACAGGGCACAATATAAATATAGATATCGAAGAGGATGAAGAAAAATACACCATCAAAGTGCCCTGCGACACCGGGGGTAGATTAATTGCGCAGGAAAACACTGGCAAGACCAAGAAAGCGTATCCCTGGTCCCGCTCAGAAAAAGACTTCGGTTACTATTGCGCTCATTGCGTTATAGGTCCTGAAATTGGTCATATAGAAAATTACGGTTACCCCGCCTGGACTGTGTCCCCACCAAAGAAACCGGGTAACCCTTGCATCCTGACTATATATAAAGACCAAAAATTTGTCCCTGAAGAGTATTATAAGTCTTTGGGTATGGATAAGGATAAGGTATCGAAGTAAGGCATGTTCCATATGGAGCTGGTACACGTATAATTTACCAGCGGATAATCATCTTGCCTGGCAGTCAAAGCGGCGGGTGAGGAAACAGCAAGGTACCATCCCCTACCGCTATAATATCATCAACTACTCTGTCATAGTCAATGTCCCTGCCTTCCTTCTTTACCCGTTCAGCTATTTTCTCCCTGTGAAACTCCAGAACGTCACTGGTAAAGGGTAAATTGCCGTGGTCAAACCATCTTACCGCACCTTGAGCATCCCTGACCCCCATTGCCTTACAGGCAATAGATGGATGGGTACCAAACGGATGGTCAATAACACCAGCCTCGACAGCTCTTATCACCCCAATAACCACATCGCCATCCCCTAAGTCAAGGACAGCCTCCATGATAGCCCTTACTTCTTGCTCAAACATATCAGCCTCAATTGCCAGTGCCTTGCTATCCAGTTCGATTTTCTGGTCTCTCAACATACTTATTCCCGTTTTGGCACACTTATAGCTATCAGCGAGAGCTTCCTTTCTTGAAATATATTTTCCTTCACTTATTGTTTGCGGACAAAATATTTGAGCCCCACTCAGCCTGGCTGTAAGGGCACCCAGGCTGAGAACACCGAAGGCCACCGCAGTATCGTCTGGCGTCCGGGAGTGCAGCACGAAAACCTCCAGGTTCGTATCCACATCTTCATAGCCAAATCTATCCAGATATTCCCGAGCCAGCTTGTAGTAAGCTCTGGCACCAGCCACATCCTGAATTACGTTTCCCTGGGCCTGGAAACCACCAAGGTCAATATGCTTAACCCCCTGTTCTGCTATCATCAAAGCCTGTGTCAGTGCTTGAGAAGCTCTTAGACTTGGTGGAGTAACTACAGCAATCGGCCCGTAAGGCGCTTCACTCATTGGGCATCCCTTCTCTTCATAATACCCCTGCAACCTGTGTATATACTGGTAGTTGTATAGCACAGTCTCTACCGGCGTCTTGGAATTGTGCTGTATGAAGGTCAACATTGCGTCACCCGACATAGCAGTAAAACCTGCGGCGTACCCTATCTCCACAATCAACCTTGGGTCCAGTGCCGAGAACCTCATCTGCAGTGGCACATTTACTGATTCTACTACCTTCCTGGTTCCGGCTACACCATAATTTACAATGGGGAATCCATTCAGAACTGTGTCACCCAGCCGCTGGCTTTCCTTTATCCCTCGGTCAGCACCCTCGTAGTCATGCAACCTGGTAAAATTATCCGGGTTTGTTCCGAGAAGATCGGCGTGTCCCTCATTCTGTGCATAGGTGATAAGTTCTATGTGCTGCTCAAGAGTGGCGTGCCCCATCCCCATCATCTGTACAATTGTCTCCCCCTTCTGTTTTGCCTCCAGCACTCTCTTAGTCCAGATTTTATTCGGGGGTAAACTTTTGTGATATTCAATTGCCTCATCAAGGTTGACTTCCTTACCGGTTGGCCACTCAGCAAGCACCTTTTTCCTTTCCCGCCAGAATTCATCCTCTAATTTCTTGTTCCTGATCTTGGTTTGGATTTCCATCTCCCCCTCTTTTACACCGGTCAATTCAATTTTCAGAGGATATCCTGTCAGCTAATCTGAATGAACCCTACCGAGGTCTGCCTCTAGATCAGCAACCACCTGCTTTAGCTGGACACGCTGTGGATATACTCTATCAAAGCCCATTTCCTTGAATATTTTTAATGTATCCTCCCACTTTTCTTCACCAATCACCAGCTGTCCGCCCAGGTAGAGAAGAACATCTGTCAATCCTGCTTCTATACACTTGTCTCTAAACCCTGAGACCCATAGCCTGGCATGTCCATCTAGCGAAGAGACGAAAATAGCATCTGCTTTGGCTTCTATAGCGGCAGCTACAAACTCATCTGGATGAACCTGCGTTCCCAGAGCAACGATGTGAAATCCAGCGCTCCTCAGGGCATGTTCCACAACCCGGATACCTATCACATGAATATCATGACCCATTACCCCGGTGACCACTGTCCCTTTGAAGCTCTCGTCATCTTTCATAGACGGTCCTTTTTCTTAACGGCTCACTGATACGGACAATCTCGTACCGTTTACTACCTCTTCCCCATTATATTACTAGAGGAGAACTGAACTACCTTCAAAGTTGGGCAATTTGGGACCCACGCAAAAAATTTATATAAACTATATATCACTACTCCTCCCCTGTCAAGGAAAGGAGTGCTTCTACAAAAGAAGCCCAGCCCCAGAGCAATTCCCTGCAATGGCAGCCGTTCGTATCGAACAAGATGCCTCTTCAAACTACCTTTCTAACCCTGAAATTGAAGGTTTAACGCTAGAGCAGGAGGGCGAGCCTCGAGGTTAAAGGTCAGATACTTTTGACAGCTAAACTTATTTACTGTTAAGATAATCCGCCTCAAAATTATAAAATATAGCATTAATGTCAGAGCTGAATCTGAAGATGGAACACTTGGCGAGATCTCTGGGGGCTTGCTGCTTCGGGGTCGCCGACCTCAAATCGGCGAACGAGTTTATTGTGAAGCAGGGCCGTGATTTTCTGAATGAATTCCCAAGGGCAATATCCGTTGGCTTTCGTCTTCTTGATAGCATTGTCGACCAGCTTTATTTACACCACAATCCTATGGCAGTAGCAACCTACATTTATCACATTTACCACGTAGTAAACCCGAGGCTTGACCGCATTGCACTGGAAATAGCCAGGATTCTGCAGGAGCAGAAATACAAGGCTTATGTTGTGCCATCGTCTCAAATGGTGAGCGTAGAGCGATTGGAAGGCTTACTATCTCATAAGCTGGCAGCGCATCTTGCCGGGATTGGCTGGATTGGGAAGAGCGCCCTGCTGATAACACCGGAAAGTGGCCCGCGAGTACGCTGGGTAACAATACTCACAGATGCTCCATTAACCACGGGCGAGCCTATGGATAGCAGATGCGGCAAATGCACAATATGTATCGAAGGCTGCCCAGTCGGAGCTTTTAGCGGCGTAGACTTCGGTTCTTCCAAATCACGGGGTGATTTGATGGACGCCCACAAGTGTTACCAATACTGTAAGCGTAGAGAAAAGACGATAGGCACATATGGATGTGGCATGTGCGTTTATGTGTGCCCTTATGGAAGAGCGAAAAGAAAACGACGGCGTGATAACATCACTGAGGTCAACTGATTCTACTATTCCCCCCTAATCAAGGCTCTCCCGGGTAATGCACCGGTATGTCTCCCCTTTTCCACGACCAACTTGCCATTAACAAACACGCATTCTATACCAATAGGATACTGTTTTGGTTCAGCCAAGGTAGCGCTGTCTCCCACATTATCTGGATTAAATACGACTACATCAGCCTTCATATTGTCTCGCAAGATGCCCCTGCCAGGTAGTCCTAACCTTTGCGCCGGACAAGACGTCATCTTTCTTATGGCTTGCTCCAGCGTAAAAATCTGCTTCTCTCTTACGTAGTACCCCAGAATCCTGGGGAAAGTACCGTAGCCCCGCGGATGCGGCTTACCCCCAATAAGCAATCCATCAGAGCAAACCATGTGTGCCGGATGCTGCATGAGAATCTCTACGTCAGGGTAGTGCCCCACGAAAGAATACATACTAACTTCAAGGCTCTCATCCACCAATAAGTCACATACGGCATCCACATAATCCTTGCCAAGTTTATCAGCTATTTCTTTAATCGTTAAGCCTTCACACCACTTATTCTCCTCAGTCCTGACGCTACTGATTACCGTGTCGGCAGCTCCCTTGAAATATTGTCCGGAATCATGCCTTATCCTGGACCGAGTTTCTGGGGCCTTGAGCTTCTCCAGTAGTACATATGGACCGCCATCCTGTGCCCAGAGAGGAATTAACAAGGAAAGCATGGTGCTTCCAGCATCGTATGGATAGGCATCAAAAGTAACATCTACACCATCTGCCCGCGCATCATCTATGATCTGGAGCAATCTCTCTGGTTTGCCTCGGGTGGCTGGACTGGTGGCAAAGTGCGAGATGTGCACCGCGACGCCACTTGCTTTGCCTATTTCCACAGCTTCCCTAAAGCCGCCATAGGAAGGGTCTCCCGATTCAGAACGCACATGAGTTACATAAGTCCCCCTATAGCCAGCCACAACTTTGCATAACTCAACCAGCTCATCAGTATCAGCCCAAATACTGGGAGGATAGGATAAGCCAGAAGATAGGCCATAGGCACCTTCTTCCATTCCCTTCCTTACAGCTACCTGCATTTTTACGATTTCGGCTTTGGTCGCCGGACGATTATCCCAGCCTATGGCTTCTGCTCTAACTGCTCCATTAGGTATGAAAAAAGCCACATTCCCTGAAGTCTTATGGTAGAACTGCCCTAAATATTCTTTCACTGAGGTCCACTGTTTATCCAGCTTTGGATTGCCGTCCAGGCCTCCAAGATGCAATGTCATCATTTCAAGATTGGCCCTGGACAGGGGGGCATAACCTAATCCATCCATGCCTATAGCTTCAGTGCAGACACCTTGCATCAGCTTGGGCTCATGCTGTGGCTCTGCGAGAGCCATGAGGTCTGAATGTGTATGCATATCAATGAACCCAGGGCTAACTACACACCCTGTAGCATCAATGGTTCTCGCCGCTTGCACAGTGGAAGAATCGCCCCTCAACACTTTCAGGGTCTCACCTTCTATTGCAATATCGCCTCTGAACCAGACATTTCCCGTTCCGTCAATTACTCGGCCGCCCTGAATAAGTACATCAAACACGTTCTGTCTCCTCGCTATCTAATAAGGATCATACCTCCCACCCCCAACTCGGTAAATCAAGTATACTAGGTAGTGCATATCGTCTGCAAAAGTGGGCTAAAGAGAACGGTTCTCTCGAAGTTGGGAACAGAGAGAAGGCATCATGATGTCTTAAACCATGCCATATCTCTTTTCGCAGAAAAAGATGGCTCCCTTCATGGATTTATCGGCTAATTTACACAGGTCAACAGAAGATGATTTCACCGAATAAAGTATCTTAATCATTGGGCTTCCCGTTTCATGAACCGCCAATTTCTGCTATTCTACTTCCATAGCTCCTTTCTTATGCCGCCAGGGCCACTTTTATCAGGAGCCTGTTCAATACCCCATTCGATAGATTGGCCAGTCCTTTCTTCTTTGATGTAATATGAACAGGTTGACAGCAACACTGCCACTTTCTACCCAACGCGTTGGGCAATCATCAAGAAAATGCAGCACCAGAGGGGTGAAATAGGCTAAAAACATCGGAAGGACGAGATGGCTTAAACACTAGTGTTAAGAGGAAATTATTACAACGCTGTCTAATATAAAGTAGAATCTATTACTTGATTTATGACAAGCCTGTTGCGACCCGACTGACGTTTAACTCCAACCCTTTTACTCGAACTCAAACCTCTGCTCAGTAAAAACCTTTAAGCAAGCATCTACTACTTCAGGGGCATAAAGGATGCCTTTATTTTTTGAGATTTCATCTAATGCCATACCCAAACCCAGAGCCGGTCGGTAGGGACGGTGAGAGGACATGGCCTCAACGACATCAGCTACGGCCAAGATTCTCGCTTCCAGGAAGATTTCTCCATCCGAGAGACCCTGAGGGTATCCAGAACCATCCATCCTTTCATGATGCTGAAGAACGATCTGGGCAACAGGCCACGGAAAGCTAATCCTCTTCAGAATTGTGTGGCCGACTCTAGGGTGAACTTTGATTAGGTTAAATTCCGTTTGTGTTAACTGTCTGGGTTTGCTGAGAATCTCAGCGGGTACGGTTATCTTGCCGATGTCATGGAGCAGGCTGACCACGCGAAGACACTCAAGCTGGTCATCGGAAAGTCCCATCTCTTTGGCTATGGAACAGGCTAGCTGGGTTGTGCGCTGCTGATGACCGAACGTGTGAGGATCGCGTAGCTCAGTCGTTAAGGAAATAGTCTGGGTAATGTCTTCTAACAGCTGTTGCAACTTCTTTGTAGTCAGTTCGCGTTGCTGCTCTGCCAGCGTGCGCTCTGTGACGTCGCTAAAGAAATCAATTATACATTCTCTTCCATCCATGTTAGTCTTGACCGTTTTAATGTCCGCATATATTATCATTCCGTCTTTTCTTAAACATGGAATATTTCGTGATAATGTTTTTTCTATCCTTGCTTGAGCCTCAATTTCAGAAACTACATATTCCAACGAGTCTTTTGGATGAATACCGCTTATACTCATTTTTTTCAGCTCTTTTACACTATATCCCAGCATTCTGGATATAGCTGGATTGGCATATTTGAACTTTCGTATCTCACAGTCTGTTATAAGTATTCCCTCAGCAGTTGACTCGAATAAAGTTCTATATCTTTCTTCCGATTCTCTTAAAACCTCCTCCGCTCGTTTGCGCTCGGCCAGTTCCCGCTGAGCCTCCTCGTACAGCCTCCTGTTCTCCATTACCAGGTGCTGCTTTTCAAGTGCCTCCTTAACTGTAGCCAGTACTTGCTCCATGTTCAAAGGCTTGGTAATATAGGCCGATGCCCCCTCGTTCAACGCCCGTACTGCCGTATCGAGAGAGGCATAAGCGATGGTCATAATCACCGCCATGTCAGGATATATTTCCTTCAAAGGCGTCAGTAACTCCACCCCCTCCATGTCGGGTAGCCTGATATCCAGAAGAGCCAGGTTGAAGAATCTCCCTTGTACCTTCTCTATAGCCTCCCGTCCTGTCCCAGCCACCTCTGTCTCATAGCCATTCTCCCCAAATATGAGCGATAAAGTTCTAGATGTGCTCGTGTCATCGTCAACGATTAGGATACTCTCCTTCTCACCCATCTCTTCCTTTCCCCAATCATCCTGCCTTTCGTTTCCTCTCCAGGATTTCATCGACCAACCTCAGTACGCCTTCCATGTCAAGAGGCTTGTAGACACAAGTGTAGGCATTATTGTTTAGAGCCCGTTCTGCTTGTTCGGACATATCTTGGCGGTAGGCAGTCATTATGGTGGCCATCATCTCAGGGCTGTGCTCCTTGATGGCCAAATATGTTTCCAGGCCATTGATGGTCGGCAGCCTCATGTCGATGAAGATAAGGTCATAGGCTTTCTTCTGTGCCATGGCGATGGCATCCTCGCCAGTATGAGCAATGCCCACCTTGTAGCCTTTATGGTTCAGTATGTTCTTCAAGGTGATACAGACCCCTGCGTCGTCGTCAACTACCATGATGAGCCTACCCTGCTTGATGGCCCCCAGAGGGTTGCGCAGTTCGTGGCTGACACCACCAGCCAGTTGCCCCAGCACCGCCAGCTTCTCCTGGCGCACCATCTGCTCCTGAGCATCTCGAGGTTCTTTTGTGCGCTGCTCTGCCCGCTGTTCCAGTTCTTGATTCAGCTGATGTAGTTCCTCATTGGTGGCACGCAATTCTTCCTCAGCAGCTTGTAATTCTTCATTGGTAGCACTTAGTTCCTCTTCTGCCAGTTTACGCTCGGTGATGTCGCGGTTCACATTAACGTACTCAGTTATTCGACCTCCCGTGTCCTTTAGCGTAATGGCATGGCCCTCGACATAGATTGGCTTGCCATCCTTGCGGTAATGGACCATTTCGCCCCGGAACTCGCCCGTTTCCGCCAGGGTCTGCATCACTTTTGAGCGCGCGGTGCCGAGAAATTCCGTGCGTATGATATCTTTCGTTGTTCGACCAATGATTTCTTCAGACTTCCATCCGTATATCCTTTCTGCTGCCGGATTCCAGAAGGTGATAACGAACTGCTCATTGAAGACAAAAATTGCATCACTCACGTTAGCAATCAGGTAGGCCTGATATCGAGCCTGCTCCTCCACCAGCTCATTTATAAGTCGCTCTTTTGTTTTATCCAAGTCCCTCATCTCCTATCTCTTGAAGTCGGCATGACAACAAAAGTGACAGAAGTATAAACCAACCCTTTATATTCACTAATACCTTTACCATTTCTATTGCTATTTGTCAAGTTTATCGCCTACAGTCATGGTACTTATACATCTGTTTGTGCCAATTGCTGAAACTGCATCAACTAGCGCGCCAGGGAACATTGACAACCCTATTGATTGATGGGATAACTAACCAACTAAAGCAAATAAGACCGGCACGAATATACCAACTCCCTTGCCGAGAGCAGTTTTTAGCTGAGATTGAAAAAGGCAGTCATTCTTCTTTCAGTACATATTTTTTGTTTCACATAAGCCAACTGCTAACTCACAGAGGAAGAAGGAATTGGAATCAAGAAGGTTAAAGACGCATTTACTGGGGCATGAGCTGAGCAGCCCTGTTATTGTAGCCTCAAGCTTCCTGACACGGAATATCCAGTTGCTGAGATTAGCCGAGGAGCATGGGTCAGGCGGTGTTAGCATCAAGCAAGTTTCGATGTTCCCTATTCACTCATTTATGGCGGATTTAACCCTGCTGCCCGACAGGATGGGCATGATAGCTGCGGGTGACGTGAGACCACAGGGTGAGGAAATGCTCCGTGTGCTTCGGGAGTTCAAAAAGGAAACCAAAATAATGGTCATCGGCAATCTTGGCACCCCTGCTGGCGACCCGCCAGCAAAATGGCAAGAGGCAGCCAGGATAGTGGAAGAGGCTGGGGCTGACAACATAGAAGTAAAGATGGCACAGTCCGTTGAGGCAACCGTACGGATTATCCGGGCAATCAAAGCC
>SDBU01009732.1_pt1 | contig 10749 bp, 9 predicted proteins | sample 2277071 | NCBI WGS metagenome assembly SDBU01 (sample SAMN10397929, study PRJNA504765) | marine sediment metagenome | isolation source: marine sediment core GS08_GC12, 126 cmbsf | place: Arctic Ocean: Gakkel Ridge, Loki's castle | collected 2008
CACAGTGTTAGGCAAACATCCCAGCGGTCACGACATTTTGATTTGGAAGTTTGTTGAGGCCATACGAGACGATAAGCAGCCTCCGGTCACAGGTGAGGAAGGTAGGGAAGTGATGATGGTGGTGGAAAAGATAACCAGCCAAATTGAGAGTGCTGCGGAGAAAGACCGATTTAGAGGGTAGCTATGTATAAGTTTGTGGCAAACCACGTGTTCGCTCCACTGCTAGACGTGTATAGAGGCACAAAGACTATGAAGTGTCTCTCCGTTTTGGAGAAGACACAGTGGCTAAGCCTGGAGGAGATTCGCCAACTCCAACGAGAGAGACTGGCCGAATTGATTCAGCATGCTTACCAAACAGTGCCTTACTATAATCAGGTATTCAAAGAACGGAGGCTAACCCCCAGGGATATAAAGACCCCAGATGACCTGGTTAAATTGCCAATACTCAGACGAGAGGATGTCCGTCGTAATTTTGACACACTCATCTCTAGAGGCTTCCCCAAGCGTGAAATGATTCTACAATCCACTGGAGGCTCAACTGGGGAGCCGCTGAGATTTTATAAGACTAAGAAGGACATGCATAGTTATGGTGGAGCTGCTAAGCTACAGGCATACCGCTGGGCTGGATACGATGTGGGGGACAAATATGCCCTTATCGGGGGAGCACCCTTTGCAGTTGGTCAGTGGCCATCATTCCCAGATCGGGTCAGCAATTTCTTCAAAAGGTGCGTAGCACTTCACTCACGGCAGATGTCAGAGAAATCTATGCAGGCCTTTGCCCGCAAGCTAGAAAACTTCCAGTCGGTAATGATTAAGGGGTATCCCTCAGCTCTCTATCTTTTCGCCTCCTTCATTAAGCACAATAACATGGCTATCCGACCCAAGGGTGTAGTTACCGGTGGTGAGACGCTATTTGACTACCACCGCCGAACCATTGAGGAGGCATTTGGATGCAAGGTATACGATTCTTACGGAAGCTATGAGGCACCTGCCATAGCCTGCGAATGCTACGAGCACTCTGGCTACCACATAGCGGTAGAGAATGTTATTGTAGAGGTCACCGATGATAATGGTGAACCACGCAGCCCTGGAGAGATCGGACACATACGACTTACCAATCTTCATAACTATGCTATGCCTCTTATCAGATATGAAATCGGAGATTTGGGAGCACTTTCAGAGGAAACGTGTCCCTGTGGTAGGTCATTGCCCTTACTGAAGGCGATTGAAGGCAGAGGTAGCGAGATGCTCTTTGGAAGCGAGGGCAGAATCATTATGCCCGTTTTCGTACCCTCGCTATTCCGCCCCGGGTGCACCAGGTCTCCTTCTAGCGTCAAACAATTCGAAAAAATCAAGCAATTTCAGGTAGTCCAAGAGGCGAAGGGAGAGGTGATAATTAAAATCATAAAGGACCAAAATTCATCAGAGGAGGAGTTTGCCTACATACTAACGAACTTTCGAGAGCATCTTGGCAATGATATACGGCTCAATATGGAGTTTGTCAACTCTATTCCTGCGCTTCCATCGGGTAAGAGGAGCTATGTAGTTTCCAGACTAGCTAAAGAATATTTTGAGCAAGGGAACTACATGAGGAGGACGGGTTTTCAATAAAAGCAAAGTGAAAGGAGAGAGACTGTTGCCGGAAGGTCTAGAGTAACATTGAGTGAGAAGTAATGAGATGCCTAATTCAGATGTTGAAAAGATAGTAGATTTCTTCGACCAAAAAAGCGTTGGCCGGGACGAGTAGTTTTCGCAAGATCCGATACTGGGTTATGAATAGGATATGCGCCAGAATGCTATATGGTCGTTAATTGACCGTGATTATGCCATAGCCCTTGATGCGGGCTGTGGCAATGGACGAGATTTCCAGATGCTCTTAAAACATGCCCAGAAGCTTGTTGGCGTTGATTTTTCCCCGGGTATGGTAAAGGGAGCAAAGTTCAAGGCAGCGAAATTGGATACCTGCGTATATCTAGCTGCTGCTGATGTAACCAATTTGCCATTTAAGGATGGGTCTTTTGATATTTCTTTCCATGCTGATTTTTATATCTACTTCCAGAATAATGATATCTTAAGACTATTCAAAGAGCAAAAGAGAGTTACCAAAGACCTAATGATAATCTTTGTTCACAGCAAGTATAATGGCTACCGTTTACCTTTTTGGTATCAGGCAAAAATCAAAAAAGACCCTTGGTATGAAATTAGAGCATATTCGTTAAAGGAGCTAAGAAATATCTTTGATGACCAAGAAATACTGGCTAGTGGCGGGGTTGATAGTTACATCCTAGATTTAGTAAATACTGTGGGGAAGGGGTTTATCGGCAGACCTATTTGCCCGAAACTCCTCAGAGATAGAATCAACAAAATAGAATTCTTTAGAAGGCCTCTGTTTTGGGAAATTATTTACATCGTGATTAAGGTTGATTAAAATGCCGAGCGAGATGAAACTCAGGAAGAAGGCGGTGGTGAAATTGCCCCAGGCAACTTTAAGTGACAGGTTGCCAAAGGGGAAGAGGAGAGGTTGCACTTCCAGGATGGTAAGGGAAGTACTCTTGGGGGCCAAGAAATTGAACTTGCTTATTATTGAACTAAGTAAATCGGGGCTAACAATATAGAAGATGGCCAACCCAGCCAGCCCGAACCCCAATAAGGTCAATGGATAGTAAGCTGGCTTTATCCCCTTACTTACCATAAGCCTCGAGAAAATTCAGAAACTGCGGCATAATAAAAAATGCATCATAAAGAAAATGCTAATTTCTGTGATAAATTAATCACTCAAGAAAAAGTCTCACCTTGTCTCTATGAATTTAGTGAGGAATCGGTACGCATTGGATTCCATATATTTTATGATTCTAACCGGGCAATGCTCGAGCCGGTCTACTCTATACTAAAAGACGAATTCCCCTGCCTCATAACCAAGAATCTGAATTCTATCGTTTCTTTTAAGCCTCGTATTCTTCTTATAGTTGGTGACCGTTCTTACCTCTATCGGCCACGTTTACCGGGAACTATAATAATCTGGCTAAAACACGGTTTTACCAGCAAAAACTGTTTGGGAGGGGCGATTAGAGGCTCTGATTTTGCCTGTGTATCCAGTGAGTGGATACGTAACGAATACATCCGAAGGGGTTGGACCCCACGTCTTGGTTATTGGGTAACCGGTTTCACACCGATGGATTGCGTACTCAATCCTACATTGCAAAAGAAAGTTTCGCTTCCGGAGGATTTTACAGGGGGTAAGGCAACTCTTCTTTACGCTCCAACGTGGAACAGATTTTTCCATTCGGCAGAAATATTAGGCGACAAGTGGATCGATAAGGTTCGGGAAAAGTTGCCTGATATTAATGTGATTATTAAGCCCCATCCTCGTATGCCCAAACCTTTTCCACATTTTATAGCAATGTGGCGTGAATCTGCCCGTCGCAACGAACGCACTTTGCTTGTAGAGGATTGTAATTCAAACATTTATGAGTATTTGCCTTCAACAGACATACTGTTGTCAGATGCTTCGAGTGTAATATTCTATTTTCTCGCCCTGGATAGACCGGTAATTCTGGTCAATAATCCGCTTCGGTTTAGGGATAAGGAGTTCTTTGACCCGGAAGGGCCTGAGTGGGCTTGGAGAAACTTGGGTATCCAGATTAATCACGTCGATGAGCTTCCAGACGCCCTGATTAGGTCGATGGAAAAGCCTGAGGAGAGGGCTGAAGAACGTGCCTTCTATCGAGACCGGATATTTGGCAACCTCCGTGACGGACGTGCATCCGAAAGGGTCGCTGCTAAAGTCAGGGCGCTTCTTAATCCCAGGCTGGAAGACAAAGAGTGGGTTGCAGTTAGCTGGAATAGTATCGCATCACTTAAGCCAATCGATAGGAAAAGGACCATTATCGGCTATGTACGCCCTCTTCTAATTCCTTTAGGAATTTTCCTTCAACGTTATCCAAGGCTAAAATATCTATTAAAGAGGCTTTTCTTCTTCCTATAATAAATGTCTAGACAGAAAAGGTAATAGTTTAAAAACCAATAAAACCAGCTTCCTTAATAAGGATGGCCATCGTCCCAGATTGACCGCAACCCAGTAATGAATACTTTAGGCAGGTAAACTGGTTTTGTCAAGAGTCCCAAGCCCATACACATTCTATCAGAGTGTGCAACATCCTTGACCAGTGTCTGTGTGGAGTGTATTTATGACGTTGGGGAGAGTATGGGCTGGGATGTTAACTTCACTATGAACCTTCTATTACTTTAGTTTGCTTGATACTTCGCCGTGATTGGGGAATCGCCCTGTTTCGTGCTTAGAAAACACCATCTCCCCATCTACCATGACGTCAAAGATGCCATTGCGCCCTGGAACCAGCTTTACCCTCACTCCAAAGTTCTTCCGCAATTCCTCTGCCAGACTGGCAGCATTGGGTTCATAGTTTCACTCTGTGCAATAATGGATTTCAATTTTCATAATTTACCTCACACTGTTACTGGCCGGGAAAGGCTTGCCCTGAATAATTGTACCACATCTTAAGTTAAAGTTACCGGTATAATCAGTGGTTTTTTTCGCGTCAGTAGCCGGCAGACGATAACTGAGGGGGCTGTACAGATGCCTTACCATACAGACCCCCTCAATCAATCCTCAGTCTAACACTATAACTGGACTCCTTTTCGGGGAGCAGGTCAGAGCCTTGACAGTGGTCTTATACAGCATATAGTATTAGCTCATTATAAGGGGAGTTATCGCACGAAACAGCTATGAGGGAGGTGGTTATGTCGCGGGTTCGTGTAATGCATTATATTAATCAATTTTTCGCTGGAGTAGGCAGCGAAGAGAAAGCTGATGTGCCTGTCGGTCTAATTGGGGGAGCGGTGGGCCCTGGCAAACGGCTCCAGGAATTACTGGGAGACTCTGCTGAAATCATCCTTACCACCTATTGTGGTGACAATTACTTCGCTCCTCATTCTGAGGATGTATTGGCATCGATTTCGGAGATTGCCCGGGACCATAATATTGAGATGCTAGTTGCCGGCCCCGCCTTTGCCTCTGGCAGACACGGTTTTGCCTGCATAGAGGTGTGTCATGCAGCAAGCACTTCTATAGGTCTGTATTGTGTTACTGGCATGCACCCGGAGAATCCTGGAATAGAAAGATACAAACAGTGCAAGGACAGGAAGGTTTTTGCCTTCCCGACAACAGAAGCGGTATCAGGTATGGAGGAAGCCCTAAAAAAGATGGCACAGTGCATCTCCAAGCTGGCGGCCGGTTCCACTATGGGGTCAGCATCCGAGGAAGGCTATATTCCCCGGGGTTTCCGGCACCAGAGATTGCTTCGCAAGAGCGGCACGGAAAGAGCCATTGAGATGTTGCTGGACAAAGTGGCCGGTCATCCTTATACCACCGAGATACCCGTGGAATGCCTCCAGACAATACCAGTTGCACCCGGGATTACCAATCTTCATGATGCTGGCCTTGCCCTTGTGACCACAGTGGGCATAACCCTGCCAGAGAACCCAGACGGTTTCAAGGTTTACAAAAATAATCAATGGAGAAAATATTCCTTTGATAAGCTGAAATCTATGCGAGATACCAAGTGGGATGTTGTTCACGGCGGTTACAACACTGAATTCATGAAAAAAAATCCCAACTACGGAGTTCCCCTGGACGTTTGCCGGGAGATGGAAAGAGACGGTGTGTTTGGTGAGCTATACCCCTATTTCTATATGACATCGGGTTGTTCATCACTGATTCCGAATATGCAGGATATAGGCAGACAAATGGTTACCGACATGAAGGACGAAGGGATAGCAGTTGCCATACTGGTGTCAACCTGAGGTACTGATACTCGCAGCGGCGCTGTGATAGCGAGGGAGCTTGAGAAAGAGGGAATACCGGTGGCCCATATTACGGCAATGACCATGCTGTCTAAGCAGATAGGGGCTAACCGGGTGGTGACCGGAACTAAAATCCCTCACCCCTGTGGCGACCCAAATTTGTCCACGGAAGATGACGAAGCCCTACGGCGGGCAATTGTCCATTGTGCTCTCGATGTACTTCAAGTAGATGTTGAAGGACCTACTGTTTTTGTCCCCGATGTCACTTTTACATCTGGATAGGAGGCCTTATGAAGCTGGAAGTGGCGACCTTCCCAGTAAGGGAAGTCAGATTCAGCGATAGGACTGGCTATAACAATGGGGTTCTTAGCATCAATAAGGATGAACTGGTAGCGCTTATTTCGGAGGACAAGAGAGTTGATTCAGCTGACGTGGACATTGCGTATCCAGGAGAGCAAACGAGGATTGTCAATGTACGTGACGTAGTGGAGCCACGAATTAAAGTTTCGGGACCGGGGTGTGTTTTTCCCGGAATTCTCGGCCCCGTCGAGACCGTTGGCGAAGGCAGAACTCATCGGCTATCCGGAGTTACTATCATACCGTCAGCGACATATCGCCCAACGATTCGAAGTGGAACCGACGCAGAGAATTCTACGATTTTAGATATGTGGGGGCCAGGAGCTGAGATAGTGCCTTTCGAGTCGACTATCAATGTTGTCTTAATATTTAGGCTCATCGATGGTGTTACTGAATTCGAGGCCCATAGCGCAATCCAATTGGCTGAGTTAAAGATTGCCCGGCGGCTGGCTGAGGCTACAAGAGCTATGACTGCCGAGAATATGGAGGTTTTTGAGCTCGGTGAGGTTGCCCCTTCTCTACCAAGAGTGGTGTACATACTTACTGTAATGACAAAGTGGCATCATACTCATTCCAGCACGGCTTACTACGGACTGCCTATTCGGGAGTCCTTGCCAACTCTTGTTCATCCTAATGAGTTCTTTGATGGTGCGTTTACTAAAGACGCGCGGAGGGGCTTTGCCGGTTATCCTGACACTTGGACGTGGCTTAACCACCCCACGGTTCTCGGACTGCTGAGGGAGCACGGAAAACGCCTTAATTTCCTGGGAGTAATTGTGCAGAGAACACGCTTTGAAACTGAATTTGGCAAGAGGGTGAGCGCGGAGGGTACTGCCCAGATGGCAAGGTTACTGGGAGCAGACGGTGCCATTATAACCAGGATAACCGCGTCCGGGGCAAACTTTATAGATGTGATGCTGACAGTCCAAGCTTGTGAGAAGAAAGGGGTCAAGACAGTGTTCATGACCCCGGAGTGGGGTGGTAGAGACGGAACAGAGTTGCCATTGGTTTTCTATGTTCCGGAGGCTACGGCCATGGTAAGCACAGGCAGTACCGACCGCGCGGTTAAACTGCCAGGGTCGCCGACCAAGGTTATTGGCTGCAAAGAGGGAGAACTTGTTAAGCTCGACCCGGCAGAACCATTCTTCTCGCCGTGGAGTGAATTTGCTGCCGAGGAACACAATATCCCCGGTGGAAGTGACTGGTGGGGTGGTGGGTACTACAATCGCACAGAGTACTAATTATTGAATTGCCTGCCAGCGGGAGCAGGTTTGCGATGGGCTGCGGCTCCTTTATTCAGGCTCAGATTTTTGCTTCAGTGCGTTGAGTATCTTTTCCCGGGTTATTGGCAATTCCTTGATGCGCACACCAATTGCGTCATAAATAGCATTTCCTATCGCAGCTGATATGCCTACCATTACCGCCTCCCCTACTCCTACACTTCCATAAGGCCCCTCCTTATGAGGTGCTTCAATAAAGACGCAGTCTATTTTATCCGGGATATTGGTAACCACCGGTATCTTATAGTCGATAAAAGACGGGTTTAGTACTGTGCCCTTATCCCGAACTACTTCTTCATAAAGTGTGGCCCCGACTCCCATGACTACTCCACCTATAACCTGGCCCTCCAGAAGGCATGGGTTTATTGCTTTCCCCACATTGTGAGCCGCCAGGACCCTCTTAACTTTCACCTCTCCTGAATGAGGTATTACCTCTACCTCAGCTAGGTTAGCGCCATACATCCAGAATGCCGATGATTTACTCGCCTGCCCGGTTTCTGGATCCATAATGGCGTCCTTGCCTGCCGAGGTAAAGTAACCCTTACCGATAATAGGGTTCCCAATTATGGGGTATTCGATGGATTTGGCTAATCTGCTTCCCAAAGGTAATTCGTCTATCGGTATCCCTTCATGGGGCGAATCCTTTACCCACACTTTACCGCCTTTGAATTCCAGCCTTTGTACCGGAAGCTCCAGAGCTAAAGAGGCAACCTTAAGTAGCTCCTCCACTGCATTCTGGGCAGCTCTCTTGACAGCATTCCCCATGCAGAAAGTCGCTCGGCTGCCAGTGGTGGCTGTGGTATAAGGGGTTACATAAGTGTCAGGCAGAGCAATTCTTACCTTTTCCACAGGAATGCCCAGTTCCTCAGACACCATTTGAGAAAAAATCGTATTGCAGCCCTGGCCCATATCCACGGAACCAATTAACAGGTCTACTGAGCCATCAGGGTTCACCTGCACCACTGCAGAATGGGATGTCGGTGTACCAGTCGGCTTATGGAAACAGGCTATACCCACGCCAGAAAACTTTTTCGTCTCTTGCTTCTTTTGGCTCCGATTTCCCTTCCCTTCCAGACTCCGCAGGCATTCCTTAAGTCCAACCGCGTGAGCTATCTGTCCCGTTGGGCAGATAGAACCTTCTTCTACCGAATTTCTCAATCTGAGCTCCAGTGGGTCGATGCCCAATTTCCGGGCTATTATATCCATCTGCGATTCGATTGCCCAGGCAGCTTGAGTCGTACCGAAACCACGAAAGGCGCCACCTACAATGTTATTGGTGTAAACAGTATAGGCATCCACCCAGATATTGGGGATTTCATAAGGTCCACCGCCAACTCTCATTCCTTGCCAGGTGATGAACGGCCCGAGATTGGCGTAAGCACCAGTGTCATAGATACTGGTACACTTTCGAGCGATTATGGTGCCGTCTTTATTAACCCCCGTTTTTATTTTGTACACTGTGGGTATCCTGACCGAGCCGCCGGTAAAAACCTCCGCTCTGGTTAGAGCCAATTTTACTGGTTTTCTCACATACTGGGCCATGGCAATACAGGCTAGTTCTGCCTTAATACCCATTTTGAGACCAAAACCTCCGCCGAGGGGAGGGACTATAACCCTAATCCGGTTAAACGATATGCCGAGACTCAACGCAATGATATCCCTTGTCTCGAACGGGGATTGTGTCGTAGACCAAATGGTTATAGACCCAAGTTCGTCTACATCGGCGATACAAATTAGGGGTTCGATGCTAGCTGGGCTAATCGGCTGTGTCTTAAACTCGTCTTCAAATGTGTAATCTGCCGATTGGAAACCTTGATCGACATCACCTCTTCGCAGTTTAAAGTGCCCACAGATGTTACTTCCGGCGACTGGTCGAACTATTGCCGAGCGTTCGTATTCCTGAAGCCTCTCATGAATCAACGGCGCATCCTCTTGCATGGCCTCGAAAGGGTCAAATACCGCCGGAAGCTCTTCATACTCAACCTCTATAAGTTCACAGGCCTCCTCGGCAATGTCGGCATCGATAGCGACAACTCCAGCCACCTCGTCTCCTATGTGTCTAATCTTTTCAACGGCAAAGGCATGTTTATCTCTCATGACAACGCCGTAGGGACGGTAAGAAATGTCCCTGCCTGTTATTACTGCCCGCACTCCTCTTAGCCGCTTTGCTTTGCTCACATCAATATTTAGTATCCGGGCATGGGGGTACCAGCCTCTCAAAATCTTTCCGTAGAGCATTCCGGGTAGCGTTATATCATCGGTAAACTGCGTCATTCCCTTGGCTTTGGGCAGAGCGTCAACACTCGTTACTGCCTTGCCGATTGGTGAATATTCCGGCATTGGTAATCCTCCTCATATAATTATGCAATACCCTACATGCAAATCGCTGGAGCTTAAATATACTTGAACTCAGTCTAAGAGTACTCGAACTGATTTACGCTCTGATATGCGCCGTCAACGTAAAAGTAGCCTGTGTAATAGCATATGGCCAGCTCAGGCGGCAGTGGCTACCTGACAATCATGTGCTGCATCCCCGGAGGTTTCAGGATGTCCTCCTTTATATGGTTCTAACGTGCGGTTCATTGACCTGCCCCGATAATTCTAACATATAATGGTTGAAGTTGTATTAGGCTGGACATACGATACGGAAGTTCGGGGGGCAGCGCTGGTTGATTATGCCCAGGTTGACGCCTATCGATATACCACGGCCATCGCTCAAGCTGCAGAGAAGCTGGGAAGCAGCATCAGGTTGGCTGAAGCGGTGGGGTTTCGTAGCAGTAAGAACAAGGTAACCTCAGTAATTCTCCGCAGAGGAAACGAAAGCATTGAGTCCGAGTAGATTTAGGTGAGAAGACCGGGGGCTGGTCTAAGCTGTTGTTAAAGGGTGATGTTTCCACCACTCCTCCAGCCCCCAATCATGGTACCACCTTTGTAACTGTCATGGCTTAACTATTTCGCCTGCCGTATTCGCCGTCGACCTCGGGCAGTTCCCTGGCAGTCAACTCCTACGGGCTTAAATGACCTAGGGTTGAGGACGCCAGGTTGCCGCTCCTTTGTAAAGGCCTAGCAGTTCTTGAGCAGGTCAGGGATTTACGTTCCTGAGTGTTAGCTGGAGAGAACGCGGTGCTGCCGCAAAAAGGCGGGGACTGCCAGTTCCTCTTCGCTCTTAATGCTTTTTAGCAGTCGGGTCATCTCCTTCTCTCGGCCAGCACCGATTAATTCCTCTTTACTACTGAAACCGGTAGCGATTAACGTCAGGCGTACATCCTTATCCAAATTGGGGTCAAGAGTG
>SDBU01009733.1_pt1 | contig 10748 bp, 10 predicted proteins | sample 2277071 | NCBI WGS metagenome assembly SDBU01 (sample SAMN10397929, study PRJNA504765) | marine sediment metagenome | isolation source: marine sediment core GS08_GC12, 126 cmbsf | place: Arctic Ocean: Gakkel Ridge, Loki's castle | collected 2008
GTCTACCCAGGATCGTCTGTACATACCCTTTTTCAGCCGCATCGCGCTTGGTGGCAGTGAGGTAATCCTTGACTCCGCTGTATTTCTCAAAATATGCCTTGATAAACTCCGCAGCCTCCTGTCGGGAGAACTCGGTGGCCTGTTCCAATCCGTACTCGCTCATTCCATAGATCACGCCGAAGTTAACTGTCTTTGCGAATCGCCTCATCTGCGGGGTGACCTCTGAAAGCGGGACCCCGAATACCTGCGACGCGGTAGTAGCGTGAATGTCCTCGTCGTGAGCGAAGGCGGCGAGGAGTATGGGGTCCTGGGACAAGTGTGCCAGGGCACGCAGGTCGATCTGGGAGTAGTCGGCAGCAAGAAGCAGGGAGGATTCCTTCTCAGCGATAAACGCTCTCCTCACCTGCCTCCCTTCCTCGGTGCGCACCGGGATATTCTGCAAATTAGGGTCGCTGGATGAGAGCCTGCCGGTAGTGGTGCCTGTCTGGTTGAAGCTGGTATGCACGCGCCCTGTATTCGGATCGACCAGGGCGGGAAGAGCATCGATATAGGTCGATTTCAACTTCATCAACTGGCGGTACTCAAGTAAGAGTTCGATAATGGGATGCGTCCCTTTGAGCCCTTCCAGAACCGGGGCGCCCGTAGAGTAGCCGCTTTTGGTTTTCTTTGTTCGGGGTAACCCGAGCTCGTCGTAAAGCACTGCTCCTAGCTGCTGAGTCGAGTTTATGTTGAACCTGTGACCGGCGCAGCTATATATCTCACTTTCAAGCTTGGCCAGCTTCTCACCCATCCCCCATGACATCTCTCGCAGCCTTGAGGTGTCCAGAGCCACCCCATTGGTTTCCATTCGCAGCAGTACCGGGAGCAGGGGCGTCTCGACTGTGGTGAACAGCTCCCACAATTCCTGATCCTTGAGCTCTATCTCCAGTAGCTTGCTTAACCTGTTGGTCATATCAGCGTCGGCGCAGGCATAGTCTGATACCCTGGGGATGTCTACCCAAGCCATCGAGATCCGCTTGGCACCGGTTCCGATCAATTCGCCTATAGATGTCATTTCCATGCCCAGCTTGGAGAAGGCCAGAGGCTTTAGTCCTATAGCCTTTTCTCCCAGAAGGTGGGCGGCTATCATGGTGTCGAAGCCGAGGTTCTCCACGCTCACCCCGTATTTAAGGAGAACAGCCATGTCGTACTTGCCGTTGTGGGCTATCTTGACCACTCTGGGGTCTTCCAGAAGAGGTTTGAGTGCGGCAATGACCTCGGACAAGCCCAGTTGGTCTCCTGCCGTGTGCCCCACAGGTAAGTACCAGGCCTTTCCTGGTGCCATAGACAATGATATGCCGACCAGCGCTGCTTGTCTTGGGTCAAGTCCCGTAGTCTCAGTGTCGACGGCGAATGATTCGAGATGGGACAAAACGTTTATGACCTCTCCAAGTGACTCCGCTGTGTCGACAATCTTATATTCAACAGCTTCCTTGCTGACCTGTGTCTCTAATTGAGCGATTGCCTGCCCCTCAACAATGTTCTCAGGCAGCTTGGGCAGGAGGCTGGCGAACTCTAACTCGCGGAAAAGCTCGGCTACCCTGTCCCGCTTGTACGTGCTGACGCGGCAGGCAGTCAGATCGAGGGCCACTGGCACATCTGTGACGATAGTGGCGAGCTCCTTGCTCAGCTTCGCTTCCTGTTCACCGTCCCTTAACAATCTCTGCACCCTTTCGGGAGCCACTTCGTCGATGTGGTCGTATGTTCCCTCGACGCTTCCGAATTGCTGGATCAGTTTTATTGCTGTCTTTTCACCGATGCCGGATACACCGGGGATGTTATCTGACGGATCGCCCTTCAGGCCTCTCAAGTCGGAAAGCTGCTGGGGGAGAAGCCCATAGCGTTGCTGCACCGCTGCCTCATCGTAGATAATGGTGTCGCTGAACGTCTTGCCAGGGCGGGGAGTAAGAACACGGACGTGGGGCGAGACCAGCTGAAAGGTATCGGTGTCACGGGTGACGATGATAGTGTCATTCCCTTCATCGCTTGCCTGCCGGCACAGGGCACCCAGAATATCATCCGCCTCGTAGCCTGCCACCTCGAAGAAGGGTATGTTAAATGCCTCGACCAGCTCTCGCACACGCTTGAACTGGCACTTGAGCTCGTCCGGGGCTGGGGGGCGGTGCGCCTTGTAGTCCTCGAACTGTGTGTGCCTGAAGGTAGGGGCTGGGCTATCGAAGGCGATTGCCCAATGGGTTGGCTTAAACTCGGCAACCACCTTGAGTAGCATACTGGCGAAGCCGTAGACTGCCCCCATGGGCTCTCCGGTCTTGGTGACTGTGAGCATGGGCAGGGCATGGAAAGCTCGGTGGATCAGTGCGTGTCCGTCAAAGAGGAGGAGCGATTGTTCTTGAGCTGGCATTGTATCCTCGTCCCAGAGGTTTTTTGACTTTGGATGGGAGACAGGCTACTATCTGGTCGCTCTGGCCCTGTTCCTAGGAGGGTCTCCGAAAACCCGGCAAAACGGGGTTAGCCTAGAGCATCTGCTCCAACCCACCCATGATTCTCAGATAAGCTCCTGAGCGTATTATATCAGAAAGAGGGAGGAGGTGATATTTTGGTCAGGATTGAAAGCCTCAGTTTTGGCTCGATTACGGTTGGTGGAAAGAGGTACCGGCGCGACGTTATCTTGCTGCCCGATGGGACGGTAAAACAGAGAAAGGGAGGCTTCTGGATATTTGGCAGCCACAGATTTAAGAAGAACGAGATCGAGGAGCTGTCGAGGGCAGGTGCGGAGGAGATTGTGATTGGGACAGGTACGAATTCAAAGGCTGGGCTATCCAACGAGGCAAAAAGCCATGTTGGACAAGCCCAGCTACAGCTCCATACCTTACCATCCTACGAAGCGGTTCCAGAGTTCAACCACCTCGTAGACCTGGGGAAGAAGGTAGCAGCAATAATCCATATAACCTGCTAGGTTTTGTTATATGGGTCTAACCGCTAATATGTGCCCGAGGCCGGTTCCTCACCGGGGTGCAACCCGCGCCACTTTGCGAGCAACTGCTCTTTGGTCTCTTCATGGTCGGGGTCAGCGACGCAGCAATCGACGGGGCAGAGGTCGACGCAGCGAGAGGTCTCGTGAGAGCCCACACATTCCGTACACCTGTCGGCGTCTATGACATAGATGGTATCCCCCTCGCTTATCGCCTGGTTGGGACAGTCGGGCTCGCAAGCCCCGCAGCTTATGCACTCGTCGGTAATCTTATAGGCCATCCTTTTTCCCTCCTCGCAGCTCTCTTGGCTGGGCTGCTTTACCTTTACTTATCATTCCCGACCCAGCTACTTCTGGGGCAGGCCAAATTTCTCAGCCAGGGCGACTACAACATGCTCGGGGACAAGATTGGAAATGTCCCCTCCAAGTTGGCAAGCCTCCTTGAGCAGACTAGAACTGATAAACTGATATTCAAGGCTGGTCATGAAGCATACCAGCTCTATATCCGGAGCCAGCTTCTTGTTCATCAGCGCCATCTCGAACTCCCGCTCGAAGTCGGAGCTCATCCGCAGGCCGCGGACGAGTACTCGGGCATTTACCTTCTGGGCAAAGCTAACGGTGAGCCCGGTGTAGGGCTCCACTCGTACGTTGGGTATATGGGTGACCGACTTTTTCATCAAGTCGACTCTTTCCCGGGTGCTGAACATAAGGGATTTCAGGGGAACGTCATACACGCAGATGATCAATTCATCGAAAAGGGCTGCTGCTCTATTGGCTATATCGAGGTGTCCGTTGGTCACTGGATCGAAACTACCCGGGTAAATAGCTTTGGTCACGAGTCACCTTCAGTATATTGATATACAGAGACGTAGCTATCGCCATGATGGAGGTTTTTTACCTGGTGGAAATGGCCGTATCTTTCCTCAAGCGGCACCCGGCGAGAGTGTTCAATAACCAGTGTTGACTCTTTCCCAACCAGGCGGGAGGAGGCAAGCTTCTCTGCTGTAGCAGTTATAGCTGAATCAGCGTAGGGGGGGTCCATAAGCAGGATGCCGTACTTTGCGTCCAAGATCGAAAGGGACTTGGCGGCACTCACACAATAAACAGTTGCCTGAGGAGCAAACCCGGTGCGCTCCAAATTCTCCTTGATTAGGGCGCATAGCCTTGGATTCTTCTCTACGAAATCCACCCACTCTGCCCCGCGGCTCAGGGCCTCGATGCCCAAAGCACCAGTACCGGCATAGAGGTCAAGCACTCTTGACCAGTCAGTAGCAACGGATTCTAGCATGGAGAAAATCGCCCCGCGAACCATGTCTGACGTGGGACGAATACTCGAACCCCGCAGTGATTTCAATTCGCGTCCCTTGGCCTTGCCCGCAATAACTCTCATGTTCGCGTGAGCAGTAATATAAGATTATAACAGCGGAAGTCATTTCGTCAAGTGCACCTTCAAGAAGATAGGGATGTGCGAAACTCGCGGCCAAACTAAGGCTGGCACATAGTCATATATGTTTTGCAACTTCTTTTTGTAGGGTGGCTAGATATGACACGCGGTCGCCCGCTTGATAATCCCGAATTCCAGTCCAGTCATTAATTCCACGCCATGCGAGTTCATCAAGGCTGAAGCCATAAGCGGGGAACATGGTTTCTATGAAGCTCTTAGTGGGCCAAGCCACTAGATCGATTGATTCGGTTGTCGATGCCTCGCTCTTGTGACTCTCTGATCTCAAGGCGAGTATTGCGTCATTCTTATTTCCTCTCATCGACTTCCCAAATGCGCTAGTGTATGGTTTCAGCTTGAAATTGCCCCGTGCAATATAGGTATCTAGAACGACATGATGTGGCTGCAAACGCCTGAAGTTTTCCAGTAATTCTACCTGTCTGATGGTGTGATAGAAGAAGCCAAGGCAAAGGATAACGTCGAATTGCCCAAGCTCACAGGAAGCAAGATAGTCAAACACATCAGCTTCCACGAATTCAAACTGACGGCTGTAATAGCCCAAGCCAGATAGTTGCTCTCTTGCAGCCTGGACCAAATTCCCTCTACCCTCCACACCAAGGACATGGTTTGCGCCCAGATTCAAGCAAGCATAACAGAAACGCCCATCGTGGCTTGCCAAGTCTAGCACTCGCGCTGACTCGATAAGATGTCGGTTTCGCACCAGAAGAATCTCACAGCGCCAGTTAAGGCGATTTGGGTGTGCTGCTGTTTGCGATGACTGGAGAAAGGGTGTGTTTTCGTAATTCACTGTAAAATCCATCACACCTTGATGCTAACATACTGCCGCAGAATATTCCAGCAGATGCGGGGTTTCTTCAGCGTCCAGCTATAGGGGGAATTTCGCACATCCCTTCAAGAAAACTACTTCGCGGTGCAATAGACCCCAAATTTGCAATGAAATATGTCTATGATATACTTTAGCAAATCTACTCCGGTTACGGTGAGAGGGGAGAGGGTGGCGCAGTTGAATATTCAGCTTTATGATACTACCCTTCGTGATGGGGTACAGCGGGCAGGGCTCTCCTTTTCTGTGGAGGACAAGCTCAAGATCGCCAAACGCCTCGACGAGTTGGGGATCCATTTTATTGAAGGCGGTTGGCCGGGGGCCAACCCCAAGGACGCTGAGTTCTTTGCCCGGGCGCGGGATATAAAGTTCTCTCAAGCCACCCTGGTTGTTTTCGGTAGTACCCGCCGCAAGGATACCGAGGCTGCGAACGATCCCCTCCTCCGTGACCTGCTGGACACCGGTGCGAAGGTATTCACACTGGTAGGCAAATCGTGGGATGAGCACGTGACCGAGGTGCTGAAGACCACCCTGGATGAGAATCTGCGCATGATCGCCGATTCGATCCGCTATCTCAAGGCGGAAGGCAACGCAGTATTCTTCGATGCGGAGCATTTCTTCGATGGATATAAGGGTAATGCCGAATATGCCCTGCGCACTGTTGAGGCTGCTGCCGAAGCAGGGGCTGACTGCGTTGTGCTCTGTGATACTAATGGCGGCGCTCTGCCTGGCGAGGTGGCGATAGCTGTTGAAGCTGCGAGCAGGGTGGGAGTTCCACTGGGCATTCATACACACAACGATGGTGAACTCGCGGTGGCAAACACTCTGGTTGCGGTTCAATCAGGAATTATTCAGGTTCAAGGCACGATCAATGGTTACGGTGAACGCTGCGGCAATGCTAACCTCTGTTCCATTATCCCTGCCCTGAAGCTCAAGATGGGCATCGATTGCATGAGTGATGAGCAGCTGGCCAGGTTGACTGAGGTCTCTCACTATGTGAGTGAGCTTGCCAACCTTAGCCCTGACCCTCATCTCCCATATGTGGGGAATAGCGCTTTCACTCACAAGGCTGGGCAGCATATCTCAGCGGTGATCAGACAGGAGGAAAGCTATCAGCACATCGATCCCGATCTGGTAGGCAACCGCAGCAAGGTGCTGGTTTCCGAGCTCTCTGGCATGAGTGCGATTACCTATAAAGCCAGTCAACTGGGACTAGACGTTCCCAGGGGTGAACAGGCGCGAGCGGTACTGGAGTATATAAAGACCCTGGAGAACCAGGGATTTCAGTACGAAGATGCCGAGGCTTCCTTCGAACTCCTGATCAGACGCAGCCAGCCAGAGTACAAGCCTCCCTTTGAGCTGGTGGACTTCATGGTTATCGTGGAGAAGCACCGCCGTATGCCCACTGCTTTGTCAAAAGAAGAGTTGCTCTCTGAGGCTATGGTCAAGGTAAGGGTGGGGGGAGAGGTGTTCCATACCGCTGCGGAGGGTAATGGTCCGGTTAATGCCCTGGACGCAGCACTGCGCAAGGCGCTTCAATGGTTCTATCCCAGCGTGGCAGTGGTCAGACTGGTAGACTATAAGGTCCGCATCCTCGACGAGAGCGTTGGCACGGGGTCTCGAGTGAGGGTGCTCATGGAGTCCAGCGACAGCAAATACGATTGGCACACGATGGGAAGCTCGGCTAATATCCTGGAGGCCAGTTGGATAGCGCTTGCAGACAGCCTGGAATACTGGCTGCTTCGTCAGGGTATTACCCAGTCTGAGGATTGATTGCCAGGGGAGGCATAATGACTCGATTCGTCTTGGTGAGGCACGGACAAACGGAGTGGAACAGGGTGGAGCGATTTCGGGGAAGGAAGGACCTTCTCCTGGATGCGACCGGGTTGAGACAGGCATTAGCTGCGGCTCTTCGCATCAAGGATTGGCCTGTCGCGGCCGTCTATTCCAGCCCTCTCCGGCGCGCTCTCGAGACGGCCAAAGTCATAGCAAATCAGCTTGATCTTTCCGTAGAACCCCTGGACGGGCTCATTGATTTAGATTTTGGGGATTGGCAGGGGTTGACTGCCGAGGAGGCAGCAAAGCAGGATGGCGAGCTCTATAAATTATGGCTTGAGCGCCCCGACCAGGTTCGGTTTCCCGGTGGTGAGGGGCTGGCGGATGTACACGATAGGGTAGTGGCCGCGGTTGAGGACATCGCTGTCAAGAATCCTGATCGGGTCGTGGTGCTGGTCTCTCATAATGTGGTGTGCAGGGTCCTCCTGTGTTCCTTGCTGGGATTGGACAACTCGCACTTCTGGCAGGTGGGGCAGGATGTATGCGCCATCAACGCCTTCGAAATCAGGGAGGGCGTTCCCACAGTGACCCTGATCAATGATACCTGTCACCTGTAAGGATGGGCCACAAGGTGACTCAGTTGAGTATCGACGAGATAACGAGCTTGCTGGCTGAAGAGTATGGCCCCATAGAATGGAGCCAGCATCGCGACCCTCTTTCCGAATTAATCATGACCGTTCTTTCCCAGAATACATCGGACCATAATTCGAGGCGCGCTTTTGACCGCCTGGTTGCAAGTTTCGACAACTGGGATGCGATGGCTGAGGCAAATGTGGAAGACATCGCTCAAACCATAAAGCTCGGCGGGCTGGCACAGGTGAAGGCACCCAGGATCAAGAAGATACTTGAGCAAATCTTGACACAGATGGGCTCTTACGACCTGGGTTTCCTGCAGGATTTGCCTATGGCCGAGGCTAAAGCGTGGCTGCAGGATTTGCCCGGGGTGGGGCCCAAGACTGCCTCCTGCGTGCTGTTATTCTCGCTGGGGAAGCCTGCCCTGCCTGTTGACACCCATATCTATCGGGTCGCGAAGAGATTGGGGCTAATCGATTCCAAGGCCTCGGCGGAGAAGGCGCACGAAATCCTGGGTGCCATGATTCCGGCGGAGGATGTCTACCAGTTCCATATCCATATGATCGAACACGGTCGCAGGGTGTGCAAGGCACAGCAACCGCGCTGTCATCAATGTGTGCTGCTGCAAATCTGCCCTGCAGGCCAGTTATTGCTTGGGGCTACGTTGGAGCATAGGGTAAAGGCGTGAACAAAGAAGATGAAATAATTATCCGTGCCCAATCCTTGTTCGATGTCGCAGGGGTAGCTTCTGATCCTTCGACGGGCGACACCATTCTGATACTGGGGCTGGTCTCGACACCCGAGAAGGACCTGGACGATTTTGCCCACGATGGCACCAAGACGATCATGCGAGGCTTTGTGCGGCATGCCAAGGCAAAGGAGGACGCCCTGATCGAGTTCATCAGGGAGCGGGGTTTCGATGCCGAGCTTGTAGGCGTCCTGGGTTATCCTCAGGAGAAGCCGAACCTGAAACATCTCGCGATCGCTGCGGGGCTGGGGAAGCAGGGCAAGAATACCATCGTCATACATCCCCAATTCGGCCCATGGCTGAGGTTTATGGCCATCAGGACCGATGCCCCGCTCGCTACCACCGGAGCGGGCGTATATTCGAGGGATGAACCCTCCTATTGTTGCAATTGCGAGAAATGTGTCCAGGCCTGTCCAGTGGGCATACTTGTCCCATATAGACTGGTGGATACCGGTAGCTGTCTGGCTGCGATTTCAGAGGAACGCTGTGATCAGGTGGCGGTTTGTGACAAGTGTGTGGTAGTATGTCCTGTGGGCGAGCGGAAAGCGCCGTAATCAGTCAAGGGATCAACTAAGAGGGGTTTTAGATGGCAGAGGTAAAGGTCGGCATTATCAACATCACCGGCTACATAGGTATGGAGTTGGCTCGATTGGTTCACCAGCACCCGGGAGTCAAGCTGACCTCCGTTACCGGGCGCAGCGCCGTAGGAAAGGAAGTGGGCGAAGTTTCCCCTCATTTGGCTGGTATCAACCTGACCATAGCCCCCGAAATTGATCAGGTTGACTTCGCGTTTGCAGCCCTGCCTCATGGAGAGAGTGCTACTACCGTAGTCGCGCTTCTGGAGCGGGGTATAAAGGTGGTGGATGTTGGCGCTGACTTCAGGCTCAAGGATGCCGTGGAGTACCAGCAATGGTATAAGGTAAACCACCCGGCAGCAGAATATCTGAAAGAGGCGGTCTACGGCCTGGTGGAACTGAACCGAGACCGGATCGCTGCTGCTCGACTGGTGGCTAACCCCGGCTGCTATCCCACAGGAGCTATCCTGGCGCTTGCGCCGGCAGTCAAAGAGGGCTTGATCGAGCCTGACATCGTTGTCGATAGCAAATCGGGCGTCTCCGGCGCTGGCAGGGCGTTGAGTCTTACTACCCACTACGCTGAGATGAATGAGAACGCCGCTGCCTACGCGCTCGACGGACATCGCCACCTGCCTGAAATAGTTCAGGAGTTGCAGGGATTGGCTCCGGAGTCCGCGTTGTCAATTACGTTCCTTCCTCACCTGGTGCCCATGACCCGGGGGATACTTACCTCCTGCTACGCCAGGTTGAACAGGGGGAAGATAGCCGAGGGGGAGAAGGGCAAGGAGGATGTTGTAGAGCTCTATCGGGATTTCTACCAGGACGAGACCTTTGTCAAGGTGGTGGCAGTTCCGCCGCAGACTAAACAGGCTTGGGGAAGCAATCTCTGCCTCATTTATCCCACAGTTGATCTCAGGACGGGGAGGCTTATGGTAATTAGCTGTCTTGACAACCTGGTTAAGGGAGGGGCGGGGCAAGCTATCCAGAACATGAACCTCATGATGGGCTTCCCCGAGGAAACCGGCCTCGAAGGGCTGGCGGTCTATCCGTAGCCAAGCCCTCCTCTTTCTGCTATACTTCCTACGGTCAGTTCACAAGAGCCTCCATCGTCTAGAGGCCTAGGACACCGCCCTTTCAAGGCGGAGACAGGGATTCGATTTCCCTTGGAGGCACCAGCAACGTAGGGTGGGTGCAGCGCAGCGAAACCCACCGATATGAATTCACCCTCATCCTTCGGCAAGCCTTGGGCCTGGCCAAGGCCAGGGCTCGGAACAGGCTCTAATCTGGGTAGGTTGGCCGACGTCGGCCAACCTACCCTTCCTCGTGATGCGTACTGCAAATGTTCATGGCAAATTCCTGCGGAAGCAGCAGCAACGTAGGGTGGGTGCAGCGCAGCGAAACCTACTGCCGTTTTTTCTTGTCATTGCGAGCGCAGCGAAGCAATCGCATTGCCTTTTTACCCACCAGCCCATGAGATTGCTTCGTCGCCATGCTCCTCGCAATGACAGAGAGTAGGGTTCCATTTCATTCCACCCACCCTACCGATCTTAGTTATACCTAAGAATACTATGATTTAGAAGATTTTGGAGAGCTAGGGGTGGCTCAAAAACGCAATAACAGATGGGAGCTAGCTCCCGAAATGCAATCAAGGTTAGCTGACCTTTAATGTGGGATTAATCCAATATTAATACTGTATTAATCCTATGCGTATAAAATTGGGAACTGTAGAGAGCGTAGGTATAGAATATGGATGTAATAAT
>SDBU01009734.1_pt1 | contig 10748 bp, 7 predicted proteins | sample 2277071 | NCBI WGS metagenome assembly SDBU01 (sample SAMN10397929, study PRJNA504765) | marine sediment metagenome | isolation source: marine sediment core GS08_GC12, 126 cmbsf | place: Arctic Ocean: Gakkel Ridge, Loki's castle | collected 2008
GAAGAAAGGGTTTTACAACGAACAAAGGAGATTCGGCTAGCCGCCGAAATGGCAAGGGATGTTGCGACCAGCCAAGATGTCGACGAATTAATGGAAGAAACTCTTCGGCTTGTTACGGAGCGGTTCAAGTATTACCACATAAGTATATATCTCTTAGATGAAAACCGAAGGAACGCGGTTATACGCGCCGCCACGTCAGAGGGCGGCAAGCGTATGCTTAAGAGATCTCACAGCCTGGCTGTCGGACGGACTGGTATGGTTGGAACAGTAACCGAGATCGGCGAATTAAGAGTAATGCAAACCATCGGAGACGACCCAACTTACTATGCCAACCCCGACCTTCCCGAGACGCGCTCAGAGCTAACCATCCCTCTTTCAGTATCCGGAACTATTATCGGTGCGCTTGACATTCAGAGCCGGACCCCCAACGCTTACTCAGATGCCGATATCCTGGTCCTGCAGATTATTGCGGATCAAATAGCGGTTGCAATAGAAAACGCTCGCTTGCTAAAGAGTCAGTTTGCCCTGGCAGAACAAAGAAGCAAAGTGATCGATTTGTTCCATCGTCTGAGCCAACAAACAAGCTATGACGCCCTTCTCCAAGAAATTCCGCATTCAATCCGGGAAACTTTCGGGCTAAGCCGCGTAACTCTGGGTCTAGTAGAAGGTGAGAGTGTCGTCGTTCGAAGCATATCATCTTCTGAAGAAGCTTCGCTCCCACCGATCGACAGCGCTCGAATTGGTGAGGGCGTACTTGGACGGACTGTCGAATTAAAGACCACTCAAGAAGTGACCCAGGAACCTTTGCATGATTTGGAAACCCAGGATCCAAGAACAAGCTTTACTGAAACAATCCTCGCCATCCCACTCGTTATTCGCGATCGGGTGATCGGCTCAATAGCGTTCGAAAGCCAACACCGCAAAAAATTGACGAAGGATGAAATTGAATCTCTGGAGATTATCGCATCTCAGGTTGCCATCTTTATTGAAAATGTCCGTTTGCTCGAAGATATACAAGAAAATCTTGAACAAATTGATTCAGAGCATAGAGAACAAACAACTTCTGCATGGACTCAATTGCTCAGACGCGAATTCGAAACCGAAGACCCCAGAGTAGAATTCGGTTTTCCTGAGGCAGCAGCTCAAATGAAAGATCCAGGACTGTCAACCGAAATTGAACTGCGGGGTGAGGTCATCGGCACCTTGGACTTACGCGGGATCCGATCGGGTGAATGGTCAGATGACGACAAAGAAATCCTGGAGGCAGTCGCCGATGAACTCGCAACAGCTCTAGAGCAAGCCCGCCTTATGGAAGAGATAAACAGACGAGTTGCACAACTTCAAACTGCTGCCGAGATCGCTCGGAGCGCCAGTGCATTAATGGATCTGGATGATCTGCTTAGTGGATCTGTCAACCTAATTCGCGATCGTTTCAATTTCTACCATGTCTCAATTTTCCTGCTCGACGAACTTGGTAATTACGCGGTTTTAAAACAAGCGACAGGCGCGGAAGGGCACGAATTAATGGAGCAGAGACACAAGCTCGAGGTTGGTGATGAATCAATTATCGGGTTAGTAGTATCTCGTGGAAATGCATATGTCGCCAACCAAACAGATATTGATCCTTATTATTGGCCTAATCCCAGTTTGCCAGAAACTCGCTCTCAACTCGGGATTCCACTGAAAATCGGTGAAAACATCCTAGGCGCCATCGATGTACAGCACAACCAAATTGACGCCTTTGGAGAGGATGACATCTCTGTGCTCCAGATCCTCGCTGATCAAGTGGCGGTTGCGGTCCAAAATGTACGCCTTTTCGAACTGACGCTAATGAGGGCTGAGAGAGAAAAATCCGTGGTTGAAATCACAAGCAGAATTCGCGAAAGGCGCGATCTGGAAAGCATGCTGCACACAGCGCTACGAGAGATGCAAGCAGCTTTAGGAGCAAAGGTTGGGCGAATTCGATTCGTCAGAGACCGTGAAGATGGGGATAACACAGACATACCTTGAACCTGTAAAAAATATGCTGATCATACACGGATATCATACGCGTATGCTTGGTAGATCATGTACTAAGGGGCTGAAATGAGCTACATCATCGCAATTGCTAATGAGAAAGGAGGCGTCGCAAAAACGACAACTGTTCTTTCTCTAGGAGCTGCTCTTGCTGAAGCTGAGAAGAAGGTTCTCTTGATCGACCTGGATCCTCAAGCCAACCTAACCCTTGCTCTGGGACATAATCCCGAAGAATTACAATGGACCATTATCGATGTTTTAATGGGCGGACAGGAAATTGCCAACATCCTTCTTAACAGTGAAGTACCCGGTCTAGACCTTGCTCCTGCAAACGCCGAAATGCAAATGGCCGATCAATTCTTGGGGATTCGTGCAGATTACGAAGAGATGCTTCGGAATAGTTTAGGGAAAGCCGAAACATACGACTACATGCTCTTAGATTGCCCACCAGCAGTAGGTCCAGTAACCCAATCTGCACTCACTGCAGCAGATTTGCATATCCTGCCCACACAATGTGAGTTTTTCTCAGCTCATGGGATTCGAACTTCGCTCAACTTAATCCGTGATATTCGAGAGCGGAGCAACCCAAAGCTGCGCTACCGGCTGCTTCTTACCATGGTCGATACACAGAATCATGTCCATCACAGTTTGAAAGAACAGATACGAAAAGCATTTGGTGATGCAGTTTTTAAAACGATGATCGAGTTAGATAGTCACTTACGCGAGTACCCACTTTATGCCAAACCGATAACGCTCTACGCACCGGAAAGCAATGGAGCGATTCAATACCGCCAATTAGCACAGGAAATTATGAAGGATGTCCAGGACAAAACAGGAGAGTCTTCAGAACAGGCTTGAGGATCTCTTCACTGGGGTTTTCGATACCAAAAACCTCCGATCGCCAGATCGGAGTAAATTAGCGCGTCTGTATGGTGAGTTCCCTCGCGGTTGGGCATGGGAAGCAGACGGTAATGGAATTCTGCTTTGGTGCAGCTCGGAAGTCCAAGCGCTGCTTGGATTTTCTCCGGCAGAGTTAATCGGTCGCTCTATTCTCGGATTGGCACACTCACCAAAATCCGCCGAGGAACTCCAACTGGCTCTTTCAGCAAAAAGGTCCATCAACAATTTAACCATCAGCGGGATCAGCCGGGACGGCATGCAGCTCACGCTTCTCATCAACGCCATGTTACGAATTACAGGCACACCACCGTACCCAAGATATCGGGGAGTGACGCAGGTATTGGAGGTTAAAGAGAGGCCAGTAGGCACTTTTGTTGTTGGATTACCTCAAGCGCCAGATGAAATTGGGTTGACCACAGTTCCCACCCTTGCACCAACTTGGGGAACAATCACGGGATACTCAATTCATGAAAGTATCATTAGATCTTTAGGGCCAATTACCGAATCGGAAATCCCGAAAAAAGCCTCAATGGATGGAGATACATTGAGGGTCCCGATCCTTGGGCAGCAAGATGCCCCGATCGGACTGGTTGAGTTCGAACGTGATCCGGAGAAGGCTCCTTGGACTGAAAATGAGAAGGCATTGGTATCCGCTGTCACACAACAACTCGCACTCGCCCTTCAAGATGTTCGTTCCTATGAACTGACCCAACACGCGCTTGTCGAAATGCAAAAAGCTGATCAGGTTAAAAGTCAATTCATGGCAAATATGAGCCATGAACTCCGCACCCCACTTAATTCGATTATTGGCTTTTCCCGCGTAATCTTGAAGGGAATCGATGGACCGATTACGGAGACGCAAGAGCATGACCTAAATGCAATTTATAATGCCGGTCAACACCTGCTGGCGCTAATAAACAACATCCTTGACTTCTCCAAAATTGAATCAGGAAAAATGGATTTGTCCATCATCGAGCTTGATCTCGGCGAAGTTATTCGAGAAGTGGTATCTACAGCCATGGGGCTGGTGGAAGATAAATCCATTGAACTGCTGATTGATATTCCAGACACCCTTCCCCTCGTCCAGGCGGACAATATTCGCTTGCGTCAGATCTTGTTGAATTTATTATCCAATTCAGCAAAGTTTACCCGTGAGGGGCATATCGGGATCTCCGCCAGGGTAGAAACATCGGGGGACGATCAAGTAATGCGGGTTTCGGTTTTCGACACGGGTCAGGGCATCGCAGAGGAGGACATTGGTAAATTGTTCGAACCATTCTCTCAATTGGACGCATCCCCAACTGCTCAACTCGCTGGGACGGGCCTGGGACTATCCATCTGCAAGCACCTGGTTGAGTTACAGGGAGGTCGCATATGGGTCGAGAGTGTACTAGGAACAGGAAGTATATTCTCCTTCACAATTCCTGTGAAAGAATCGAAATCCGCGGAACCCGGGATTCCGATTTCGCCCTTGCTTTTGCGCGTTTCTACAAATGAAGATTTAGGTGAAAAGGAAAAATTTGCGTTTCAAAATGAAGGGTTCGTATATCAGACTGAGACAACACCGCAGGATGCACTTGAAACGGCACACCAATCCCGGCCGAATGTTATTCTGATTGACCCAACCATTGTGAATGGCATCGGCTGGAAAATTCTCTTAGACCTTAAAAATGATCCGGAAACATGCGCAATTCCAGTCAATACTTTCTCCTTGTCGGAGGACTATGAGAAAGGTTTTGACTTGGGTGTTGGCGATTTTGCAACCAAGCCAGTTGACAATATCAAACTCGAAAACGCCATATCTCACTTACTTCCACTCGAACATGGAAATCTTTTGGCACTTGTGATTGATGACTCCGATGAAGAGCTTGAAGACTGCGCTCAAATTCTCAGAACCTTTTTTGAAGGTGAAATCCAGACTGCAACATCGGGATTTGAAGGGCTTGTGGCCGCTCGTCAGCATTCACCGGACTTAGTTGTACTTGACCTGTTCATGCCAAATGCAGATGGGTTTCGAATGCTCGAAGCCTTGCGTGTCGATGAACGAACACGCCTGACACCTATAATTCTCCTTTTGCCCGCAGAATTGGATGAAGTTCTGATCAGGCAATTGATCTTATGGACCAGCCATTCCCGAAAAAGTGCGAATCTTTCAATTGAGACCTATGCCGAAAGCTTGAGAGAAAAGTTCTTTCCACGGATCGGACATAATCCTGGAGGGGGAGTTAAGTAGACGCTTTTCCCTTCCTGAAGCGTGATCCGTCTTAATCCAGGGGAAAAGCCATCCCAGCAAACGTTCTCCATAAATTCCCTAACACCCCCACAACTACCCCTCCACTCGCTTCAAGGGTTATTTTAAGTGCATTCATCAATACTATTTAGGCGGACGAGTTAATACGACTGCTCTTGAGTCTTCAAATTGTAGTATCCAACCACTTCCTTTCAATGCGTGGGCAAGTGGGGCGTGTGGCTCAATCAGCACAAGCTGGATCTCCCAGCGCTTCAATTCCTGCTCCCAACCAGAACCAGCCAACCATATATTGATATACTGATCCAAAATCTCATCACCAAAAAGATCTGTTCTTCCATCGACAAAACTTAGATACTCTGGATAGAGTTTCCACACGACGTATCCACCCCAGTTATATGAATTGAAAAGCTCTCCCGCAAACTGCTCCCTTTCAATTAGTTCAAATGCCTCGACCGGCATTTGCTCCTGAACCCTTTCAATATTTCTTTGATCTGGAAGCTCTCGTGCAATTTTCAGTGATGCGGCAATGATGAATAAAATTAGAAGCGTCCAATTCAAGACACGCATCAAATTCTCAGAGAAATCCTCACCCGGTTTAATTTTAGAGATCACGTGATCAGTTATAGAACTTGTATGCCGGAAAAGAATGGGTAGCGTGGCCAAGCTGAATAGCGCAATGTTTCGTCCTGCCGTCAGACTTAGATAGCCAAGCACGAGGGGAACCAGAACATCAACTGCAAAGATTTTTCTTCTGGAGAGTGCCAGTGAAATCCATGTCATGAAAAACATTGCTAGAAAGGGGAGAGTTTCCCGGCCATGAAAATCAGGCGTTTGCCACTCCGCGATGTAATCCTGTAATGCTTGGATCGAGATTGTTTTGAAGGGGTATATAAGCATCGCAGCACCATTTGGATTGAGAATTACTGCGACTAATGAGACCAAGCTCACAAGAATGCCAGTGGTGATATATTTGCCTTGTTCTTGCCAGATATCTGGGAATCTGGTCCGATCATCAATCAGCTCAACGGCGACATCGATTAATTTGGAAATGAGATACAACCCAACAAACATAATCCCAATGGCAAACCCGCCGTGGACGTTCACCCAAAGAATCATCACGAGGGGCAAGAACCACAGATCTCGACTCTTCCCATTCCTCCAGCGCTCTAACAAAAAGATTGTGACCCCGCTTAGAGCAAAGGATATTATTTGCGGGCGTGCCGACCAGTAGACTGACGAGGCCGACACAGCAAGTAATAATAAAAATGCTTTTAACAAATCTCGGCCGTCTAGAACGCGCCAAACAAATAGGAAAGCAATAAAAATCATCACACCTGTAAAAATATTCAATCCAGCATAGCTGAACCAATCAAAAATCTTGAATAACACAACCTGTGATAACCAACCCGGATAAATCCAGGGCTGTCCTTGCCGAGTCAGAGAAAATGGATCTGATTTTAATATCTCGCCCCGTTCCAGAATTTCCTCTCCTGCGCGTAGATGCCACCAGGTGTCATTCGCCACCGAAGGATTGATTGCCATCGCCATAAGACTTATAAGAGCCAAGGTACGAACGAGACGAGAAAATTTTAACATGTGTATCTACATCATCTCCTGACGAAAGTCACGCGCCCCCCTGCGCCATGCTCTCCTGCTCCGCTGCTCCCCTACTCCTTCATTATCTCTAATTGCTCTAGCGTAACTAGTGAAGATAATTGGTAAAAAAGGTGGTAATCGCCAATCCAAATTTCTTTCCAGGTAATCCCTCTCGCTTTGAAATTGGATTCCAAGCGCAGATCCAGTTCTGGATGATTCGTTGTTATGAACGCAGCGCGACCACTCCGAGCAACGTCCAAATCATAAAGCTGGTAACGATTATCACGACTAGTGTAGCGAAAATCTTCATGGTACGGCAGTTTTGGAACAAAGATTACGCGCTCCTCAGATAAAAATGCGATTGGGTAAGTGACCCAATAATTGGAATATCCTCGGGTTTCTCCATTTTGCTGGAGGAACTCTATTAGCTTACTATCATATGAATGATCGATCCACGTGACCGGATCAAATTGTGTTGTCAATCCTGGAGGCGTTCGAGCTGCAGATTGCATCGTCCCCCAAAAATTGAATAATAGAATTCCGGCGATGACAACATATATCCTGATGTTAGACACGCCCTGTTTTGAGAAGCCATCCATAACCATCCCCGCAAGTAGAGCCATAGGAACTACCATAGGAAGGAAATAACGGCCGGATGGATCGGCGCCAAAAGGAGAGAATATAAAGCCAGTCATCAATGTAATCACAACCCCGATAAGGAGCCAACGCCCTTCAAAGGCCTCATCCCTAGCGCTTAGATTTCTGACGCTAAACATTATGACGATTAGCCAAAATGCGAGTGCTAATGGAATTAGCGGGGCTGCAAGCCAGCGAATTTCCCAAGGTGGCCTTAATCCAAATACGACTGTTGTGCCAAACAGGAATAGGTTTATCAAATGGTCATATACTGAAAGGAAGATATTGCTCGCACTTGCCCCTGATATTGCAGAGCCAAACAACTCTCTGAAGAGTGCCCCAAATCCGTTATTAATCCCCCACACAAAAATAGGTGCAGCACCGAGCGTGCCTGTGAAAAGTGCAGAGGAAATTGCCACCGTTGATAAGCGTCTACTCCGTTCTCGCACAAGATCATAAGTCAAGAGCAAAGCGCTCGGCAGAATGAATACAATCGTAATCCCGAAGGCCCAAAAGCCCAGTCCCGAAAGGAAACCCCAGAGGGCATACGTTCCAGCTGAATGCTTAGATGTTGCGCGTAATGCAACGATCAAGATTAGGTTCCCGATTAACAATGCCTCCCCATAACCGCCAATTGAAATCGTTGTGTATAGGGTTGTGTTAACGGTGGGGATAACGAGAATCACGACCCCCATGAGAACAACCCTCTCTGATTTAAAGATCATCTTCCCCAGCATTGCTGCGGAGATGATTGTGAATGAATATAGGACGATCTGAATAGCTCGGATCACAATAACTTTTTGCCCAAACAGATAAAATCCTGCCGCCACGATGGTTGCATCCAGGCTGCCCATATATGCTTGGCCATAAAAGAATGTGGGCCAGCTACCGACTAACGTGTGCCTGGCCATAAGTGCAACGATCGCCTCATCAGAATTAAATGGAAAAACGTTGAGTGCCACCAAAATGATCTTCAAGATCGCGGAGAGAATTGAAAGCCCGAATACCGACTCCCAAAATGGTGAGGAGCGAAATTTCATGAACTTTCGGGGAGCCAAACCCATCAGTATAATCCTTGCGTGAAGAAACTTCGCTTCTATTACCTTGAAATCATCATTATCAGTCTGACGATTTTTGCGCGCGTCGTACCTGGTCCCAGAACTGTCGATGATGCTTATATAACCTTCAGATATGCACAAAACATAATTGACGGGAGTGGGATGGTTTACAACCCTGGCGAAAGGGTTTTGGGAACTACCACGCCCATATATTCATTCACGATGGCCATCTTGGGCAGTGCATTGGGGGGCATTGATGCGCCATATCCCTGGATTGCCCTACTTGTAAATACCATCGCAGACGTTCTCACCGCCATCTTGCTCATACGACTTGGCCAAAGCTTGGGTCATCGACGGGCAGGTTATGCCACCGCGTTTATTTGGGCTATTGCGCCAATGTCCGTTACCTTCGCAATCGGCGGTATGGAAACGAGCGTATTCGTATGTCTGATGATTGCCACATTTTACTTTTATTCAAAGGGCTCGCTAGTCCCTGCGAGCTTGATGGCAAGCCTTAGCCTGCTGACCAGACCCGATGCACTGCTCTTTATACTGCCGCTTGGTCTGGACCGCTTACGACGCGCTATCTTCGTTCGCCAATCTAGCCTGAGGGAGCGTATATCATTTAATGAGGTTGCTGTATTTGCCCTCCCAACCCTGCTATGGGTTGCTTTCGCATTTCTCTACTTTGGCAATCCACTCCCAAATTCCATTGCTGCCAAAACCGCAGCCTATCTCCTACCTCGGGAAGCAGCATTGGTTCGACTGCTTCAACATTATGCGACTCCCTTTTTGGGGCATTTAGCGTTTGGAAGGGCTTGGATCATTCTGGGTGTTATCTTGTTCCCCATCGTATTTGGGTTAGGAGCCTTAAGAGCGATACGAAAAAATAACAGCAGTTGGGCCATCCTGGCCTACCCTTGGATTTATATGATCGCTTTCTCGATCGCCAATCCGCTAATATTTCGTTGGTATCTCACCCCTCCCTTGCCAGTTTACTTCCTGGGCATATTCATGGGAGTCGAGCGAATCGCGCAAGATATTAAAAGACCCCTCCTGACAAGCGTAGTAGCGGTGGTCGCCTTTGCCTTAACGGCGAATGGCTGGACCCTTCACCCTGATCATGGCCCCGATCGCCCGGCGCCTGAGATGGCATACATTAAGCTCGAGTTGATGTACGAAGAAGTCGGACGAGAATTAAAGAATAAGATCGCTTCTGATGAAACCCTCGCTGCCGGAGACATTGGCGCACTCGGTTATTTTTCAAGTGCCAGGATCCTTGATACTGTTGGGCTGATTACGCCACAAGTCGCACATTATTACCCATTGCCCGAATCGTACTACGAGATCAATTACGCCATCGCACCCAATCTCATCCTGGACTACAAGCCCGATTACTTAGTGATCCTTGAAATCTATGGCAGGCATGAATTAATTGGCGAGCCGGAGTTTGAGGCTTTGTATAAATTAAAGAAACGGATTGATACGGATATCTATGGTACTGAGGGAATGTTGATATTTGAAAGAGCAGGAGCAAAGTGAGGCGCATAACAAAAACGCAAGGCGCTATCTCTCTTCTCACCGTGGCAATCATCATCTTCATGCTTAGTGGATTGGAGAAAATTCCCTTCCACCCCGACGAGAGCTCCGTACTATTCCAAAGCAGAGATCTGGAAAAAATAATAAGTGATCCACTTTCCATGGTTTGGTCTGCTGACCGTATCGGCGAAATCGATCAAACCTACCGGCTGTTAAACCCGCCCCTTCCTAAATACATTATCGGTCTTGGGCGTGTGCTAGCAGGTTACTCCGGCGACGATGTAGATCATGATTGGGATTGGTCCCAAACCTGGGATGAAAATGTTGCCTCTTCTGCCCTCCCAGAACCCAAGTTGCTCCTTGGCTCCCGAATTGCGACAACAATTGTATTGCTCTTTTCCATGGTCCCACTCGCTATCACAGCTAGAAAGATTTCTGGGGACAAATTGTTGATCGGTGTACTTGTCATATTCGGCCTTCATTCCCTCGCTTTACTCCATGGTCGTCGAGCGATGTCCGAAGGTCCACTCATCTTTGGAATCTCATGGGCCATATTAGGAATTCTGGAAGCTGAGGAACGACCTTGGCTGGCGGGTTTGGGCATTGCCATTGCTGCGAGCAGCAAGCTTTCAGCGGCGGCTCTATTTCCGGTCGCTGTCATCGCGCTGATGCGTTGAGAGGGTGTTTCTAGAACAAGTTCTGGTGATATTCCACGAAGTGTCTCAGTTTGATGAGTAACAAATTCTAATCGC
>SDBU01009735.1_pt1 | contig 10747 bp, 6 predicted proteins | sample 2277071 | NCBI WGS metagenome assembly SDBU01 (sample SAMN10397929, study PRJNA504765) | marine sediment metagenome | isolation source: marine sediment core GS08_GC12, 126 cmbsf | place: Arctic Ocean: Gakkel Ridge, Loki's castle | collected 2008
ACTCGTAACCATTGATTGCGATGTCCCGCTTCAAATTGATTACAGCGATTTGGCAGTGAAGAAATTCAACGAAGCCGAGCTTACCCGGCTCTTCACCGAGCTCGGTTTCAGCCGCCTGCTCACACAATTGGGCCTGACGAACATCGAGCATCCGGACAGAGCCGTGACCGTAAGGGAGCGGTCATTACTTAGTATCGAACAACCCGCTTCGGTCAAAACAGTCGAGCACGATTATCAGTTGATAGACACGCAGGAAAAATTCGACACATTTTTTGCCGAGCTGAAAATGCAAAAATTATTCGCTCTCGACACCGAAACCACTTCCATTTCCGCTATGCGAGCCGACCTCGTCGGCATGAGTTTTTCCTGGCAGCCGCACCAGGGCTTTTATCTTCCGCTAAAGGCACCGCTCGGCTCAAAGCATCTTGATATAAAAATGGTTCGCCACAAACTCACGCCGATACTTGCAGACCAAAGTATAAAAAAAGTCGGCCAGAACATAAAATACGACCTGCTTGTCCTCGAAAACAAACAGATGCCGGTAAAGGGAGTTTATTTTGACACTATGGTCGCCTCTTATTGTCTCGACCCTGCCCGCAGCCATTCATTAAACAATATGGCAGCCGATTTCTTAAATTACGATTGTATCCCAATATCAGCCCTTATCGGCAAAGGCAAAAACCAGCTTACTTTCGATATGGTCGATACAGCCGTCGCCTGCGAATACGCCGCTGAAGATGGCGATATAACCTTCCAGCTTTATATCTACCTCAAAGACCGTCTGGAAAAACAACCATTACTCAAAAAATTATTCGAAGAAGTCGAAATGCCCCTGGTCTCAGTCCTAACAGCTATGGAATACAACGGCGTCTCACTGGACACGGGGCTGCTGAGAAAAATGTCCGGCCAAATCACCGAGCAACTTAAAACCATTACCGAACAGATTTATGAAAAAACCGGCTCAGTTTTCAACATTGATTCTCCAAAGCAACTCGCTGAGCTTCTCTTTGACAGACTAAACCTGACACCCATCCGCCTCGGCAAAGCCGGACGAAGTACAGACGCAGCCGTCCTCGAACAGCTCAGCGACCAGCATCCCGTTATCGACTTGCTCCTTCAATACCGCACTTTGAGTAAACTGAAAAATACCTACGTCGACAAGCTCGGCTTACTGATAAATCAGCGTACCAACCGCCTGCACGCCTCATTCAACCAGACAATTACTGCAACAGGCCGATTAAGCTCCAGCAACCCGAATCTGCAAAACATACCCATACGTACCGAGCTTGGCCGGAAAATTCGCGCCGCCTTCATCCCCGCCAAAAAAAGCGATTGCATCTTAAGCGCCGATTATTCACAAGTCGAGCTTCGCCTGCTGGCACATTTTTCAAAGGACCAGGCCCTGATGGCCGCCTTCGCCGCCGACCGGGACATTCATCGCTTCGTCGCTTCGCAGATTTACGATTGCCCAATCGAACAGGTAACAAGCGAAATGCGTTCACGCTGCAAGGCCGTCAATTTCGGTATCATTTACGGCCAGGGCGCATTCGGCCTCTCCCGATCGATTGGGATAAGCCAGACCGAAGCCAAAAAGTTTATCGAAGACTATTTCGCCCGCTACAGCTCAATCCGAAAATTTATGGACCATTGCATAGCCCAGGCTAAGCAGACCGGCTACGCCGAAACCATTCTACATCGCCGGCGAAAAATCCCGAACCTAACCAACAAAAACGCCGGCAAACGTTCACAGGCCGAGCGTTTGGCAGTCAATACCGTTATTCAGGGTTCAGCAGCAGATTTAATCAAAATTGCTATGATAGCCATTCAGCGAAAAATCGAAGCCGAGCAATTACCCGTAAAATGTATTCTCCAAATTCACGATGAGCTCGTCTTCGAGCTGCCCACGGCCGATGCCGACGAACATGCAAAATGGATAGAGGAGGAAATGACCGGCGCTATAAAGCTCGATGTCCGGTTAAAAGTTGACATAACCCACGGCCCAACCTGGCTAAACGATAAATAATACCAATTGTACTTAAATACAGCGCTTTTACTCACCCCCCGCAATGCTGCAGAGTCAGCTACCATTGAATCAATATGCTGCCCCAAATATATGAGACGCAAGGATTAATTACCCTGGATTTGGTAGGTAAATCCGTGCAAAAAAATAAGATTTTGATTGTATAGAGATTATGGACGCCGTTCAAGCCACGACCGATGGTTGCATACGCTGAAAGCAAAGAAGATGTTATCCGCCTTTCGAGTCAGATGGATGGGCAAGTACCAGGAATCTACGTGGGTGTCCAGCCTCGTCCTCTGACATTATTTGATAAAGCCCCTAATTGCTGGAAGCCGGCTCTTTCAACTCCCGAACCCAATTGTGCCTGTGACAACGATATAGAGTTCATAACAGCCTGTTTCTTTGATATAGACGTTGTTTCCACAGGGCGTAAGAAAGGCTATTCGGTCTCCGATGAAGAACTCCAACGAAGCTACCAAGCTGCCGAATTACTTAGCCGGGAAAACGGTCTGGCATTGAACGCAACGATTTGCTGCAGTGGCAATGGCCATTATGTCTTTACGCCAATAGTCCCCATACAGGTGGATAGTGATGATATTCCCGCAAAGTTCAGGCACTTCTGCCATCAGCTGGCTGAAAAAATAACTCATTTGGTTAGCGGCGTTAAGATCGACCCTGTTTATAACATTAGCCGCGTGATGCGCTTGATGGGCACTGTCAATCGTAAAGGGCAGGCTACTCCGGGCAGGCCACATCGCAGAGCACACTTTGTAACTGAGCCGATACCGGCAAAATCTATGGCTCTTCATTATATGATTCTTAATATTGAAATCACCGTCCATGTCGGCACAGGCCCGAAACGACCACTTTATCGCATCACTCAACAGGCATTAAACAATTTCCTAAACCGCAGATGGCAACCTGGTCCAGCAAGACAAAATAAGAAATTTAAGCGACTTGCCCCGGTTCGAGATTTCTTTCCTGGCTTGAAGTAATAAACTCTTTTCCCAACAGCTTTTCTTTAGTTTTCAATATTGCCGTATCTACTTCAACATCGGGCGTATGAGTATAAGTTACCTGTTGTTGTAACTGGCTATGCCTCATGAATTTTCTATGGACGTGAGGTGTAGCCACAAGCGACATAGCAGAAGAGGTACAATGGCGAAGACGATAGAAGCCATAACATGAAACTTCTGCTTTATTAGGATTTCGCCAATTTGCCTGCTGAACTGCTATAAAGCGATTGGCCAACTCTTTTATAGTGATTTCCACAGGTGGTGCGGGTTCTTGCGGGATTGATTCCAAGCCCAGCTCCAGCCTGTGATACTTTATGAGGGCCTGTTCCTTGTCAGCTCCCAGACAGATTCTTTTTCCGCCCCGTGTCACATAATACTGTTTTGTGTGCTTGTGAAACGATATCGGATTTGATGCTGGTCTACTTCTTGACATAATATTTACCTCCAAAATAAAGTTGAAAGTGTAGTCATAAGTGTAGCACAGCATTTGCCGAGGTAGAGGTAGATGATACAGGAGTGATTTGTCACAAACCTTTTAGTTATAAAGGCTTGGGAAATGGGCGATACTGGACTTGAACCAGTGACCTCCTGCGTGTAAAGCAGGCGCTCTAGCCAGCTGAGCTAATCGCCCCAAATTTCATTATAAAAGTACAAATCTTTATCTCTTGCGTCAAGATTGTTTATATTTTATATTCTCGGCAGATGATTGTTTATACTATAGATATTTTATATGACCAGCCATGACGGCAATACAATTTTGAGGTGTTCTTATGACATTACTTGAGACTATTCGTAGAAGATATTCCTGCCGGGCATATCAGGAAAGACCAATAGAGAAGGAAAAGCTCGACATTCTTTTCGAGGCGGCCCGGCTGGCGCCTTCGGCCAAGAATACGCAGGATTGGCGTTTTGTAGTTGTTACCGATAAAGAAACAAAACATCAGGTTGCCGAGACCACTAACAGGCCGCAGGTTTTCGAGAAAGCAGGCGTTATCATAGCCGCCTGCAGCAACAGCGATTATGTGATGACATGCGGCCAGGCCATTGGACCTATTGACATAGCTATCGCACTTGAGCATATCGCCTTGCAGGCAGCGGAGTTAGGGTTGGCTACCTGCTGGATTGGCTCGTTCTATCCGGAAAAAGTCAGAACAATATTGGGCATTCCTGACGATATAGCAATAATAGAGTTGATGACGGTTGGTTATCCGGCTGACAGCCCGAAACAGCCCAGCCGAGAGCCGATAGAAAAGATTGTGTGCTATGACAAATGGCAGTTCTAAGTTTTTGATGTAGAATGACTTTAAAACATATTGAATTTCGGAGCCGATTCTGTAAAATAGTTAAAAGGATAATTTCGGGGACGTGGTGTAACGGGAGCACACCGCGGTCGCATCGCGGGAATGAGGGTTCGATTCCCTTCGTCTCCATTTTTTTTCTATATCGCATTTAGGATTTCGTATCTCGTCGGAGGACTTCCGCAAGATTAGCGTTTGGACATTTGGAACGTCTAATACCCCGTTAAAAACCTTTGCAAAATGTCATTGCGAGCACCTGACCTGATTCTCAGGAAGTATGCAGAAGAAAATGGACCAATCCCGATTCATCGGGGCGAAGGAAACGCAGGCGACTGTGGCAATCTCAAACCTCGCAATACGAAAACCGTTTATTTTTTTAGGAGGCCCCCTTCGGCTGCGCTCAGGGTAAACTCCGCGACCTGGCAATCGCTTGCGTTACGAAGAATTTACGTCTAAAATGAATTGGAGAATAGAGACCAAAGACGGATAGTGAATAGTGATTTATGAATGGTGATAAAATAGATGCGCAAGCCAGCCGTATATCTTATTATGGGCATCAGCATAGTAGCTGTTGTCGTGGTCAAAGGCGAATCAGATGGATGCTTATGAGCAGAAGGCGGTCTCGTTCAGGCGTCAGCCTTTTATCCAACCCTCTTTGGTTCCGGCTAAGCCGGGTTAAGGTTGTTAAAAAGGCATTCATAACTCAATTTTTTTTCTTGACGGGGCCGTAACTAATTTGTTATAAGTATATTAGGAAAGTTCTATGCCTTAAGAGGCAGGTTTTTATGGATTTTTAGCCTTTCGGCAGGCGAAATTTCTATAATTTTGTCTAAAAAAGGAAGGAGGTAGTCTCAAGTAGTAAAAAATCTTCGATTTGCAATTTTGCGATTTCCATCTCTCCGTTTCAAATCGTCAATTGGCAATCGAAGACCACGGGTGTTTTGGTGTGTGGCCAAAGCATAATTCATAATCATTTTAACTCTTTTTGAAGGAGGACTATTATGTCTAAGAAATCGAAGATCCGCTGCGGTGGATTGATTTATCTGGTTTCTTTTGTTTTGGTGCTGAGTGTAGCGGGCAATGCCTCGGCTGATCTGGTGGCGCACTGGCCACTTGATGAGGGTTCCGGCACGATTGCTGTTGACTTGTCCGGCAACGGACACGATGGCACCATTGGTGGTACGGCAAATTGGGTGGCTGGACAGATAGGCCTTGCCCTGGACTTTGACGGCTCATCCACCTACATTGACATGGATGATCGAGTTGTGGAGGGAACTTTCACGTTAGCCATGTGGCTTAAACCTCGAGACATACCATATACTTCCGATTACTATGCAGTTTGGCATAACGACTCTTGGGGCTCTGGTGACGTTCACGTTCATTTGCGGAATACCACCAGTCTATGGAATGTGGATATTAATACCGGGCCGGCAGTGACTGGAACTACTGTTCTACAGGCAGACGAATGGTACCATTGTGTGGTGACGGTTACTGATGAGGGGGGCAATGCCTCACAGATATACATTAACGGCGTGTTGGAAAGCACAGGTGCGGGCGGAGGCGGTACAGCGTATATGGGTCCTGGCAACTTCGGTTCCTGGAACAATAGTGGTCGGAATTATCACGGCCTGATGGATGACATCCGCATTTACGACCACGTTCTGTCGGAAGTCGAAATTATGGGCGCTATGGCTGGTGAAATATGGCCGTATGCCTGGGGACCCGAGCCGGCTGTTGGCGCCATACATGCTGATACTTGGGTAAACATTTCCTGGAAGCCGGGTGGTTTTGCCGTATCACACGATGTTTACTTAGGCGAAAATTTAGACGATGTGGACGCTGGCGCCGAGGGCACGTTCCAGGGTAACCAGGCCGCAACGTTTCTTGTTGCCGGCTTCCCCGGATTTGCCTTTCCGGATGGTCTTGTTCCCGGCACAACTTACTACTGGCGAATCGATGAGGTCAATGACACCGAGCCGAATAGTCCCTGGAAAGGCGATGTCTGGAGCTTTATGATTCCACCCAAGACCGCCTATGCACCCGACCCGGCTGATGCTGCCGAGCAGGTTGATCCGGATGCAAACCTTAGCTGGACGGGAGGTTTCGGTGCGAAATTACACACTGTTTATTTTGGCGATAATTTTGACGATGTCAACAATGCCGCCGGTGGACTCCCTCAAGGAGCGACAACCTATGACCCCGGCACACTTGATTTGGCTAAGACTTACTACTGGCGGGTCGATGAGTTTGACGCCATCGCCACCTATAAAGGTCACGTCTGGAGCTTTACTACTCAGGGCGCCGTCGGCAGCCCGGACCCGTCTAATGGCGCTGTGGATGTAAAGCAGACACAGATTCTTAGCTGGTCGCCGGGAGACTATGCTGCTTCGCATCAGGTGTACTTCGGCACAGATAAAGAGGTCGTACGCAATGCCGATACCGGCTCGCCGGAGTATAAAGGCACCAGAGACCTTGGCTCCCAGAGCTATGACCCCGGAAAACTTGAGTGGGAAACCACTTACTATTGGCGTATTGATGAGGTCAATAATGCCAATCCCGACAGTCCGTGGGCAGGCCCTGTCTGGAGCTTTACCACGGCCAACTTCCTTCTCGTGGACGATTTTGAATCCTACAACGACATTGACCCCCCTGAGGCGGGGAGCAACAGGATATTTGAAGCGTGGCCGGACGGTTATGATGTCCCGACAAACGGAGCTCTCGTTGGTAATGACTTTCCTCCTTATGCCGAGCAAAGTATTGTTCACAGCGGCATCCAGTCGATGCCGTATATCTACGACAACAGTGTTGGGAACTCTGAGGCAACTCACACGCTGAGTTATCCGCGTGACTGGACGGAGAATGGTGTAAACACGTTGACGATTTGGTTCAGGGGCAATTCGGATAATGCTGCCGAGACGTTGTATGTGGCTCTCAATGGCAGCGCTGTAGTCAATCACGATAATCCTAATGCAGCGCAGATAGAAGAGTGGACCCAATGGAATATCGACCTGCAGGCATTCGCAGACCAGGGCGTAAACCTGGCTAATGTCAATACGATTGCCCTTGGATTAGGCAATAAGAATCCCGATGTTTCGGGACAGGCTGGTGGTTCAGGTAAAATGTACTTTGACGATATTCGTCTGTATCCTCCGGCTCCATAAGCGAAGAACCGGAGGCTATATGTCGTAATTGATTGTTTGCGGTGACAGACAATAGCCAAACGGATTAGCAGAAAATTCGGGGCTTATATCGAACCATTCGGTATAGGCCCCTTTCTTAAATTGACCAATGTTTATTTTTCTGACCCCCCGCCGTATCGCTGGGCGCAAACTCAGTTTATCCCCGAGAACTACTCCCTTGTCTTACTGCAAGGGACCAGGCTTGCTTTCTTCTTCCACCCCTCCTTGCCCTGCGAAGCCTTGGCAGCGGGTGGCAGCCTCAAGCGGCAGTCCCTTGGGGACGCCTTACGGCGCTTGGGGATGGCTTGCAACCGGAGAATGTATGCACCACCGATTTATGTTCATTCAATATAATCCTGATATCCTGACTCCTGCTATCCAACACCCTGATTTCCTGATATTACGATACCCTAATCTCTAATTCTCTAATTCGCTACCTGCCAGCCAGTGAGCGGTCAGCGAATAAAGGTCCAGAATATTGGCGGAATTAACAATGGAAAATCTGGGAAGAGGTGTAGATAGTATCAACAGCTCATAATACGGGTGGATGTATGTTTCAATTAATAGGAAATACTATATCATCAATCCACGCAGTGTCGTCGCCTTCGGACTCCGAACCGTCCTTTGAATAGGTCCACTCGAAGGTCCTTTCGCCCCCATCCACATGGAAAGACACCTCGGCCCAATCCTCTTCACCCGACCACTTGTCCATTTCTACACTATCGATATAGAATTCCAAATGGTCATAATCCAACTCCGAAGAGACTTTGCGATAGAAGGTGATATCACCGGACACGCAATCAAGGGTCACTCGCAGAGTAGCTCTTTCATCGTGGTCAATTGTACCAGCCCGGGCGCTATAGGCTCCGGAATGTTTCGCGTAAGATGTTATGGTCCAACTTATATTTCCGCGATGTTCCCATGGAAATGTGCTGAAATTGTTCCCTTCGAAATCCTCCACCGGGCCCATGGATGAAACCGTAAAACTCCATACATCGCCTTTGTGTACTGTAGTACCGTCTGCCTCAACCTCATCGATTCGCCAGTAGTAAGTCTGATCCAGATCAAGCTCCTCAGTAGCGTAGCTGGCATCAATCCACCGTCCACGATATATCCCAATCTCATCAAATAGATCAACATTGTTCACATCGTCGAAACTGGCGCCAAAGAATACATCATGCTCAATAGCCTTATGTCCCGGGGTCCAGCTAAGAACAGGAGTCTCTGGCCCAATTGTTGCCCCATCAGCCGGGCTGGGAGTCGAGGCCTTTAATTCGGAATCCACCTTGCCGTCGCCGTTAAAGTCAGCCGGCACTGGTGAAGTCAATTCAATGCCTTCGCCTATACCAAGGTTGCGGGAGTATTGTTTTAACCACGAATTATTCCAATGCTCGTGTGCCCCCAGGCTGGCCAACCCAACGCCGCCCTTGTTCGGATCATAAAATGTCCCCGATGGAGGATTGTCGGCCAGCGCTGCCTCGTGCAGGTAGTCGTCGGCGCCGTCATAGTACGAATAATCATTCCACTCGGTCCTGAGAAAATCGTAGCAGACCGAATCGATGGCAACCGGGTCCTGAGAAACGAACACACTGGACGGCCAATCTCCATAAAACGGCGCCATGTTCCACTTCACAGGTCGTGAATCCCAGTTCTGCCCGGCAAAGAGACCGTCGACGAGATAGAGAACTGTCTTGCCTCCCAGTTCGGGGTGCCCCATCAGGTCCACGAGAGTACGGTAATGTCCCATCCCCCTGCGGTTTGCCGGCAGGCTGCTGTGCATGTCGTAATAGTCATACCTTTGTCCACGGAGAGTGCGGTCCGGGTTTCTTAGAAGCGAGCCGTAATGGTTCTTGCCGCACACCGTTATTCCACCGCTGTCATGACTCTTGAGAATGGCAAAGTTGATCATATAGTCCGCCTCAGCAAACGAACGTGGTATATAATCCTGCCTTTTGCCATAGGCGGCGGACGTGCTCCAGTTAAACTCCACGTTGGAAAATGTCGATTGAGTTCGTCCAAGCCCGCCGTGACTGGCCATATAGCAGACGTTCGGGAACCGCGGGTGCACGATGTTGTAATAAAAGTTCGGCATTATCCGCCCCGGATCGCCAATGGTAATATCCGCCTCGTCCACCCCAACCAAGTTCACCAATTGACCCAGGAGCGAAACAGTCATCTGCGGCGAGTTGTCAATCCTGTTTTTGTTGCCGGACCGCTGCTCGAACGTGCTCGTGTTCGCGTTGTAACACATCGTATTGTTTATCTTGATGGCAATCTTTTCACCGGCGGTATATCCAACGTCCCCTTTGCCCCTGCTGCGATTGAAATCCCGGAAAATCGAATCCCACGCCAGCGCATCAAAACTCTCGCCTGCCAAGCCACGAACCGCTCGCGAAACCATCTCATCCACCACCGCCTGATCCGTATGGTTGTCGTCGTACCAGTGCTCGGGCGAAGAATAGCCGTCCCAATCCGTGGCGTTCGGATCATGTATCCATACGACCCGTCCCGGATGCACACCCTGTGCTACTCCGATGGGATCATTAGACGTTTGCAAAGCAGCCAAAGTAACCTTTTCTTCGGTCGTGCTCAGAGCCAGCCAGACCCACCCAACACTCACGGCAATGAATACTGCACACAGCACAAAACGTGCTTGTGTACGATAGCGTTTAGCTTTACGCAAAGCACTCAACGAACCGGCCAGTCCCAAAAGCCAGATGATAAAACCCGATGCCAGAGGAAAGGCCACACGCTGACAGGGATACGTTGCCCGGGAAGGCTTCGGTAAAACGCGCACAAGGAACCATATAAGAGCGACAAATCCGGTAAATGGAAAAAGCCAAATCAACCAGCGACCTTTTTGCCCGCGAGCAGGAAACTTACACGTTTTTGGACAAACTGATGAAACAGACTTTTTTCTAAAGAGCAGCATTTTGCTTCCTTGCCAACTAACCCGGGATTTCCCTATATACTTCACAGAAACTCTCCTACACATTCGAAGTCCCATAATATCACAATCTCATTGAGATTGCAATAATTTTCCGGCCGCCCCAGCGAGTTGTCTCGCAAAAAACGCCGGAAAAGTTGAACACTTATGTCGAGAAGCTACCTTATTCCTATTATTTTTGCGCACCGCCGGCGTGGGCAAACCAGGATTCCTGGGATTGGCCGCATTCGCAGTGCCGTGGAGCGGGGTCACGCACTGCTTTGCCAATTTGGGCGTATCGCTCGGCG
>SDBU01009736.1_pt1 | contig 10747 bp, 8 predicted proteins | sample 2277071 | NCBI WGS metagenome assembly SDBU01 (sample SAMN10397929, study PRJNA504765) | marine sediment metagenome | isolation source: marine sediment core GS08_GC12, 126 cmbsf | place: Arctic Ocean: Gakkel Ridge, Loki's castle | collected 2008
AATAATATAGTATCAAATATTAAAGCGGCAAAAGATGCAAGCGAAATTTCCGAGGCTTCGTCCTTCGTGAACATGCCTTAACAATTCATCGAGATTTTCATGAGTTGCGGCGGATATGCACCGGTCAAACCCTCATTGTAAGCAAGTTCCAAAAAATAATCGGATAATATTCTTGTCATTCTGAGCGAAGCGAAGAATCTCCGCGAGGACGGCGTCTTTCTTGAGAGATTCTTCGCTACGCTCAGAATAACATGGATCGGGACATCTCTTTTTACGCGGAACTTCTATTACCCGGTCTATTTACGAATCTTCATAACTTGACAATATTAGATTACCAATTGAGCGCAGATGGTCGTTATACTGCGGTTTTGTGCTGCTTTCACCAATTTAGAAGGGATATTTATCTTGACAGTGTTAAATTTCATGGGTCACGATTTTTGTGTTGAGTTCTGCTCTGAGCCTTAAGTCTGCAACTGGTAGAACGGGAGCGATTGACAAGGTGACTGATAACCAATTGTGTTGCTTCTTCTGGCGACAACTGCTTCAGCGGCATCACTGCCTTGAGCAACTCCCTTATGTTAGCCATAGACAGAGCAGGCAGAACAGCAACTTCCAACTGACGCGTCAACTCAGTGTCTCGTGGATGCTGCTGAGACCAATCCAGCTTAGTCTCTGCTGCAAACCACAACGCCAGCGCATCCAGAGCAGTATGATGCATCCAGGCGCGATACTTGCGTGCCACCAATTCATCCCAGCCAGCTTCTGTTTTAGCATCCTGGAAGATGCGCTTGACTGATCAGGCCATCCTTAACAAGCCGATCGTCCGCCGGGCTTGTGCTCCAGGAAATCAGTGCTATAGATACCAGGACAGAAACTGTGACTACAATTCTGCTAAACATTCCTTCGTACCCCCTCACTCTTATCAGTATCATCCCTGATCACCAACGAGAAAACCAATCAACACGATTTAGCCACGTTAGAGCATAGTTTACCTCTTCACTACTCAAGTGTCAATGAGAAAGCACAGCTTCCACAAAGAGGGAAAGGTCTCTGCCCTTCATCTTGATATTTAGCTGAAGTGTTTTTGTAGGACGGGTATCACCCGCCAATTTGAGGGTATATCGTGGAGAGATTTGGTCGGGACGACTGGATTTGAACCAGCGACCACTTGAACCCCATTCAAGCACGCTACCGGACTGCGCCACGCCCCGACCGGGGATTTATTCTTTTTCCAGAACGGCTAAGGCCTCCTGGAGGGTATTCCTAACGTCTTTCAATATGGTGAGCAATTCCTGAACGTCTTCAGAACTTTCAGACCTGGCTTTACTCTTGCTTTTGTTCTTGCTTCCTTCTTTCAGCTTCTTCCTTGCGCCATCTATCGTATAGCGCTCTTCGTACAATAGGTTCTTGATGCGCAATACCATGTCAATATCAGACCGGGTATAAACGCGCTGGCCGGACTCATCTTTTTCGGGCTTTAATTGCGGGAACATCTTCTCCCAATACCTGAGAACATAGGACTCTACGCCAACCAGTTGACTGACTTCGCCAACTCTGTAGAATATTTTATTGGGATTATCCTGCCCCATTCTATCCACGTCTCCCGAAGAGTTTTTGAGGAGACTATCAAGTCTCAGAACCCGGCATTGACCTCACTAAGTATATATTATACCCATATATCCAGATGAGATCAAGCTTTTTTTATCACTTGTGCCAATAGTATCCAGCTATTGACAAAATAAAATTACTGGGTTATTCTGTGGCAGGTACTTCGATAGATGACGATCAACCATTCAGTTTTGCTAAATTGAGGTTTTCTCAGATATGGACAACTCCAGCGATAAGCAGTTCGTTACCCTCCGGGCGATCATCATCGGTTTGCTTCTCATCATAGTCAATAGTCACTGGCAGACAGGGATGAGCAGCACTCTGGATATAGAGCTCACCGATCTGGCGCTTTTCTCCAACGTCATCTTTATCCTATTCGCGCTGGTCTTCCTGAACCATCTCATGAGGCGGTTCCTTCCGGCACATATGCTGCAACAGGGAGAGATGCTGACCATATATGCGATGCTGGCCACCTCAACGGCGCTGAACGGCACCGACATGATAAAATGTCTCGTTTCCCTCGTTGGCAACGGCTCATGGTACGCCACGGTGGAGAACGACTGGGAAAACCTCTTCGGGCAGCATCTCCCGGAATGGCTTACTATCAGTGACAGAAAAATCCTCAAGGGATATTATGATGGTGAGTCAACACTGTATGTCTCCGAATACATCAAAGCATGGGGCCCTCGCGCCCTGGCATGGTCAGGTTTCTCCGTCGTCCTCATATTCGTTATGCTGTGCATCAACACCATCCTTCGGAGACAGTGGATCAGAAATGAGAGACTGACGTATCCCATCGCCCAGCTTCCTTTTGAAATGACTACCACAAATCGCGGATGGGGGTTGTTTGGCAACAAGCTGATGTGGATCGGATTTTCCATCGCCGCCGTTATCAGCATTGTCAATCAAGCGCACGCTCTGCGTCCTGTGGTTCCTGCCATTCCCGTTCAGCCCGTGAATCTAAGCCGCTATTTCAACACAAAGCCCTGGAACGCTATGGCATACATGTATCGCACATTCTACCCCTTCGCTATAGGTATCGGGTATCTCATGCCCCTGGAGTTGATCATATCAACGTGGTTCTTCCATATATTCTGGCAGATGGAGCGCGTTGTTGGCAGCGCGGCGGGGCTTACGTCACTCCCCGGGTTTCCCTACATTGACTCGCAGGTGCGAGGGGCGTGGATCGCCCTGCTAATCTTCGCCATCTGGATAGGCAGAAAGTATTTTCTGAATGTCATCGCCCAGGTATTTACAAGCTATAAAGACGATACGTCAGGCGGCCCCATGACGTATCGAACGGCTGTACTTGGCGTTATAATGGGGAACGTATTCCTCATAGCGTTCTGCTACTACGCCGGGATGTCTGTGTGGGTCATGTCGGTATTTTTCGTGTTCTATTTTGGGCTTTCCACCACCATAACACGGATTCGCGCGGAGCTTGGCCCGGCGATACACACATTGACAGCCGCCTCATCCGACAAGATGATGGTAATGATCTTCGGAACACGTCACCTCCGACCGAATAACCTGACAGGATTCGGTATGCTCCACTGGATCACTGGCTCTTCAGGCCGAGAGAATCCCATGCCTATCCAGCTTGAGGGGTTCAAATTCATGGAGCGCAAAAACGCGAAGCCGAAATGGTTCGTGCTGGCGATCCTCCTGGCGGCAGGCGTAGGCTCTCTGTCAGGGTTCTGGGCATTTTTGCATGACGCATACAAGGTGGGCGTGGAGTCTTACCCTGAGAGGACGTGGGCCGCCAGTGTGGGATTTCGTATGTTGGATTCGAGAGTGCAAAACCTCACCGGCCCTCAACCGATGGATATTATCTTCTCCATAGGCGGGTTCACATTCACCATGTTCATGCTGATCATGCGCGTGCGTTTCCTGTGGTGGCCGCTGCATCCGGTTGGGTATGTCATCTCAGGAAGGTGGGGTATCGGGCGCATATTTTTCCCCCTTATAATCGCCTCAACCGCTAAGTGGTTGACACTGAGGTTCTCAGGGCTGAAAGGCTACCGCCGCTCCATACCGTTCTTTCTGGGCTTGATTCTGGGCGACTTCGTTCTGGGAGCTATCTGGGCCACAATGGGTCTGATCTTCCACATCCCTGTATACGTCTACTGGACAGGATAATGCGAACTCTCGATTTTCGCCCTATTGTCCGGTGCCCATCCTGCGCTTGTCTCGTTATTCAGCTTTCTTTTTTCTTTACGGGATTTCTCGCCATACCGGGATTATATCATAGGAGGTCTCCTATGGATAAGGTTGCTCATACGGACGAGTTGGACTGGCTCATCATGCGCGCTCAAGCCGGAGATCTGGATGCATTCGGGACGATCGTACAGCGTTTCCAGGATATGGCAGTGGGCTATGCTTACGCTATACTGGGAGATTTCCATCTCGCTCAGGACGCCGCTCAAGAAGCGTTCATTGAGGCGTATCGAAACCTCGCTAAGGTTTACGGCGCCGCTGTGTTCCCCACATGGCTTCGCAGGATCGTCTTCAAGTATTGTGACAGGTCCACACGCCGAATGCGTCCCCAAATGGTGCAATTGGAACAGGCAATGCCAATGCCCGCAGAACAGAGAACTCCACTGGAGATGGCTGAGGATGTGGAGATAAAGCAAATGGTATTGTTAGCCATCCGGTCACTGCCGGAAGAGGAGCGTACTGTGACCACCCTGTTCTACATGAACGGGTATTCCTACGAAGAGATAGCAACATTTCTGGAGATGCCAGTTACGACGGTTGACAATCGTCTCAGGTCATCCCGCAAGCGATTAAAGAGAAGGATGACTGGAATGGTCAGGGATACACTTAATAGCGAGCAACCTTCAAAAGATGAGAGCTTTACCAGTAAAGTGCAGTTATTCAATGCGGCGGAGGAGAGAGACATGGACAAAGTAAAGGAGATACTCAGCGTTGACGCTGCTCGCGCGGCGCTCTATGATTTCCTGAAAGCCCGGGCGGAAGAAGCAGATACGACTGTTGAGGAACTGGTCGTCAGGGTGATACAACAGTACAAAGAACAGGTTGAGCGGCATGAGGAAGAGACGAAGATTTTCCGTGAGAAAATCAGGCCCCAGGAGAAGCAGGAAGCGTTGCGGGCAATCGAGGGATTTCACAATGAAGCCGAGTTCCACCATGGTGGCATTGTTGAAATCGCTCGCCAGGTGCCCAAAGCAGAACACAATATATCAGTGATCACGCACTGCGCTTATCTTGCGTCGAAGTTCGGCTATCATACAGGGCCATTGATGGATATCGCGAAACTTGCTGCATCATGCGATCACGAGTGCTCGGAGTTGTATGAGCTTGCCGAACTGATTGTGATGAAGAAATCAGAGACGGGCAGGCTGATGCGGCTTGCGGAATTGGCAGTCCAGGCCCGGAGCGCGGAAGAGAGAACACAGCTAAGACTGGACATTGAGGAATTCAGAGCTACAGCAGATTACCAGAGTATCGAAAAGGCACTGACAGCGCAGCAGCAGATACTGTTGGCAAATTCAGTTTGAGCACATTTGAGAGGGCGAGAGCTTCCTGCTGAACCATTGCCCCACAAAGGTTCGCCAGGAGGCTCTCGCCCTCCCAAATATCCGACCTGATGAATTCGCCAACAGTATCAGAAGTTACACAGTTTTGATCCGCGAAAGCTCAGATTGCAGATCCACCAGGCGTTTATAGAGGCCGTTGTTATCCAGCAGCTCATTATGCGATCCCTGTTCAGAGATCTCGCCTTTGTCAAGGATTATGAGCTTATCCGCCTTCCTCAAGGTCGAGAGCCTGTGAGCTATGGCGAACGTCGTTCGACCCTGAATCAGACGCTCTATAGCGTCTTGAATAAGTGATTCAGTCTCCGTGTCCACCGAGGAAGTTGCCTCGTCCAGAACAAGGATCCGCGGGTTCTTCAATACGGCTCTGGCAATGGATATACGCTGCCGCTCGCCGCCGGAGAGTCCTGTGCCGCCTCCTACCAGGGTGTCGTATCCGTCCGGCGCGTTTATAATGAAATCGTGAGCATTGGCCGTTTTCGCAGCCGCAACTATCTCTGCCCTGGAAGCTCTGGGGTTACCGTATGCTATGTTCTCCGCTATACTTCCGTGGAATAGGAAAGGCTCCTGCAATACAATGCCAATCTGGTCGCGCAGTGACTTCATTGTCACATCTCTAACATCATGCCCATCGACAAGTATGGACCCTTCAGTCGCGTCGTAGAACCTGCCAATCAGATTGATAAGGGTAGTCTTACCTGCCCCGCTTGGGCCTGACAGACCGATCATCTGTCCTGCCTTAGCATGGAAGCTGATCCCGTCCAGGGCGTTATTTTCGTCGTCATAGCTGAATACCACGTCCTTGAACTCTATATCGCCCTTTATGGTTGGCAACTCAATAGCGTCTTTCTTATCTGCCACTTCTGGCTGGGCGTCCAGGATCTCGAAGACCCTCTCCGCCGCGGCCGCTGAACGCTGAAGCATTTCGTTCAGTCTCGTAAGACCTCTAATAGGAGCGTAAAAACGCCACATATACCCCATAAACAGCGTCAACGCTCCCAGGGTCATTTCACCAGAAAGTATGTTCTTGCCACCGAAAAACCTTATCATAATACCACCGATGAACGTAGCAAGCCCCATTAGCGGAAAGTATATAGTGCTCAGTTTAGCGGCGTACATACTCGTTCTGAAGTAATCTGCGCTTAGAGCGTTGAACCTGTCTACTTCCCTGTCCTCCGCCGCAAAAGCCTTGACCACCCGTACCCCCGGGATGGTATCCGCCAGTATCGCTGAGATGCCGGCCATGCGCCTCATGACTTTGTGGAAGACTACGTGCATCTTCTTGCCATATATGACAGAGGCTATGACTACAACTGGCATCGGAATCAATGTCAGAGCCGCCAACTTCCAGTTGACGATAAACAACACCACGCACATGCCTACCAGAGTCAATATGTCCATCAGAAATTCCTGAATACCTCTGACGATGAAATCCTGTAGCCTTTCGGTATCACGGGAGATGCGGGACATAAGTCTCCCGGTTTCCTTCTTGTTATAGAAACTTAGTGAAAGACGCTGCAAGTACTCGTAGGCGGATGTTCGCAGATCATAGATGACCTTGTTGCCCAGCCAACGCATCATGTAGTTCCGCGCTGTCCCCAACCCGGTGTTGACTATATACACACATAAAATAGCGAGCACCAGCCAGTTTAGTTTTGAAAAGATTTCAGGGCCAGGGGTAAGCCCATCATCTATCGCGCCAACAGCGGGCACAAAGACGTCGTCAATGAGCATCTTAGTTATATATGTAGGGATAATTCCCAGCACAGTGGTTAACAGGGTAAGCGTAAAGGCTATGAGAGCTAGAGTCTTGTAAGGTCGAAGATAGCCAAACAGCCGGGCAAGTAGCGTCCGCTTCTCAAGGCAATTAGAGCAAACACCTCTGTGCATGATTTTGCCGCAATTCTCACAGCGGCGTGCACCATAGGAATGATAGGAATGTCCATAAGAATATCCTTGTGAATGTCCATCGTGATGCTCCCGCTCGCCGCCACGCCTGCCACGTTTCTCAACCTTTTGCCCATTCTTCTCCCGCAGAGCATTTATGGCATTAGGAACTTCAGCAAGTTCGTTTTCAATGAACGCTGTCTTTGAGAATCTCAGAAGCTCTATAGCCCTATCGGCAGTGTGTATTTCCAGGATACCATTACCTATATAGTTCTTAAGCTCAATATCCTTTATGTCTTCTATCGGCAAGTCATAGATCAACTCCGGCTGCTGAACGTGATTGCCGCTGAACACAAGAACTCGATTATCTGTAGCCAGAAGCCAGGATTCCTCAAAATCTCCATCCAGATTCATATCGCTGGAAACAGCTACACGGATGTCCGCTTCCTTTTCTGACAAGCTCTTAAGATATTCCTGTATCGCCTCTGGAAGTTCCTCCCTGGAGCCTATTGACAATGGCTCCTCCGATGCAGGTGATGTCATCTTATACTCCCCTCTTTTAGTATAGCTACTCTCAGTAATGTTGCCCTCTTTATTATCTCTTTGGCTATGCTACTCGTTCATCCGCTTCAATCAGGCCATCTCGGAGTCGAATAATCCGCCGCGAGTATGCGGCGATATTAGCTTCGTGAGTGACCATTATGATGGTGTTTCCCGCCTCACTCAGTTCCTGGAAGACCCTCATGATCTCCTCTCCGGATTTGGTGTCCAGGTTTCCTGTAGGCTCGTCCGCGAAGAAAATCGAGGGAGTGTTTATAAGCGCCCTGGCAATCGTTACCCGCTGCTGCTGTCCTCCAGACATTTCATTGGACCTATGGTGGGTGCGGTCTGCCAGTCCCACCGTTTCCAGCGCGGAAAGCGCACGACGGCGACGTTCCCGGCGTGGTATTCTGGCATAGATCAAGGGAAGTTCCACATTACGCAAGGCAGTTGTGCGTGGAAGCAAATTATAGGCCTGAAATACGAACCCGATCTTATTATTACGAATTGCCGCCAGTTGGTTTTCAGACAACTCTCCGACTTCTTCTCCTTCCAGCTTATAGGAACCATCGCTTGGTTTGGCCAGGCAGCCTAAAATGTCCATGAGTGTGGACTTACCCGATCCCGAAGGCCCCATGATCGACATAAACTCGCCCTTGTCAACTTTCAGATCTACTCCCCGCAGCGCATGTACCGCCACATCACCCATCTTATAGGTTTTTGTAATGTTCTGTACTTCAATTAGCATAATTATTCCTTATCTACACCATATCAATACATACGATAGGCTGGACATTTCTGCCCAGCCACGTATACGCCAAATCTCTTGAGTATGTTATTATTCGCGTCTCAGAGCCTCAACAGGCGTCATGCGCGCAGCTTTCTGAGCCGGATAGATACCGAAGAAGATACCAATAGCCAGGGCTACTATGAATGCAGCGATAGCGGCAGATGGCGAAAAACTGACAGGCCATTGGACATCCTCCCACACCATTTTCGATATAAGACCTGCGGAGGCATGCCCGAGGAATATCCCGAAGAAAACACCCAGAATACCGCCCCCCAGACTAAGCGCGGCAGATTCCACCAGAAATTGCAGCAGAATATCCCGCCGTCTGGCTCCCACCGCTTTCCGCAGCCCGATCTCCTTCGTGCGCTCCGTGACCGAGATAAGCATGATATTCATGATGCCGATACCGGCTACCAGTAGAGCGATGCTGGCGATTCCGCCAAGCATCAGCTTCATGATCATACCCACTTTTTCCGCAGTCGCCAATTCTTCAGTTGCCATCCATATTTCGTATTGATTCTCCCCGGGATGCTGACGACTCAATATATCTCTGACCGCAATCACAGCCAGATCTATCTGCTCCACATCTTCGACTTGTGCGCGGATACGCTCGATGCGCTTGTTACCGGTCACACGCTCCTGATAGGTCTTCAGCGGCATAATAATAGAAGTATCCCATCCCTCTGTTACGCCAGTGTCTCCTTTAACTTCCATTACCCCTATCACTGTAAGGGCAATGTCGAACGAATCACCCCAATGCTGTCGAAAGCGTTGTGCGTGAATCTTCTCTCCAAGGGGACTTAATCCACCGAACAAGTCCTCCACCAGTTCTGAGCCGATCACCGCCACAAGATTGCCATTTTCCACGTCTATATCATTGAAAAAACGCCCATCGGCGACATACCAATTATGCGAGCGTTGATAACCCAGCGAAGTGCCAACAAGGCGCGCGTCTGTTGTGCCACCGGCAAAAGCGGCGTCCACTCTGCTGTTATCCAGTTCTGCAACCGCCTGCGTTATCAAATCTGTGCCATCTCCCAGAGCAATTGCGTCTGGATACTCTAGTTCCTCCGACCGGTTCCATGACCACCTGCCCCGGACTGCCTGACGCGCAGTCTGAGCGAGTATCCCACCTCGGCTACTTCGATTCCACTGGCTGCGGGAGATCTCCAGCATGTTGGTGCCGCCGGTTTTCTGGATCTCTTCCAGCGTCATCACACGCGCCCCATCTCCAATGGCCACTACGCCCACAACAGCGCCAATACCGATAACGATCCCAAGTATCGTGAGGAAAGCGCGCATGGGGTGCTTGCGCAAACCAGAAAATGCCATTGATAATCCGTCTACAAGATCCATAACTTACTCCATTTTCAGTGCAACGGCCGGAGCTAAACGCGCGGCTCGGACCGCCGGGTAAAATCCAAAAAACATACCTATGGCAGCAGAAAAGCCAAGAGACATAACTGCCCAGAATAGCGGGAGCGCGGATGGCCAACTGATTGTCTTGATGATAAAGCTGGTGACGATCCACGCGACTCCCATTCCAAACAGAACTCCCAGTAACAGCCCCAAGAGACCGCCAAAAGTGCACAGAAGAACAGCTTCTATCAAGAATTGACTAAGAATGTCGCGAGGCCTCGCGCCGATGGCCTTACGCAGCCCAATCTCTCGCGTGCGCTCCGCAACTGAAACCAGCATGATATTCATGATGCCTATGCCACCGATCAACAGCGAAAAACTCGCCACGCCTGTCAGCAGGATCTTGATGATCTTGTTGATTTTCATCACGAAGTCCAGACCACTGGCCACATCGCGTGTACTAAAAAACTCTTCATTCCGATGCCGCCTCAACAGAAGCGCTGTAGCTTCGTTAATAGCCTTCGATACGCTGTTGATATCCTTGGCCTTGACAGAGAGCATGGTAACGTGATCGTTCCCGGTGAACCGCTTCTGCACCGTCGTTATCGGGATAAATATACTGTCATCCAGATTCCAGCCGAACCTCAAACTGCGTCCGCGTCGTTCCATAACCCCAATGACGGTAAAACGATCATTGTTCAGCCTGATAACAAGATCAATGGGGTCCTCGCCATCAAACAATTCACTTACCACATCCTGTCCTATGACGCAGACGAAAGTGCCATTTTCTACATCGGTGTCAGAGATGAATCGCCCTGACTGCGTATGCCAGCTCATTCCTTTTTGGAATGATGGGGTGATGCCCTGATAGCCGGTACGCATTTCTCGCATATCCGAACCTTCTCCTGTGCTGACTTGTACTCCCCGGAAAACGGGAACAGAGGGTATCGCATATTTCACGGACGGACATTCTTCCTCTAATGCCTCCGCGTCCTCCAAAGTGAAG
>SDBU01009737.1_pt1 | contig 10746 bp, 10 predicted proteins | sample 2277071 | NCBI WGS metagenome assembly SDBU01 (sample SAMN10397929, study PRJNA504765) | marine sediment metagenome | isolation source: marine sediment core GS08_GC12, 126 cmbsf | place: Arctic Ocean: Gakkel Ridge, Loki's castle | collected 2008
CCGCTTAATTCGTGCCATTCGTGTTACTCGAATCTGTGCGTAAGTCGAGAAATCCTCGCTATAATTGGATTGCGATTTTAATTTAACATTGTCAAACTAGGAGACAAGATTTATGTCCTTCACTGTTTCCAGAAGAAATCGAAGCGAGGAATAAAAACTCCAAAGAGGGAGATTGATTTAATCAGGCGACGGTTTGCTTGGGCGAAGGAACTTGCAAGAGAGGAGGAAGACAATGAGTGAGGAAAAAATTGAATTTGAAAAAAGCAGCGGAAACGTATTTGTGGATTTGGGACTTCCTAATCCAGAGGAACGGTTAGCCAAAGCCCGCCTTGCCTCGATGATATACGACATTTTTGAGGAACGGGGACTCACGCAGGTTGAGGCAGCTAAGATTTTGGGCATCAGCCAGCCGAAAGTCTCTGCGCTCAAAAATGGCAGGCTTGCTGGCTTTTCTCTTGAGCGACTGTTTTTTTTCCTGAGAAAGCTAGACCGCGACATTGAAATCATTGTCCGCGAGAAACCGAGGGAAAGACCAACTGCAGAAATAAGCATTTTCGCAGCCATTTGAAACTGTATAATAGCTTATGGAAGTAATTAGATTTCTATGATAATTTGACTTTGGTAGATTTCGTTCCCCGACGCTGTAGTCTAGGGCTTTATGCCCGTCTGCTGGTTTGCGAGAGTCCATAGCGGGTCAAACGACGCCCATAAAGGGCTAGGCTACGGGGCATAGCGTTCTAATTTACCAAAGTCAAATTGCAAAACCTGTAAAGGAGATTTCATTCCGTGTCCATACCCAAATTATCCGTGAACAATCCTGTGCTGGCGAATCTGCTCATGATTATTATCATACTGCTCGGCGTTTATGCCTTAGTTGTTCTCCCCCGGGAACTGACTCCCGAAGTTTCTCTCTACACAGCCACGGTCACAACAATCTACCCCGGTGCTTCGCCTGAGGAGGTTGAAAAGCTCGTCACGGCTCCGATAGAAGAGGCAATCGAAGAGAGGGTGAGCAAGATTGACCTCATCCTCTCCAGTTCATCGGAGGGGAGGTCGTCGATAGTCGTCCAATTTGAGGAGCTAAGTGATAGGGAGTTTGATAAGCAATTTCAAAATCTCCGTAACGCCGTCGAGCGTGTCAATGACCTGCCAGATGAAATCCTGGATGAACCCCAGGTTTTGGAAATCGACATATCGACAGGTTTTCCGATGCTGACAGTGGCTGTGGGCGGTGATATTTCGGAAAAGCAGATGAATGCTATTGTTGAAAATCTGAAAGATGAAATCCTCGAAATGGAGAACATCGCCTCTGTCAGGCTGGCTGGAGTACGTGAAAGAGAAATCTGGGTTGAAGTGGAGCCTGACCGCTTGAGGGCGTATAACCTCCCCATCGGAGAGGTTATCAATGCGTTGAAAGCCCATAACCTAAATCTCCCCGCGGGTATATTGGAAGTTGGTACGTCTGAGTACCTTGTGCGCACGATGGGAGAGTTCCGCAATTTGAAGGAAATTGAAGATACTATCATCCGTGTACGAGAGGCAAGAACACCTTTGCGCGTGCGTGATGTCGCAATGATTTTAGATACCTATGAGAAGCCGCGCACACTATCTCATATCAACGGTAGTCCGTCGATGAGCTTGACTGTCCAAAAGAAAAGAGAAGGCAACACCATCAAACTTGTCAAGCAGATTCGTAAACTTGTCGAAAAGCGCAAAACCAATATGCCAGAGGGGACCGAAATCTCTGTGGTGAACGACTACTCCATTATTTTGCGGCAGCGTCTTGGCATTCTGCAAAACAACGCCTTATTTGGACTCGTCTTGGTTGTAGTTCTTCTCTACCTTTTTATAGGTTGGCGCAATGCACTCTTTGCTGCGCTGGGCATTCCTGTAGCGTTCATGGCGACCTTCGCCTTTCTCCATTTCTCAGGATATACTCTCAACGGAGTCGCGCTGTTTGGCTTAATCCTCGTGGTTGGCATAGTTGTGGACGATGCAATCATCGTAATTGAAAACGTATTTCGCCACATTCAGGAGGGTAAGTCTCCTAAAGAAGCGGCTGTCGCTGGAGCTGAAGAGGTGGGAGCGCCTGTCCTCTCGGCAAGTTTGACGACGATTGCCGTGTTTGGGCCGCTCATGTTTATGTCAGGCATTCCTGGTCAGTTCATGCGTATCGTCCCAATAGTTGTGATTATGGTAATACTCGCATCGTTGTTCGAGGTTTTCATGATTTTGCCGGCGCATATCGCTGAGTGGGGCAAACCGGAAAGCAAGGAAAAGCGGAGAAATGTATGGTTTGGCTGGCTCCGAAAACGCTATTTAAAGGTATTAAAACGGGTAATCCGATGGCGTTATGCTGTTGTCGCCGGCGTATTGGGCTTAGGGTTAGTGGTCTGCGTTTCTGCTTTCCTGCTATTGGATAAGGAACTATTTCCTGGCGAGGACTTCCCACAATTTTACATCAAGACAGAGATGCCAACCACATACGGGATAAAGGAGACCACTGCCATTTTGTCAAAGGTTGAGGAAGTAGCCATGTCCCTTCCGCCTAATGAGCGCGTCGCCGTTGTAACCAATATCGGCTTGCTCACGCCGACCTCCAGTGTCGAGAGCATGACCGTCCGCCCCAACGTCGGGGAGGTGCTGGTTGAACTTGTGCCGAGTGACCAACGCGAGCGGGGCGTGGATGAGATTATCGCCGAACTCCGTCCGAAAATTGTTGAAATCAGCGGGATTGAAAAGTTTTCATTTGACAAGCTTCAGGGTGGTCCTCCGCAAGGTAAAGATGTAGAGGTGAAAATCAAGGGGAAGCAATTTGAACAGTTGACAAGAATTACAGAGTTGCTCAAGGACAAACTGCGTCAAATAGATGGCGTCTACGATATACAGGATGATTTTCTGATTGGCAAAGCTGAACTTCGGATTCATGTCAAGGAGGAAAAAGCTCATCAGTACGGCTTAAATATCTTTCAGATTGCTTACAACGTCCGCAATGCGCTCGAAGGAAATACAACGACCACCTATCGTGAGGCAGATGAGGCGATTGATGTTGTGGTGAAATATCCTCAGGATGCCCTGAATACGAGCGAGGAACTGATGAATCTGTTGATTTCGACTCCAACCGGAGTGATTGTGCCGTTAAGGGATGTGGCTGAAGCGCGTGAGGAAAGTGGCTATGCGGAGATACGGCGGTTTGAAGGCGAACGCGCCATTACCGTTTCCGCTTCCATCGACAAAAGTAAGACAAGCGCATTCAAAGTCAATCAAGTATTAATCGAAGCTTTCAGTGATATCGAGTCGATGTTTCCTGGTTATCACCTTGACTTCCGAGGCGTATTCGACCAGACTCAAGAATCGTTTGCCGAACTCTGGAAACTATTTGTCATTGGCATTTTGCTTCTCTATACGATTTTAGGAACACAGTTCAAATCATTCCTTCAGCCTATAATTATCCTCTTCGCCGTGCCGTTTGGAATCATCGGTGCAATGGTTGGCTTGTTAGTAGTAGGAGCGACTTTGAGCATGGTCGCGATGTTCGGTATTGTCGCGCTTTCAGGAATTGTCGTCAATGACTCCATTGTCTTGATTGACTTCATTAACGAATCCCGGCAGCGCGGTTATAACAAATGGCGGGCCATCCTCAAAGGTGGAGGCGTCCGTTTACGTCCAATTATTTTGACTTCTGTTACCACAGTATGCGGCTTAATTCCGATGGCAATCGGTCTAGCTGGCAAATCACCCATCTGGATGCCGCTGGCAAGCACAATGATCTTTGGACTTTCCGCATCGACTTTTCTAACATTATTTGTTATGCCCGCGTTATATGCAATCACAGCGGACCTACATGCGTTGTTCACCAAACGCGAACAGCCTGTGTCTTTTCCCGCTACTGGAGAGGTTCCTGCTAATGATTAATACTGGTTTAGGCTTGGCGTTTCCCATATTACGTAGTTTAGGGGCTTGTCCCCGTTATAGGGCAGACGAGACGCCCACAAGGGGCTAAACTAACCACGAAAGAAAGATTACGGATAATTCTGTTTGAGTTGAGAATGGAAAATTTTAAACCCAAATCGGTATAAGGCTTTTCCAAGAAACAAAACCGCCCTTATGCTTGAGAGGATTAGGAATGGCAATTTAATAAGTTCGTCAAATGTTCCCGCCGGAAATTATTTATGCTCTATTTCAAAAGTTCGTGTAGGGTTATCGAAGGTCGCGGAGTGGTTCACGAAGCCGAAGGAATGTCATTGCGAGGGACGAAGCAGATTGCTTCGCAAGGCTCGCAACGGCGCCTACTTCGGCTTTAGTCACTTTAAAACTTACCCACTCTGTTTTGGTGTTCCCACCCGCAAACTTTAAACACTTAAGGCACTTAGTTTGGGTTTCCTTCTTTTAACCACTCCACGTAGAGCTCTCCTTTCTTTCCCTCAAATCTCCAACTCAAACTGTGAGTCAGTATCTTCACTGCGCTGTTTTTTGGGTTTCCTGCGACGGCGCTGAGAGATGCCGCGTTCCATCGTATTTTCCGCGATGACTTCATAGAGCGTCGCGAATTTTCCTTCTCGCTTGCGCAGGATTCGTCCCAAGCGTTGTGTATGTTCCCGCGCGCTGCCACTGCCGCTGAGAACGATGGCAATATTCGCTTCGGGGATATTGATGCCTTCGTTGAGCACTTTGGAGGTCACAATAGCGGAATATATGCCACTGTTGAAGTTTTCTAAGAGCCGTTTCCGCTCTTTTGTTTTGGTCTGATGCGTGATGGCGGGAAGCAGATGTTGCAGAGATATTTTGTATACTAAATCATTGTTTTCCGTGAATATGATGATGCGGTCTTTGCAATGCTGTTTTAGCAATGATTCCAGCATGCGCAGTTTTCCTTCCGCGCCCAATGCAATAGCTTTAGAACGGTTGTATGCCAGCATCGCGCGTCGAGCTTCAGAATCATTCGCGCTTAATTTAACGAATTCTCTCCACCCACTGCCGAACAACCGTATGCCGCGTTTTCGCAGGAAATCTCGATAAATAGTGTATTCACAATCATATTCGTCCCGTTCTTGTGGAGTTAATTCCACATACAGTCGTATAGCCTCATAATCCGATAAATATTCGCCGCTGAGGTCATCAATGGATTTGCGGTATACAACGTCGCCCACCAATTCCCGGAGAATTGCATGCATGCCATCCAAACGCTCATACGTTGCGGTTAAGCCCAATCGTCGCGAGGCGATGCTCAGTTGGGGAATGTGGCTGAAACTGGGAGCAGGCAGATGATGCACTTCATCAAAAATGAGAAAGGCGAAAAAGTTTCCATAATCGCCGCAATATCTGTATGCGCTATCGTAAGTGGTGATTGTGATATTCTGAATCTCATGGTATCCGCCGCCCAATAAGCCAATGTCAATATCAAAGGCATTTGTCAAAAGGTCATACCATTGATTCATCAAATCAATCGTCGGCACGACGACCAGGGTGCTGCGTTGGACATGCTCAATTGCCTTGAGAGCTAACAGCGATTTACCCGCGCCCGTAGGCAGAACGACACTACCTCGGCATCCCGCGTCTATCCATGCGCGCAGAGCTTCCTTTTGATAAAAATGTAAATCAAAATGAAATTGTAACGTGGGACGAATACGCCGGTATCGAGGCACCGAACTGCGATATTCCGCTCCTGTCTCCCGGAGTTGCTTCACCGCCTGGTCATAATGCATGCCCAGCGCTCGCCATTTTTCCACTCGTTTATCCCAGACAAAATGTTCCGGCGGCTCTTCGATGTTTTCGGCGACTATCGTGCCATCGTCATAACGAAAATGAATTGGTTTTTCATTCATAATGAACGTAAAACGTGAAACGTGATGAATAAAGAGTAAAAAGTAAAGAGTAAAGCTTTCTTTCGTGACCAAAGAAAGTAAATTATTACTTCGTTTACTCATTACTCTTCAAAAGTCTTATAATCATTTCCCAAAAACCTGCCGTACATATTCTCGACTCAATCGCATATTTTCCGGCAGCGGGCGTGTCAATTTAGTCTCCTGTTCATAAGCGAGTTCTACGATGAACCACCCGTCGTATCCGATGTCTTCCAATACGCGGCGCATCGCCAGATGGTCAATATCGCCTTCACCAAAGGATTCTGACCAGATGCCATTTTGTGAATTACGCAGATGTAGGCTTGTGATGCGATTGGGATATTCTTGCATTAGAGCAAGTGGGTCTACGCCTCCGCGCAACACCCAGTGTGTGTCCAGACATAACCCTACCAATTCCGTGTTTGTATATTCACAGTCCGCCCGTAATTCGCGGGCGTCGTTGATGACTTCGGGAGTGTGGTTGTGAATGTAAAATGACATCCCTAATTCTTTCAACGCCGCTCCCATGCGATTTAAATATTCGCCCTGGATTTTCAACTCCTCATCTGTCTTTTCCCTGCCAATGGCTGCGGGATTTACGTTGACAGCAGGGCAGCCAATTTCGACAGCAATTCGCGCTAACTTCAGAGTATCCTCAATAGTCTTTTCTGCCTCGTTTTTCTCATGATAGACGCCACCATGATATAAACTTGGCAATCGAAGTCCATGTTTCTCAAGCAGTTGATGCACATGGTCAGCGCGTTCTTTCGTCGAAGCCCAACCCAGTCCGCCCTCGACCCCGTCGTATCCTGCGTCAGCAAGATATCCGAAAATCTCATCCAAATGTTCGTCAACAGACTTACCTTCTCGACCATACACCTGTCCCCATACATACATCTGAGTAGCTATTCCTTTAATATTCATCTTAACAAGCAAAGCTCCTCGCTAGTTTTTGGATTTAGAGCCGCCGATTCTCAGACCGCGCGGATATATTAAAATCAAAATCGGCGGCTATTAGTTAGTAACGGTATCAAAAAAAACGAAAACAGTCAAGCATTTATTTTTTACTCTTGCAATATTTCGCGACATTTGATAATATATCAGTACACCGAAAACCAAAAGCACAGAAAGGCGAGCGTATGGTCGATTTTAATTAAAATTAACCGTTCTTATGGAGGTGACCGATTTGGCAAAACGAAGGACTACGGCTATTACTACTCTCCCTGCCACAAAGGCCAAGACCCGTTTTGGGGAAGTGATTAAGCGAGTCCATAACAACAAGGAATATATCATCGTGGAGAAGAATGGCATTCCTGTAATCGCAATCATGGACGCTGACGAGTTCGAAGACTACTTGGAGGTCCACAACCCTCGTATTCAGAGGCTAATCCGCAAAAGTTACGAGGAGTATAAAACGGGGAAGGGACGTCAAGTTGAGGAATTCCTTGCTGAACTAAGAGCCTATCCGAAAAGTAGCGTCGCCCTCAGTGGCGACATGGCAGGACAGAGCCTGCCGCTACATTTTCCGGACAGGTAACTACCGGGTGCGCTATGACATTATCGGCGAGGAAGTTGTTTTGCACTTTGTGGGCCATCGGAGAGAAGCATATCGGAGATAAGGAGTGAGAGACTTTAATCCCACTTTACATAGAAACCAAAGGGGTGAAGCTCTCAAAGCTGTGCAGGAGGATGAGGTGCGCCGGAGCATTTCGGACTGGGCACTACGGTTGGAAATGAACCGGGACAACGTTCTGAAGTTCCTAAGTGACGCTTTGCGGAAGCCTGACAAGGATATGCGTGCCTGGGCTGCACAGAAACTTGGTGAGATAGACGGCAAGCGGGCAGTTGAGCCTCTGAAAGAAGCGCTGGCGGAAGAGCAAGATGATGAGACAAAGAAAGCGATGGAGGAGGCGGTGGGAAAGTTGGAAAAGTGAAGTTTATGAAGGAGGAGGAAGGGAAATGGAAAAAGGAATTCAATCGAAAATACCTCACATCATTCCGCAATCCCAGGAAATCCAGATGAAAACAGGGAGCGCGGTATTCGGCAAAGATGTTGCTCTGTGGTTCAGCAAGAACAATCAAAATGAGGTGCGAAGAGCAATCCAGCCTCTCCAGGATAAACTAACTCAAATGTTAAATGGAGACGTCACCACAAAGGCGGCGACGGATACACTTGAAGGAGACGGTTTTCTCATCGGTCAATTTGATGACCATAGCGCGCTTTCGTCGTTGGCTGATAGCGCAAGGCGGGTTCAACTGGGGCCGGAGGGATATACGCTCGAAATTAGCGAACATAAAGTTTGCCTCGGAGCGAATAACCCGCTTGGACTATTCTATGGCGTGCAAACTCTACTTCAGCTTATGCAGCCATCTGGAGAAGGCAAACTGAGCATTCCGCAGCTTAACATTAGGGATTGGCCCAGCATGGCATGGCGCGCAGTCCATTGCTTCCTACCTTCTGAGGCAGGACTGCCCGCGTTTAAGAACGTTCTGACTGAAGTTTTACCTCGTTACAAAATCAATACATTAATTTTCGAAGTTAATTATCGTTTTCCGTATCAAAGCCATCCCGAGGTCGCAGAGCCTAACTCCTTATCAAAAGAGGTGTATCACGAAATCATCGCGCTGGCGCGCGAGCATTTTATACAACTTATCCCTCAATTCAATTGCCTCGGTCATCAATCGTGGAGCAAACGTACATCGCCTTTATTGCGGACGCATCCTGAGTTTGATGAAACACCGTGGCTGCCGACTCATAATCCCGATATTTACTGCCGTAGTTGGTGTCCTCTGCACTCCGATGTCAACCGGTTTGTATTTGACCTCTTCGATGAGTTAATTGACGTATTTCAGCCGGAAGCATTTCATGTCGGTATGGATGAAGTTTTTATTCTAGGCGATGACCGATGTCCGCGTTGCAAAAACAAACCGAAGCATGAATTATTAGCCAAAGCTGTGAATGACCTGCACGCGTATCTAAATGGAGAAAAAGGTCTGATGCTGTTGATGTGGGGAGATAGGCTGCTAGATGCCAAACAATTCGATTATGGGCGATGGGAGGCGAGTGAAAACGCGACTGCGGAGGCTATCAATCTGATTCCGCAAGATATTATCGTATGCGATTGGCATTACGGCGTGCGTGATACATATCCCTCGCTCAAATGTTTTCAGGACAAAGGTTTCCGCGTCCTCGCCGCAGGTTGGAAATCGCCCGATAATGTGCGTAAATTCAATCAATATGCTTATCAAGTGCAAGGCGACAAGATGCTCGGTCAATTGGCGACAACGTGGATTGGCACGGATGAGATTTGCCACGCGCTGCTAACAGGTCAAGGTAATGAAGATGCTCAAAATGTCGCAACCTGTTTGAAAATTGTAGGAGAGCAAACGTGGAAATAATAGAAAAAATGTTAGGAGAAAAAAATGGAAAAAGTTAGATATGAAGAGATGATGCCGCATGAAATCGCAGCGGCGCGAAAAGAAAAGCCTGTTGCCTATCTTCCGATAGGTGGTATAGAATGGCATGGTGAACATAATCCTGTTGGATTGGATACGGTAAAAGCGCATGAGCTATGTATCCGCGCCGCGCAAAAGGGCGGCGGATTAGCTATGCCCGCGTTATTTTGGGGAGAGAGCCGGGAAAGTGGATTGATGGAAGCCAATCATGACCCGGATGGAAAGATAGCTGAAAAGATGGGACTTCCGCAGGAGAATTTTGCGCCGGGTTACATGGGCGGTGTAACGGTACAGGAGGAACATGACTTTTATGACAAACTGTTGATACCCGTAGCGAAGCGGAGGGGCGAAGCGATCTTTTCATGTATACTACCAACTGAAAAGCCTGGGGTTTCGGGTGTTTTTTGTATTGTGCGGGCACTATCCGCTCAGTGGATTTGCAAAAAGGACGGCGCAACAGTTCATGGAGAAAAATCCTGATATAAAAATCTACACTGGTATCGAAGCTGACCCGGTGCGCGACATTTACCCACACGGAGGCGACCATGCCGCGAAGTGGGAGACGTCCATCATGAAAACGTTGCGTCCGGAATTAGTGGATGTGAGCGTCCTGCCCAAGGATAAAAGTGTTTCTCTCATCGGCGTCGGCGGTGTTGACCCGAGATGCGATGATTTGGAGGAATACGGCAAGGAAGTAACACAGAATATCATCAACCGTATGGTTGAGATAACAGATAGGATGTTGAAGGAAATATAAAGTGCATCCAAAATTGTGTTAAGCTGATAGGAGTATTTATCCATTTTCAAATTTTAGAAGAAAGGCGGTGTTACAGCATGGCATATCGAAAACCAAGAACATCGAAAGAAAGGAAAATCGACCAGCGGGTTATATCCATGCCCACCGCTCGAGGTCAGCGCTCGTAGTATCCCAAAAATATAAACAGCAATAAAACAATCTGACAATCGGGTTGGGCAATCGTACCCGCGTAATGTTGGAGGATACGATTTATGCCTAAGTTCAATCCCGATTTCTGGGAAGTGCTAATGGAGCCTGAGGAGTTGGACAAATTCTGCGGGGAAGACATACTCTGGTACGAGACTCTTGAGGCGAAATGGCAACGATATAAAAAAGAAGCTAAATGCCGCGAGATTTTTCCGAGTATATTGGAAATTCTCGACGCGGACTTAACGCCGATGCAGCGTGAATGTATAAAGCTGTATTTCTTCGAGAAGAATACACAACAAGAAATTGCTGATATGCTAGGCATTTCTCGCCGTGTAGTGAGCCAGCATATCTACGGCATCCAGCGCAATGGTAAAAAAATTGGAGGTGGTCTCAACAAAATCCGCAAAATGTGTAAAAAATTTGGGATTTCATTTTAGCTGTTTTCGTCGCAGAAGCCCCCTTCTGATTCCCCTCCTCGGAGGGGCAGGGGTGGGTAGAATC
>SDBU01009738.1_pt1 | contig 10745 bp, 10 predicted proteins | sample 2277071 | NCBI WGS metagenome assembly SDBU01 (sample SAMN10397929, study PRJNA504765) | marine sediment metagenome | isolation source: marine sediment core GS08_GC12, 126 cmbsf | place: Arctic Ocean: Gakkel Ridge, Loki's castle | collected 2008
AATTAGTCGTGGGTTATTTAGAGCTTCCAATGGTACACTCATAAATGCCGATGTAAATGCAGGTTATAATATCATGAAAAAAGCATTCCCAAATTCCGTTTCGGTGGATGGGATAGGGGAATTCGGACTGATGCCACAAATAATTTATCAAAATATATATGATATTATTATTTGAAATAAAATGATCAGATTTTTATTCATTTGATGGTCTTATACATTTAAGTAACTGACAAAAATTATCATAGATCCCAATTATGGTAAAACCAAATTTCAAATTAAACTATGGTCCCTACTTACACCCTGGATTTTTGTCTTTTGGTAGTGTAAGTAATTACACTCTGATTTCGCCCTCCTCTTCCTAACCTATTTTTGACGCTTGTTTGCGTCTCGTAGAGTAGGGACCACCTATTCTATCATTATTTTAGCGATGAAAATGATGGAAATCTTTAGTCCCTTGAACTTTTTACCGTTTAACACCATGTTATAAGATGTTGAATATAGATAAAGAAAGAAACTTTTTACTTTCTTTAGATTAGATGAAATCAGTCACAAAGATTCTCTACTGAAATATTTAAAAAGCACCCAATTTTAAGTGGATTCCAGTTCTCATCAAAAAAAATAAAATTAAAAAAAATTACCTAAATCAAGAGTTCAACTAACTAAGAATATGGGACTTTTAAAACATTGATTATGATCTTTAATTAAATGATTTAGAAATGAATGAAAAAAAAAAAATCTACAATTTTAATTATATCATATTTTGATCAGATTAAGGGTCCAACTGTTTTTTACGGTGAACAAAAGTTTAAACCCCTCAACAGTTCATTATTAGACATGTTAATGATTATAGGTGATGAGGAAACTCCTTTTCCAGTTGCTTTTGAGAAATTTCAGACCTTGAACTACAAGTTTCACATTCATTCGAAATTCGCTAGGGGAGGAAATGAGATTTTTATGATCACCTATGTTGTGAATGAGTCTTCTGCAGAGAATTTTAAATCATTAAAATTTAAATCTCAAATACTAAAAGAATTTGCTTATGAGATGCAAAATATGAAAGAAATCCCCAAGATCCTTTTTGAAAAGCGTCAAACGCGAAAGAAATTGAGAGATTTAGGGCCTAATAAATTCAGAAGAATTCTTATAGAGAAATGCAATAAATATAATACACTTTTAACATTACCTTTAGCAGGAAAACCCCAAAAGGAGGAAATCCTTACACTAAAAATAAACATTAAGCCGGAGATTTTAATTTATATACTTCATGTATGTTTTTTTAGAAAGTATATCGTGATTCTATTTGAAAAAAGTATGAGTTTTTTGATTCCTTCACTAACTAACTTTATTGATTATATATTTCAAAACTCTTTTACAGGTGATATCCTCTTTAAGACTAGGTCCCAGTACAAAAAGAATCGAGAGCTTTATAGTAAATATATCGTAATGGATGATAAGAAGGTGATTGATGAAGTACGTAAGCTTATTAATACAAACCAATTAAAATATGAAAGAGATATCGTAAGAGCCTTTTACATTAATAATGATGATAATTCTTCTATACTCGATCTTAAAGAAAGACTCGAGGGGATTTACATGTTGTCAAAACAAATCTTCAATTTTTTTGAAAGAAATAATAATGAAGGAGCGGTTTTTCCAAGAACAGTTATTAAGCATTTGGAAGAATCTCTTTTAATCAAAAAAATTAAGAAAGAATATCTCTACTTTCTCTCTAACATCGTCAGAACTTATTTTGGATCTGATATCGTTTGGTATTGGATTAAACTTGGAGAAAAGATTGAAACGTTGTGGAAAGATCCTCAATCAGAAAGCTCTTTGGCGGTAAAGAACAAAAGTGAAAGAAGAAATAATTTATCTTGAGAGAATTTACAAAAAAATTACAAGATGAAAGAAATAAAAGCTTAGTGTTTTACTGCTGCGAAGGTGATATTCAACTGAGGAAAAATAAATCTTATTAATTTTTGGAAGGCTTCTAAAACACCGACCCCCTCTGTAGCTATTGTTTTATTGAGAGAGAAATTTTTAAACTTTTCATAATAAACATATGACATAATGTCTCTTGCTTCCAATTTATCTAAACTTTGTAAATCGTCTTTGTTTAATGATATTACGACAGGAATATCATAAAATTCCTCCCTAAACAATATCTTTAATTCATTCCATGACCTTATGTTATGTTCAAGAGATTCTCTTTGAGAATCTACAACAAATATAATCCCATCTACTCCATTTAATGTCGCTGGGCGAGTACTAGCATAAAAATTTTGACCTGTTGCAGAGTATACTAAAAATTTTACGCCCCATACGGTTCCTTTGAATTCTAATACTCCGAAATCAAAAAATAGTGTACGCCCTACTGAGCTGTCGATGGATTCTACAGAGTCTCCTTTATCAAAATAGGAGAAAAGTTGTTTTACCGTTGTTGTTTCGCCTGACATCGCAGGACCATAATATACTACCTTAACTTGTATAGTTTTATTGTCATAATCAAAAATCATAATTCATTCTAACTCCAAAGTGAAACTATTTTATCCCCCATAGAAGTTAGTTTATCTAAAAATCCTAATACATTCATAGTTGCACCTTGTTATTTTATTATTAATTCCCCTAGCATCCTTCTGATATCAAATATCGGGGGTTCTTGGATTTCAGATGCTTCTTTAACAAGATGATCGATTTTCTTCGCAAACTGCGGAAGAATTAGCCTTATCTAATCCCAATTTCTGCTTCAGTTTTCCAATTGTGACACTAAATATTGACTTTCCTAATCCATCAATAAATTGAAAGGAATTTTGACAATCAAGCAATATTTTTTCTGCTTGCATTTTTTTTAGTAACCAGGCACATCTATTGGCAGTTTGGTACAATGAATAACTCATCGCTGAGATTTTATCTAATTGTTCAGTATCAATATCGAATTTTTTTAAAATTTTAGAAGCGATAAAGCCTCCCTCAATTGTTACGAAAGCATATTCTAGATCAGGAACAGTGAGTGAAATATTATTTAAAACTTTCCTTAATTCCATTGATATTGACTCTGAAAAACTTAGCGAAAAAGGAGATAATCTAAAATTTAATTCCTCATTTTCTTTAACATTAAATCCTTCGATGATACTTTGAATTTTCTGATTAGTAAACTGAATTAATGGTGGTTTAAAGGATTCTCCTGATGTAATTAGTGTTGTTTTTATTTTTTTTAAGCATTCATTAGTTTGTAAGAAAATACCCCCTAAATTTAAATTTGGTTGAGCCGTGATTGCTATAAAAAATTCGTGATTGGAGTCTAAAATGCCCTGGTTTTCCATTATTTTATTTAAAGAGGGGTGTAATGGACTATTCAATGGAGCAATTAATATTTTCGCCTTCTTCCCTTCTATAAGAATATATTTTAAATCACTTGGATGCAAATGTATTCCAACGTTAAAAATTGCACTTGTAGCAGAGCTAACGTTAAAAATTTCATCTCTAGAAAACCATACGCCCGTTGATTGAATAGGATTTCCATCTCGTTGGGTTAAAACTGCGTTTTCTACTCCTTTAAGTTGTTTTATTTGGTCTAAATAAATGCCAATTTGTTCATTTAAATTCATTATAATCCACAAATTTAAAAAATTTCATTTTGAATTGTTTCTCAATCATAGTTTTCATAAAAGTATTTATATTCCTATGAAATTCAAATTTCATTGTAGGTTCTATGATTAATTTGCTTATTATATTACACTATAAATACAGAATTTTCGGTTTTCCTTGAAATCTTAAGTTAATTTAAACATCCTCACTAACAAAAACCTTTATAGTGCTGTTTTACAAGATTTAAAGGTGATTTCATAAGAAACAATTAGAAAAACAATTTTAATTTGATACTGAAATTGTTTTAAAATCGCTATATTTTTTTAAGACTAAGCTTAAAATATCTTCAAAACATTCCAAAATCCCTTCCCCGGTTATTGCTATTGTGTAGTGGGAATCAATATTTTTAAAATTATGAATTTTAATCTCTTTTAAGAATTGTATAGAGTTAAATTTATCTGGTAAATCTTGTTTATTAAAAGCATTAATAATTGGAAGATCTTCAATAGATTCATTAAAATAAGAAATTAATTCATTCCAAGAAATTAAATTCCGGTCATATACATCATGTTGGGAATCAATAACAAATATTATTCCGTCCACTGCTCGTAAAGTAATTGGTCTCGTTACTAAATAGAAATCTTGACCTGTAGTAGTGTAAATGTGAATTTTTAACTTCCACTCTTCATTTTGAAATGTAACAGTACCATAATCAAAAAATAATGTCCTTTGGATGGTGCTTTCGATACTATGTAGAGCATCGCTCTTACCAAATTCAGAAAATAGTGCCTTAATTGAAGTAGTCTTGCCTGAAAAAGCAGGACCAAAATACACTATTTTTAAGCTTATTGTTTTATCACAGTGGTCAATAATCATGTTTATCAACTTATTTAAGGGTTATATAAAGTCTTTTGTTACTCTAAAGAGAACTATAAAAACTCTGATTTTTGTACAATATTTCCACTTTGATATTTTGGTAATATAGAACCTAAAAAAGGGGATTTTTAATAATTAATTTTTAATTTTCTTTCAGTTCTGCAATTCTAATTTAATTTAATAATTTCAAGGAAAAATTGGTATGCTATGGAAGAAATTTAAAATGCAAAATATGCCCCTCTTGTGGAGTCTTAATTAAAAACTAAATTGTAGTTATAGAAAACTATTAATATATTTTAAAAGAGAAAAATGATTGAAGAAAATTACAAAAAACCTTAAATCGATTTTATGTAAAAAAATATAAATGTAAACTTACTTTAAATATCCAGTCATCCTGTTTTTCTTGAACTATAATGTTAACCTCTCCTGTTATAGTAAATTTTACAGCATTACCTACTAAATTTAACTAGCCCTTTTTTTCAATAGAAAAGGAGTATTTAAAAGAATAAAGGTTTAATATTAAATATTTCAAAAATGATCTAAATGACTTTGGTTAAAAAATAATCCACATTTAGTTAATCACTATTTTCTTTCAAATATTTCTCCCTATCTTCTTTTGAAGCCAGATTTAACTTATTTAAAGTTAAAAATTCTAATTGAAATGATTTCAACTTTTTTTAATTAATTGATTAACAATTGGATATATCTACACGTAATGCAATCGTCCAAAATTTTTTTCTCGCAGTCCTCACACTTCTCAAATTTCCTTCTTGAATAAAAAAGGTACTTTAGAAAATCAACTAAAAATTGCTTTAATATTTTTTTTCCATTTCGTGTCAAAAATATTGTCAATGGGCGTTTGTTATCCTTAGTGATCAAGTTCCTTTTTACTAACTCTTTAGTTTTATTGGCGAGGTTTGTTTCAGACATCTTAAGACGCTTCCGTAATTCCTTATTAGAAATTGAATAGTTGTAAAGCCCGAGTATTAGTAGTATTTTAAAATGTGATACTGCAATTATTTTTTTTTCCTTTTTATTTTTGCTTGCCATCCTATCTCCCTCTATACTTTTATTTTTTGTCTTTTATTATCTTAAAACTTGTAATTCTATTTCGTTTGATGATATTTTTCAATGACATCAAATTTAAATAATAAAAAATTGAAAGAACTTAGAGAAATAAAAGTATCGTTCATTAGTTCATATATTGTGAAGTCTGTCCATTCTTTAATTTCACAAAATGTGAGTTAAATTAGAGAGGATTAAGGTTTATATATAATATTGGCAAATAGATCTTTGACTTATTGCCTTTAAAATAGCATTTTAATTTATTGCAAAAATTAACCAAGGAGGCTCATGCTTTTGAAAGACATAAAAAAACGAAAAAATATATTAAAAAAACAAGACTTAAATAGATAGAACAGGGATTTGGCACGACAAGCACTAAAATACGACCAGACCAAGATTTAAAGCTGTTTATAAAAGAATTTAAAGGATCTCCAAATTTACGATTATTAGTCAAATATGAAAATGGAGAACCGCACATATTGCAAGTTAATAAAGCGTTTACGAACTATTACGGCTATTCAGAGCAGGAAATTATTGGAAAAAACCCTAAAATATTAAATTCTGGGGAATTAGGCAAGTATTACTATGATAAAATGTGGAAAACAATATTAGATCCGAGAATTGGTTATTGGAGGGATGAAATAACAAATAGAAAAAAAGATGGACATTTTTGTAATGTTATCCTCACGATTTATACGGTTTTTGATGAAAAAGGCAAACCAAGATATTTCAATGCTAGCTATGTTGACAGTACCAAGTGTAAGCAAGCAGAGCAAAAATTAAAGGAGTCTATAGAAGGGTTACAGAAAACATTTGAGCAATCAGAGTTTTATAAGGATATATTTGCTCATGATATTAACAATATTTTGAATAACATTAAATTTTCTTCTGAACTCCTTAAAACTTACCAAAATAATTCTGGAAAACAAGAAAAGATGAAAGAGATGATAGCAATAATTCAAGAAGCTGTTAATAGAGGTATGAAATTAGTTTCCAATGTTCAAAAATTATCCAAACTAAATACAAATAAGTTTAACTTGGAAAGAGTAGAGGTTTGTAAATTATTAAATGAATCGATAAAACTTATTCGTGGTAGATATTCAACAAGAAAAATCAACATAAATATCGATGTTTCAAGTAAAAATATATTCGTTCGAGCTAATGAACTCTTATTAGATGTGTTTGATAATCTATTAGATAACGCTATAAAATATAATGATACCCCAACAGTAGAAATTTTGATTAAACTTTTAAATGAACACAAGGAAGGAATTAATTACATTAGGATAACTTTTATAAATAACGGAATAGGAGTACTGGATGTTCAAAAACAACAAATTTTTCAAAGGGGACATAAAAACTGTAAAACTGGGAAGGGTATGGGAATTGGCTTATCGTTGGTAAAGAAAGTTGTCGAACAATATAAGGGACAGATATGGGTCGAAGATAAAGTGAAAGGTGATTATTCCAAAGGAAGTTCATTTATTCTACTCATTCCTGAATCAAATTAATTACTGCTTCGTTATAATAACATCTATGTTTTAATGATTGTAATTTTTGTAATGATTCTATGAGTATTTTTCGTCAAAAAGTTTTTAATATGCATGGCTTAAATTTAAGGGATATTGTTCTGAGAAATCAACTTTTTATATAGTTTGAAGACATTTCGTTACACTCTAGTTTTAAATATTGTTAGTTTCTTGATATTTCAAAAAAGTGTTGAGGGGATAACCTTAGAACTTTTTGAAATAAATTATTAATTGGTTAATATAAGAAAAAGAACACATTTTACTTAACCATTTAAAACGAATAGTATAAATGGATATAATTATAAATATATAATTCTTCATAAATTGTGAAGTTGAAATTGAACTTTAATTAAAACTTTTTTAATTAAAGTGGAAGAGAAAACAAAAGATAGGTAAGAAGAATATTTAGAGATATTTAACTTGTTAGATGATAATATTTATATCATTAATAAAGGTTTTAATGTAACATTTACTAACATTGCTTTAATTAAATGGCTCAAAAAATTCAGTCAAAATATAGATTTCATCGAAAATAATATATTCGAGCTCTATCCATTATTTAAAAAAATAATGTTTCTGAAGAATATAAGCAGGTATTTGAAATTGGTAAAATACTTATTACTGAAGAAGTAGGTGAAATTCAAGGCATAAAATATTTTTAAGAGACACGAAAAATACAATAATAATTGATAATATAGTGAAGAATATAATTACAATTGTTAGAGACATAATCGAGGGTAAATTAACCGAACAAAAATTGAAAGAATCAGAAATATCATTGAAAGCATCTCAACGTGAATCTTCTGTTGATATTATAGAAAATAAAAAGATTGAACAAGAATTAATCAAATTAAATAACATGAAATCTGAATTACTTAGAAGAATTTCTCATGAGTTAAAAACACCCTTAGTTTCCATCAAAGGTTTTTCTAGCCTATTATTAGAATTATATAGAGATACACTTGATGAACCTGTAGTGTCTGCAATTGAGAATATTAAGCAAGGTTGCTCTAAGCTTGAAAATCTTATTGGTGATATTTTAAAGACTGTTGAATTAGAATCTGGTACGACTCAGCTACGAAAATCTGAAGAAGACCTATCCTACCTAATTAAACTATGTGTTAATGAATTAAAAGAATTTTTAGAAATGAGAAATCATGGTATAAGATTAAAAATACAAGATAATTTAGTAACTCATTTTGAAAAGAAACAAATTCATCACGTTATTAGCAATATTTTAAGGAACGCAATTAAATACACTCCTCCAAATGGGATAATTGAAATTAAATCTGAGATTAAAAATGGCTTTATTATAATATCTATAAAAGATAACGGAATTGGTTTCACACAGGAGGAAAAAAACCGAATATTTGAGCAATTTGGAAAAATTGAAAGATTTGGTCAGGGTTTTGATGTAATCTCCGAGGGTTCGGGTTTAGGATTATATATTTCTAAAAGAATTGTTGAATTACACGGTGGAGAAATATGGGTAGATTCAGAAGGCAGGAATAAAGGATCAATATTTCACTTTTCACTCCCATTAACTGAAAAGTAAAAAGAATCAAGCGGAAAAAAACGGAAGGATCATGGAGATCGATGGTGCATAGAGATATCCTATCGAGAAGAGATTGCCTTCTTAATGTCAATTAAAATGCTATTTTCCAAAAGATTTCAATAAATATATAGAACCATTTGTCGGATAGGGAGCGGTTTTATTTATTTATTTGGCAAAACTTCCTATTTTAATAACTGTGTGTCATCTAGATCTTCCAAGATTATTAAATTTAATCCAAATTTAGATTAAATTCACATATTTTATCATGAATTTTATTTCTTAATTCCTTTGACACATCCTCAATAATAAACTCTGGAACACCTTCTAAAAATTCACCTAATTCTGTTTTAATTATTGGAGCAATTTGATCCATAATTAAGTCTAGAATTTCATGCTTCTTTGAAAAAGCATTTTGGAAAGTTTGTATATAAGTTTTATTTAACTTTTTTAACCATACTTTTCCTTTCTCCTCTTGTTTCTTAATTATCTTTCTCGAATTTGAAGCGTTAAAATGTTTAAATTCAAATTTATACTTGAGCAAATTATCTTCAAAGTAATGTATTATCTGTGTCTTTTCTCTTAAATTTAAATCTATCTTGGAATTAAGAAAAAGAATTATCATGTATCGATCGAATAGAAAATGTATTTGAACTTTTATATTTGATCCATGGATTTCAAGATTCGATAAGTTTTGAATATTTGTTTGTCCTGCAAAAGTTTTAAATGAACTAAAATACATTGAAATTAAATCAATTTCTAATAAATTCTTATCACTTTCAGATAAATACGATTTAATTGGTCCGTAATTGCCTTCATTTTTATCATCATATTCAAAAACCATTAGTGTGTTTCCAAATTGATCAGCGGTTATAACACCTATAATTGGGGGTATTTTATTAAAATTATATGAGAAGTATCCAATTTCATTTATTTTTTTGTCTAGGAAGTTTGCTTGATATTGAGCTTTATTGTATACTTTCATAAACGAAGTGGACTAATATAATTTGAATTTTTTGTATGGTCTTAAAATTAAATTTGCATTTCAATTATTCTCTCTATGATAATAAACATTGAAGAGGGTGCCGGTTTTAACGAAAAGTAAATTTTTCCTTTATAAAACAAGCCGACAAAAACGTGCTCATAAGAGTCGAAGATTCAGCACGGTATGGACACTTAAATTGATATAAGCGTTGATAATATTAACGATAAACCACAAAAAAGACTTGTTTGGGAATGATACATACAAAAAAATCAACTTATAATAAATTATATGCCTATCTCTTAATGAATTCGTTTGAGGAAGGCATACACTACAATTTCGCCTACAGCAACTGCTGGAGCAGCCGAATAACTGACATCTTCGAGATTGACGAGTTTGAAACCGATCTTAAAGCCATAACACACTATTTAGAGCAAATCCAAACCACATAGCCAGAGGAAGAGCAGCAAAATGGGATGTAAAGCACAAATCACTGACACCCCAACAATCCACAATTTCAGCTTAGACGAGATGTATGACGAAAACTATTCTCTAAAGCAAATCTACACCATTTTTAAGCAGTTAGACAAGAACTGGAAAACTCTAGGCCAGAAACACGTAACCCTACTTGAGGAGATTCATGACTATTTAGAAGAGAACTTTTATAAGTGTTGTGTGTGTGGTGAATATTTCCAAGAACACGAATTTACCAACCCCGATTACTCCTACCATGAATGTTATAGTTGTTTCACCGAGCCAGATTTTTAATAATTTTTATTAGAGCCAGATTAATTTATACTCCATAAGTGTAAAATTATAATGTGAGAGAGAATTCTATTTGATTAGGTGAGAAAATATTACAGTTGTAGAATGTGCAACTTCCTTTTGTGAGGAAAAGGATTTTGAAGATGACTCTTTTTTCTCAGAAAATTTCCGGTATTTTATAATTCCTTCAGGTATTTTACTTGGAATAGCAATTTTTCTAGAATTTGCTTTTGAAATAGTTTTGGTTGCGCAAATTCTAGCGATAATTTCAGTTTCACTTTCAAGTTCGGGTGTTGTAATTGAAGCAGTTGAAGATATACGAAGTAAAAAGATAACTGCTAATATTTTAATGTTAATAGCAGGTATCGCTTCATTTTTTATTTTACAT
>SDBU01009739.1_pt1 | contig 10744 bp, 9 predicted proteins | sample 2277071 | NCBI WGS metagenome assembly SDBU01 (sample SAMN10397929, study PRJNA504765) | marine sediment metagenome | isolation source: marine sediment core GS08_GC12, 126 cmbsf | place: Arctic Ocean: Gakkel Ridge, Loki's castle | collected 2008
AGATAGCACATACCCCGAAGCGGAAGGAGCTGGCCAGTTTGCGGAAGGACCAGGCTATGTAGAGGAGAATCCCCAACGCGGCTACGAGCATCGCGTAGCCCGTGTAGCGAACACGCTCTGAGGCTACCGCCTGTGAGATGGAATCATAATCAAGGTAGTCTACGGCCCCAAATTCAGCCTTCAACGCTTCTTTAATCCGTTCCTGCTCGCTAATATCGGTGGCTACTGCCTCGGAATCCTGCTCCTCAGGCAAACCGATGCGGATTAGGAAAGAGTCCAGCGTGGCACTTGTGAAAGTAACATTTCCGTAGCCCAGATTATCCAGCTCATCTCCCAAATCTGCTTCTGATACTGTTTTGCCGAATATGAGAGCAAGCGTCCCGTTCCCCACTCCCTCCGAGGCAAATTCGGCTGTCCTGATCGTTGTGCCGAACTCTGCCTGAAGGTCCTCCGCCAACTGGTCTTTTCCCTGTGTGTCCGGAGCAAAGTCCTCGAGGAGAAACGCGTCTTTAGGGCTATGCTGGATTACGGCATCGGAGTAGCCGATGTCGGCAAAACCGGCTCTCAAGTTTTCCTGCTCCACTGGCCCACTGAAGACCAGGGTCATGGTAACCCCTGGCTTAAAATCGAGGCCTAAGTTCAGCCCGGATACTATCAGCGAGATAATGCCGATAAAAATCACCACTCCTGATCCCAGGAAGAATAATTTCCTTTTGCTTACAAAGTCAAACAACTATCTTTACTCCTCAGAACCTGGTGTTTGCTCGGACCTCTGTGCCCCGAAAAGCCAGAGACGGCCCGCTATGCGTGTACCTACGAACAGGCGCAGGAAAGTCCTGGTGATTACGATGGCGCTGAACATGCTGAGTGCCACGCCTATGGCCAGGGTAAGGGCAAATCCCATCACCCTGGGCTCTGCGAAGTTGCTCCCCATCCAGTAGAGGATGGCGCAGATGATAAGGGTTGTTACGTTGCTATCGCGAATCGCTGTCCACGCGCGGTTGAAACCGGCCTCGATGGCGCCCCCAAGGGTCCGTCCTGCCCTGAGCTCCTCCTTCAAACGCTCAAAGATGAGCACATTGGCGTCAACTGCCATGCCGATGGACAGGATGAAGGCGGCGATTCCAGAGAGGGTTAGTGTGACGGGTATCAGTTTAAATGCTGCCAGTACCAAGATACCGTAGATTATCAGGGCGCAGCCCGCCAGTATGCCGGGGAGGCGATAGAAAAGCGCCATGAACAATAGAACCAGGATAAGGCCGACAGCACCGGCGATGAGGCTCTTCTGAAGCGAATCAGCACCCAGGGTAGGATCTACCTCGTCCTGTACGGCGGGACCGGAGAGAAAAGTGCCGCGGTCCCAATGGCCAAGGGAAACAGGCAAAGCACCTGCATTAAGCAGGATGGCCAGGTCCCGGGCATCGTTGAGACTCATGTTTTCAATGACCCCGGTTCCCCCCTCGATCTTGGATTTGACTGTAGGACTGGAGACATATCCATCGTCGAGGAAGATACCTAGAGGTTTCTCGATGAGCCTTCCTGTTATCTGGGCAAACAGTTCCGCTCCCTCACTGTTGAATCCGAAGCGGACCCTTGGCTCGTTAGTGGTTTGGTCGATTTCCACAAAGGTGTCCCTCTCGAGATACTTGCCGGTCAAATGGGCCTCTTGCCCATTACTGCCTATTGCGGTAGCCGGAATCCATTCTATTGTGCCCTCTGTGGTAAGGGTCTCATAATCAACTTGTAATCCTTGATCGGTAAATTGTGTGACAAATTCCCAGCTCTCCGGGGTTAGCTCTCTGAAGTCGAGCTCCGCTGTCTGGCCGACGAGGTTGACAGCGGCCTGCATATCCTTGATCCCTGGGAGTTGAATAGATATACGGTCGCCGCCCTGCTTCTGAATAACCGGCTCGGAAACCCCATAGGCGTTGACTCTCCTGCTAATGATATCAACAACGCCGTCCATGGCTTCTGAAGCGGTCTCGTTGCCGATATCAGTCAGATTAGCTTCGTAGACAAGGTGAATGCCGCCGCTGAGGTCCAAACCAAGCCTCATCCCTAAAGTGTTGTTGCCGGGGCTACTTTCGCTCATGCTGGGCGCATTCGGGATCAGCACCTCAGACAGGGCGAGGCCAACCAGGAGAGCGATAAGGGTGAGCCTGATGGCATTTCTGCGGTTCACTAATTTCTCCCCAATCGCTTTGTTACTAATTCGAGTGCTTCTTCAGCGGTCTCTATCTCCCCCGCAGCTTGTGCCTCCCTTACTACCTCCAGAAGCTCACCGATCTGCGGACCCGGGGCCAGTCCAAGATCATCAATCAGGGTGTGACCATCAATTAGCTTGATCGGAACGACTGTAGCTTGCTCCTGGAACCACTTGTCAAGCATATACTGCACCGTCTCAGTGTGCTTTCGCCACTCGTCGGGGTCGAGCGTAGGCCCCCGAGCCGCAAGATGGTCAGCGAGCCCCAGGAACAGCGTATCGATACCCACCTCTGCCGTGGCCCGGAAATATCTGTAGATCGCACGGTGCGTCGGCACCTCTTCGCCCACCAGGTATCCAGGGCGCATATGGTGTTCGGTCATTAGCTGCACCATCTTTATCTCACGGTTACTGAATCTCAGCCGCTTCATGAGTTGAACTACCATGGCCGTGCCTTCCTGGGGGTGGCCCAGGAAACGCATTTTTCCACTTTGCTCTATTGTTTTCGTAATTGGCTTGCCGATATCATGGAGCAGACCCGCTAGCTTCAATAGCGCTCCTCTAGTTCGCCCTCCTGCGATTTGCTGGGCGAAGTGCTGAGCGATATCTGGTGTCCAGGGGACTGAGTTCAGGAAGGCATCTTCCTGTTCGCCACGCTGCTGTCGAAGCAAGCGTTCCACAGCGGCGACTGTCTCCAGAGAGTGGTCAAAGACGTCCCAGAAATGCTCCTTCGGTTGTGTTACCCCCTTAGCCATAGTTAGCTCGGGCATTAGTGGGTCGAGCAAACCCAGGTGGTCCAGATAGCGGAAAGAGTGGTACGCTCTGGGGGTCTCCAGGATGTAATATAACTCGTCTCGAAGCCGCTCTGGGGCGACTGTTGTCACAAGTTTATGGTCGCGCTGTATGAGGGCTTCGGTGGATGGTTCTATGGAGAAGTCGAGCGTTGCGGCGAACCGCACTGCCCGGATGAGACGTGCAGGGTCCCGCTGAAAACTGGCTTCGCTTGCTGCGCGAATCGTCCTGCTGCTTAAGTCATGCTGTCCATCCAGGGGGTCGATGATTCGAACCCGGGACCGTTCATTTCTAATCTCGGCTAAGTTTACGGCGATAGCATTGATGGTGAAATCCCGGTGACGTAGGTCCTCCTCGATGCTGCCACGCATGGTGGTGAAATCAAGATGCCAGTCACCTCCAGCCTGGGAAAGGATTACCCGGGATACCTGGTTGACGTCATCCAGAGGCACTATGCGGGCGCTGAAAGCCCTGGCTATATCAGAGGCAATCGATGTAGCTTCACCAGCTACCACGACATCGATATCGCTATTTGGTCGCCCCATGAGCGCATCTCGGATAAAGCCGCCGACAACGTAGCAATCGATGCTGCGTTGTTGAAGGAGCTTTTCCAGCTTTGTCAGGAGTGAAACTGCCTCCTCCGGGGCGAGAATCGTCAGTCTCTCTTTAGTGAGCTTATTCATTCAGGGTTTCTTTTTCTCAAAAATATGTGCCGGGGACGGGCGATAGACTCAGAAAGCACTCAGCAGCAAACGATCCAGGTTCCTAGATATAGCCTGACTCATCGTCATCCTCCGGCTCGGCCTTATATAGATTATCCATGCTCTCCAGGTGATCGACATAGACCACCCCGTTGATGTGGTCGACCTCATGCTGTAGAGCCTGGGCAAAAAGCCCCTCTGCCTTTATACGAACTTCCTTGCCATACCGATCGCGCCCTTTAACCGTTACTGATTCCGCGCGTTTTATAGAGCCCCTGTATCCAGGCAGGCTGAGGCATCCTTCCATAACTTCATGCTCTCCCGAGCTTTTTACTACCTGGGGATTGATGAGTGTAATCAACCCCGATTCAGGCAACTCGACGACAACAACTTGCAGCGGGATTCCGACCTGAGGTGCAGCTAGCCCTGCTGCCCCTCCAAGTTGGTACATAGTCTCGATCATGTCGTCGATAAGCTTCTGAATAGAATCGTCGATTTTCCGCACCCGCTTCGCTTTCTGATGAAGCACGGGACTGTCCATCATTGTAAGGGGTAGAACAGCCATGACTAAATGTGCACGCTCGATATTGTGTGATAAATGTTGGCAATTAGGGAGATTATAGTCTAACGGCGGCGCATTGTAAAGGTTAAACCAAGCTCGCTGGGTCGATGTCTACCGACCAGCCCTGGGGCAGATGTAGCTGCGAGAGCAGGGGAATGGGGTCCGGGCTGCGGACTACTATCTGCCAGCGAAACTTGCCCCGCACCCGCTGGGTAAAGGTGGGAGATGGGCCAAACAGGGTGGTATTGGGTAGCCCCTGGTAAGTCTTCTCATGCTCGAGGAGATGGTGTACCTTTTCTGCTTCTTTCTGACATTGGGTAGCGTTGGTATGGGTGTAAACAAGACGTGCCAGCCGGCTGAATGGCGGGTCGCCCTGCTGGCGGCGAAAGGCGATTTCCTGTTCATAGAAGATTGCGTAATCGTGCTTTGCCGCAGCGACCACGGCGTAGTGCTCTGGCGTATAGCTCTGGACAATAACCTTACCTCCGCTCTTTCCTCTTCCTGCCCTGCCAGCTACCTGGGCTAGGATCTGGAAAGTACGCTCGCTGGAGCGAAAGTCTGGAAGGTAAAGTCCGATGTCGGCATTGATCACTCCAACCAGCGTCACTAAAGGAATGTCGAGCCCTTTGGCAATCATCTGAGTTCCGATCAGGATATCTGCCTTGTGTGACAGGAATCGGTCCATGATTTGCTCGTGGGAATGTTTTCCTCTGGTAACATCCCTGTCCCAGCGTAGCAGCCGTGCTCCGGGGAAAGCCTTCGCCGCTTCCTCCTCCACCTTTTGAGTCCCAATGCCCAGGAATTTAATCCGCCTGCTCAAGCAGACGGGACAGACGTGGGGTATTTTAGCCCTGTAGTTGCAATGGTGGCAGACCAGGTTGTCCTCGGCTGCATGGTAGGTCAAGGAGACATCGCAGCGCCGGCACCGCATTACGAATCCGCAATCACGGCATTGTACAAAGGTGGCTGTTCCTCTGCGGTTGAGGAATAGGATCACTTGTTCCCGCGCAGCCAGGGATTCGCCGATGGATTTGGTCAGGGATCTGCTGAAGATGCTTCTGTTGCCCTCTCTCAATTCACGGCGGAGGTCTACGATCTCAACCTGAGGGAGAGGGGATACTTCTCCGCTTGAGATCCTTTCAGGGAGCTGCAGCAATCGAAATTCGCCTCTCTGAGCCCGGTGGTAGCTTGTGACGTCCGGAGTGGCACTTCCCAGGATTACCACGGCGTTTGTGAGTTCTGACAGCTTGATGGCGACATCGCGGGCATGATAGCGCGGCTGCTGCTCCTGCTGCTTGTAGGTCCATTCGTGTTCTTCATCTAGGACGATCAGCCCGAGGTCGGGCTGTGGGGCAAAGAGCGCTCCCCTTGAGCCTATGACGACATCGAAAATGCCACCCTTAATTCGTTGCCACACATCGAATTGCTCCCCTATAGATAACCTACTGTGAAGCACCGCTACCCTGTTAGGGAATCGGGCTGCGAAGCGGGCGATGGTTTGTGGGGTAAGCGCGATTTCGGGGACAAGGACAATAGCCCGTTTGCCCAGTGATATAGCGTCTTCCAGTGCTCTCAGGTAGATTTCTGTCTTTCCGCTGCCGGTCACACCGTGCAGTAGGAAGACTTTGCCACTGGCTGGCCGCCTTATCGCGGCACTAGTCTCCAACCAGGCTGCCTCCTGTGCCGGGGTAAGGGTGAGTGGGGATGATGGAACGAAAGTGCGATGGGCCAGTGGATCTCTTTGCACCCTGACTTTTTCAATGGAGACTAGTCCTTTGCGACTGAGAGCTTGCACTGCCGTCGAGGTTAAGCTGAGTTGCCTCCTTACATCTGTAAGTGGTATGGGACCGGGCTCTTGTATCAGAAGCTTGAGCAGGTTTGCCTGCTTGGTGGCTCTCTTTCGTTCAAGACCAGGTATGGTCTCAAGGGCTTGGTCTGCGGAGACTGCGAGCCTTAAGTATGTTTCAAGTCGAGGGCTTACCTTGATCCTCTCCAGTTCCTGCGTCTTGACTGTGAGCCCCTTGCGCATAAGTTGGTCAACTACGACTTCGATTCTATCTCGACCTGCCATCTTCTTGAGCTCTCGCAACCCGATCTTGCCCTTCAGTTGCAGGAGGGAGAGCAGCTTCTGTTGCTTCGCAGTTAGTGAGGAGATCGTAGCCTCAGAGACGTTAGTGGCGGGCTGAATGAAAGTGATGACCTTGCGCTCAAATCCTGGAGGCAGCATCGGAGCCGCTGCCTCGAAATAGGAGGAGAGGTAGCGCTCGGCTATCCATCGGCAGAGTTCAACCTGATGAGGCAGAAGAATGGGTTTGGAGTCGATAGCCCAGGCTATATCCTTTGTATCCTCTACCGAGGGATGATCGCTGAGGGCAAGAACGATACCCTGAACTAACCGGGGGCCGAAAGGCACCCAGACAGCATGCCCTACGCTTAGGGAGATATTCCGAGGTATAGAATAGCTGAAGGTTCTTGGTTGCGCCAGCGGGGAGCTGACAGCGACCTCAGCGTAGCTCATCCTTTGCTCTTGATTTTACCTTGGCCTTAGCCATTTTGCTGCTGAGTTCGCGCAGGTAGTAGAGCTTTGCGCGGCGAACCCTTCCCTTTCTCACTACCTCGACCGTTTCTAGGCGGGGCGAATGCAGCGGAAAGGTGCGCTCAACCCCTATCCCTTGGAATACCTTCCTGAGGGTGAAGCTGGCTCCAGCGCCACTTGGGCGCTTCCGAATGACCACGCCTTCGAAGGTTTGGCTGCGTTCTCGCTCACCTTCGATGATCTTCAGCTTTACTTTGATGGTATCGCCGGGACTGAACTCGGGGATATCCTCGTTTACTTTAGTCTCAACGACAGAACTGATGTCCATTACTTTTCTCCTCGGTGTAGCCTCAGCTTTGAACTCATTTCGATCAATGCTGGTAACCGTCTTCTTTTTTTCTTTCTTACTTTAACTGTAAGAGGTCAACTCCTTCTCTTCGGGGGAGAGATCGGCCTTCTCCAAAAGTTCAGGGCGACGCCTGAGCGTGCGCAGAATGGACTGCTCTCTGCGCCATTTAGCTATCTGGGCGTGATTTCCCGAGAGCAATACTTGGGGCGTTTCCCAACCACGGTATGTCTGTGGGCGGGTATACTGAGGGTATTCCAAGAGGCTGCGTGTGTGTGAATCATCCTTTGCTGACTCCTCGGAGCCCAAAACACCGGGCAGTAGCCTGACCACAGCATCGATGACCACCATCGCTGCCAGTTCGCCACCTGTTAGCACATAATCGCCGATGCTGATTTCATCGGTTATCAGGTGCTCTCTAACCCTTTCATCAATCCCCTCGTAATGCCCGCAGATAAGGATTAGCTGGTCAAGGGCTGTCAGTTCAGCCGCGATACCCTGGTTGAAAACCCTACCCTGGGGGGTAAGCAGGATAACTGGGGCAGACGGGTAGGCGCTCTCTGCTTTTATTGACTCTGTCGCCTCAAACAGGGATTCCGGTTTCATTACCATGCCTGTTCCCCCACCGAAGGGGTAGTCATCTACCACGCGGTGCTTGCCCGATCCCCAGTCGCGCAGGTTGTGAATCATAATGGTTATCAGGTTACGATCCATCGCTCGCTTGATGATGCTTTCGGCGAAGGGACCGCTGAACATATTGGGGAAAAGGGTCAGAACATCGATGCGCATTTCTCCCGCTCCCACTCACCTTGCTCTCGTCTATTCTGTTGCCTCACCTTTGACGACCTCAATAGCATGAGGCAAGGCGGGTAGTATTACTGGCAGGCACTCTCCCACTGCCTTGGGGCTGCCGGGGAGGTTGATGATGATGCTTTTGTTACGGGTACCGCACACTTCCCGGCTGAGCATAGCGTGAGGCGTCTTTTTGATACCCTTTGCTCTCATTGCCTCGGAGAGCCCGGGGATGGCCTTGTCTATAACATCGAGCGTGGCCTCAGGGGTGACATCGCGCGGGGCCAGGCCTGTGCCTCCGGTGGTGATAATTATGTCTATCCCGCCTTTGTCAGCCCATTCAGTTAGCCTTCCTGCAATGCTCTCTTTTTCATCGGGAACAATGGCATGCTCCACTATACGGGCGCCGAATTGGGAGAGCACCTTGCGAATAACCTCGCCGCTCTTATCCTCGCGCTCGCCCCGGGAACATCTGTCGCTAACGGTCAATATACCAACAGTAAACATGGCCCCATATCCCCCCCGCTGACGTTTTATCTATACTATCATACATCAACCTTGTTGCAAAGAGTCTCTTAAGAGATTGATTTGGTTCACATATATGCGGCCAGCGCCAGATGCTCTTGGCGTCCACTGGGCTTGACCCAATAAATCCCAGCCACGTTGGGAGAAGCCTTGCTTCCTCTCCAAAATCGCGAAAACTATTGACAATAGGGCAGCGATGTGCTAAAAAGTGGGGCATAGTGGTGTAAAGTGGTACTAAGTGGATGTTCCTCGGCGAATACGAATTAAGAATAGACCATAAAGGGCGAGTGGCCATCCCTGCCAAGTTTAGAGACGCCTTCAGGGCTGGCCTGGTGCTTTCCCGGGGGTTCGATAAGTGTCTTATTGTTTACACTATGGCGGAGTGGGAAATAGTGGCTGACGAACTGGTTTCCCTGCCTGTTACCCAGCTAAACCCGAGAAGGATCGCCCGCTTTACCTTCTCCGGGGCTTTTGACCTTGAACCTGACCGTCAGGGGAGGATAATTCTGCCTCCCGCCCTGCGTCAGTATGCTGATATTGACGATGAGGTAGTTATGGTCGGGTCGTATAGCCATCTCCAGATTTGGGCCAGGGAGCATTGGGCTGCTGAGAAGCAGTTCATGGCTGAGCACGCTGCCGAGATCGCTGAGGCGGTAAATATATAATGATGACCACCCTGGCTATGGCTAATGCCCGGGGCCATGAACCCGTTATGCTCGAAGAGTGTATCAGCGCTCTGCAGGTTCAGCGTGGTGGAAGGTACATAGACTGTACTGTGGGTGGTGGAGGGCATGCCGCAGCGATACTGGAGGAGAGTTCCCCTGGGGGGCGGCTAATCGGCATTGATGCCGACCCACATGCGATCAGAGTGGCCAGGGGGAAACTGAAGCCCTATGGCAAGGATGCCATCTTGGTCAATGAGAATTTCAAGTATCTGGAGAATATCTGCACCAGACATGGTTTTAGTCCTGTAAATGGTGTCCTCTTCGATCTTGGCATGTCCTCTCTCCAGCTTGAGGGAGCAGGTCGCGGTTTTAGCTTCCGGCAGGATTCACCGCTGGACATGAGATTTAGTGATAGACAGGACCTTACCGCCGCGGACATTGTCAATACCTATCCGGAGGTTGAGTTAGCTCAGCTTCTGCACAGATATGGCGAGGAACAGCGGAATCGGCAAATAGCGAGATGCATTGTGGAGAGGCGTCCGCTGGAGACCACTCAGGAACTTGCCCGGGTGGTGGAGCAAGCTGTTGGTGGGACGCGTGGCAGGATTCACCCGGCGACGAAAACCTTTCAAGCCCTACGCATTGCGGTCAACCATGAATTGGAGAACCTCGAACTTGCGTTGGAGCAGGCGGTCAATCTCCTTGGGAACGGTGGCAGAATTGTAGTTATCAGCTTTCATTCCCTTGAGGATCGACTGGTCAAGGGTTTTTTCCGTCGGGAGGCACAATGGTGTATTTGTCCTCCGGGAATGCCTGCTTGTATTTGTGGCCATACCCCTCGGCTCAAAGTGTTGAGCAAGAAAGTGTTCAGGCCTTCACCCGTAGAGGTTCAGACTAATCCGCGGAGTCGTAGCGCCAGAATGAGGGTTGCGGAGTACATTTAGCCTTCCTGGTTAGGGGGTAACCATGGTGATCGAGACAGCTTTGAAAGGTAGGACTGAGTTGGCTGACTCTGCTGCTGACAGACTTACCCAGATCAAGGTCGTTGGTGTGGGAGGTGGTGGCACTAATGCTGTCAATCGCATGATCGAAGAGGATATCCCTGAGATCGACTTCGTCGCGGTGAATACGGATGCCCAGGCACTGGTGCGGTCGATAGCTCCAACTCGCATTCGCATAGGTGACAGACTTACCAGGGGGCTGGGAGCGGGTGGTGACCATACCCTGGGCATGCTCGCGGCTGAAGAAAGCCGTGATGAAGTCGCCAAGGCTATGGATGGCGCTGATATGGTATTCATTACAGCTGGCATGGGTGGAGGCACAGGCACAGGCGCAGCGCCAGTGGTCGCTGAGATTGCAAAGGCCCTTGGCATTCTCACTATCGCCATAGTCACCAGGCCTTTTACCTTTGAAGGTGTGCAGCGGGCAAGGGTAGCATCCGAAGGTATCATACGGCTTGAGGAGAGGGCTGACAGCCTGGTTGTTATTCCCAATGAACGCCTTCTAAGTATGTGTGATGCCAATGTCTCGATCGAAGCGGCTTTCAAAATGGTCGATGATGTTCTATTCCAAAGCGTTCATGGTATTTCCGAGGTGATCACGAGTTTGGGCAACATCAACCT
>SDBU01009740.1_pt1 | contig 10744 bp, 9 predicted proteins | sample 2277071 | NCBI WGS metagenome assembly SDBU01 (sample SAMN10397929, study PRJNA504765) | marine sediment metagenome | isolation source: marine sediment core GS08_GC12, 126 cmbsf | place: Arctic Ocean: Gakkel Ridge, Loki's castle | collected 2008
GCTCCAGGCTGGTACGCAGAGCACCTAGAGTCAGGGGCACTCAATGACGTCGGCACTCTCTTCGAGGCGAAGCCTGACATCCGAATAGGTGTTCACTCCAGCATGAACGAGAAGGCGTCCGAGTTGGTGGAGTTCCTTGGGAAGATGACGCCAGGGGACGAGGTAGTAGCCGAGCTGGCGTCGAGAATCACTGGAGGGCGTACTGGGATCAAACCCACCGTCGCGGCATTGACGTACCTGAAACGGCATGAGGACACATGGACCCAGTGGGTGCCTGCGGACGTGGCGGAGAAGGTGAAGGCCGCCATCGCGGCAGGCAAAACGAGCCTGGTAAACCGCAAGTGCATCCCCGATGGCGGGTCCGGTGGAGGAAGTCCAAACTGCGGCACCTAGGGCCCAGGCCCGGCCTCGCGCTGACACCTCTCCCCTGGCTCCTGCCGTCGCCACAAGCCCTTTCGCCGGGCGTCGGGCGTCCCCTCGCCGGGGAGCGCGGCCTACTGCGCCCGATGACCTCTTCGCCTTTGCGATGGGTCTCGTCGGGGGCAGTAATCGCGAGGGTGTCCGCGCGCTTGCAGCGGGTCGGCTGTTCTGCGGGAAGCCCGTTTGGTACAATCCCGCATAGGCTGGTGTCGTTTGCGAGTTAGAGGGAGTGAAGACATGAAGGCCATACATGCCAGGAGACTGACGATTCTGTATGCCGTGGTAGTTGCTCTTGCGGCCGCAGTGCTAGGCATCGCCTGCGCACCCGTGGACGACCCTTTCGATATCCTTGAGAGGAAGGCGGCTGAAGAGGCCACTCCGACGCCGGTCGGGGCCGCCGTGCCGACTGTCACAGGAGCCGAAATGGCAGCGGCGTCCGAAGCGGCAGAGGCAGCGCAGCAGGCTTCGCTGTTCGAGGATGCGATAGGCACCATCAGGATCGGTGATTGGGAGAACCAGGTTGTGAACCTGGAGAACGCCCTCGCCGGCTACATTATGGTATATGGCTATGACTATGCGGTGGAACTCGTGGAAACGACGGACGAGGGCTATCAGGATGCCCTTCCCAAGGGCGAGCTGGACGTGGTGATGGAGATGGCCCCCGGCTGGTACACAGAGCACGCCGAGGAAGGGCTGATCGTGGACGTCGGAACGGTCAAGGAAGCGACTCCCGAGATCCGCATTGGCGTATACGGCTCCGTGAAGAAGAACGCGCCCGAGCTGGTGGAGTTCCTGGGGAAGATGTCGCCCGGTGACGAGATAGTAGCCGAGCTGGCGTCGAGAATCACTGGTGGGCGTTCAGGGATCAATCCCACTGTCGCGGCGTTGACGTACCTGAAACAGCATGAGGACAGGTGGACCCAGTGGGTGCCTGCGAGCGTGACTGAGAAAGTTAAGGCCGCCATCAAGGGGGGCAAGACCAGCCTCATCAACCGCAAGTGCGTCCCCGGTGGCGGAGCTGGTGGAGGAAGCCCAAACTGCGGCACCTAAGGGCCGGGCCCGCACAGGACACGGTCATTCGTCTATCGGCACAACGCCAACCGTGTGTTGGGTCCTTCCAAGAAGACTGCTACCGTCGGTGTCCTATCGACCTTGTTACGGGAGTGATGTCTGCCGACTAGATTCGGACTGACAATGCACCGGACTGTGAGAAACCCGCTTGACACAGGCAGGACAGGGTCATAGACTTTGAAGACATCCGACGATTTGCCGCTGTCAGACAGCGCTGGACATAGCGCCTCCTAGACGTTCCGGACCCGATCAGCGCTTGATCGGCAGCCCTGAGGGTGAGCGTTGAGAATTCCAGCGACGGCCGTACGACGATGACCTGTGCTCGCCGAGGCCCTGGGCGATGCCAGATGGCCGCGTTGCCCTGGCTGGCCAACCGGACTACCGCGATGTCTCCCCTTCCCTTTCCCCTTCCGCTTCAGGTCCCCCCCGACTGGTCCCCTCACTTCATGGCTCTCCAAACTGGAACGGTGGGAGTTGCGTGGCGCCGTTTCCCAGAAGCGGCCAGCCTCATGGCCGCTGGTCGGTACCCACTTCGCCGCAAGCATGGCGAATAGACTCAAGAATGGACTGGCAATCATAGGCCTCAGCGTGCTTGCCGTCTTGGGGGCGGACCTGCTTGGCAGAGCAGCGGCGTTTGTCGACAACGCATTCTTCGATCCCCCACATGGCTCACAGGCAACGCGTGGGGCTGACCCAAGGGCCGACCTTGCTGCCTACGAGCAGGCAGACTACGACGTGGACCAGCTCCTCAGAGAGATACGTGACAGCGAGAGGGTGAAGTACCAGCCGTACACTATCTGGGCGCGGAGGGCTTTCGACGGAGAACTCACCAACGTAGATGTGGATGGGATCCGAGCTACCCACAACAACTCCTCACGAGATGATGCACTTCAGATATGGATGTTTGGCGGGTCGACTACGTGGGGTGTCGGCGCTCCCGACGACCAGACCGTGCCGAGCCATCTAGCAGGCTCCCTCAATCAGGATTGGGGTGTGGATTCCCAGGTACGGAACCTCGGAGAGAGGGGTTTCGTTTCCACACAAGAGGTGATCTATCTCATTAGGGAGTTGCAGGCCGGGCGACGTCCCCATGTGGCGATCTTCTACGATGGCGTCAATGACGCCGCTTCAGCAGCGCTGTGGCCGGAAACACCGGGTACGCATGTGACTCTTGACACCATTCGCGACAGGTTCGAGGACGCCGGCGATGAGAAGGAAACGCTGCGGTCTCTACTGCGCTCAAGCGGCCTATACCGCGCCGCCCGGATCGTTCTCGACCGGATTGGGGGCGGCTCCGATGAAGGCAACGGACTATCAGTGTATGTAACGCCGACCAAGGGCCGCGCGGAGCCACATGCTCCGGACTTTGGATGGCTCGGCGAACAGGCTATCTCAACTTGGCTTGAGAACCGCAAGATCGTAGCAGGACTTGCCCGTGAGTACGGGTTCACCCCCATCTTCATGTTCCACCCAGGCCTATGGAGCGAGGGAAAACCGCTTGATCCCTCCGAAGCGGACATCCTCTCTTCCGAGATGAGATATGCCAGTCTGAACTTGATTATGAATGTGCGGGCAGCAATGGCAAAGGCGCTGGATCGCCGGCTGCAAGAGACGGACGGCCACGAGAACGTCTACAATCTCAACGACGTCTTCGAAGACGTTGCCGAACCATTGTATATCGATTATGCTCACGTCACAGGCCGAGGCAACGAGATTGTCGCTGAGAGAATACTCGAGATACTGAAGAACGAGCTGTGTCGCCAGATGCCCATGCACATAAGCGATCGCACACGGAAGCAGTTGGCGTCGGTATGCGAATGAGCGGGCCTATGCCTGTGTGCAGGCGACCGGCGGCATGAGGACACGAGCGACGTACGGGGACGGCGTGGGGTCTCGCAATCCGGTTGGGAAGCAGCCGTACGGTACGTGAAATGACGGTTTGCCTCTCACCAGCCGGCAAGCGGTCCTGGAGACGGGGAGTCGAGAGGACGCGCCAGGCGCCACTTCCGAGGGGTCTGTGCGCAACCGGACGAAAGGGGGGCGTTCCACGCCATCCGGCCCCGTGCCTGGTACGTATCATCAAGTGTTCGGTGCGCTAGTCCAGCCGAGTTCCGAGGATACTGGCAGCTACGACATTGGCGTCGGAGCGGCAGGGCCAGTCCCTGCGGTGACAGGCCATGCCAAGCGAGGTGGCGACTGGTCGCTGCGTGGGTCGGGGGCGATGCACCGGAGAGAGGACCAAGAACAGTGCCCAACGACCGGCGCACCAGCCATTAGGCGGCTGTGGTCGCTCTGCCGAGACGCATTTCCTGCACCCCCGACCCAGACGCCGGTCGAGCGACTACCCCGGGCGCCAACTGACTCGATAAGTCATGATTCCGAAGGGAACCCATTCCCGAACGGGTGAAACGGAACCCAAACACGGTTGGAGTTGCACTATCAGGTGACTTTGTGTCATGATGTGGCGTACTAGCGTGATACTGTAGGCGTGGCGAATTGGCAGCCGGCAAAGGGGCCGTCCGGCGTTCGCTCCCCTTGGAGGCCGGCAAATCGGGGTAGACGGGTCTGATATCGGGAATCCTGGCAGAGTCATGTCCAAGACAGGGGAGGAGACACGATGAAGCTAATACTAGCCAATACACGGACGCTTGTGTATCTTGTTGCAGCCGCTTTGGCGGCAGCGGTCTTGGGCCTGGCATGCGCCCCCACGGAGGATCCTTTCGATTTCGGCGAGAGAAGAGCCGCCGAGCAGGCCGCTCCTGCGCCGGTCCCGGCCGCCACGGGGCCAACCGCAACGCCGCGCCCAACCATAGTTCCGGAGGAAGCCGAGGCCAGATCTCAAGCCGCACAGGAAGCGCGCACCGCTTCGCTGTTTGAGGATACAATAGGCACCATCAGGCTCGCAGACTGGGAGAACCAGGTTGTGCACCTGGAGAACGCCCTCGCCGGCTACATCATGGTATATGGCTATGACTATGCGGTGGAACTCGTGGAAACGACGGACGAGGGCTATCAGGAAGCTCTTCCCAAGGGCGAGTTGGAGGTCGTGATGGAGATGGCCCCCGGCTGGTACGGGGAGCACGCCGACGCTGGGCTGATCATAGACGTTGGGACGGTCAAGGAAGCGACGCCCGATGTCCGCATAGGCGTGTACGGCTCCGTGCAGAAGAACGCGCCCGAGTTGGTGGAGTTCCTGGGGAAGATGTCCCCGGGGGACGAGATAGTAGCCGAGCTGGCGTCGAGGATCACTGGTGGGCGTACCGGGATTCAGCCCACCGTTGCGGCGTTGATGTACCTGAAACAGCATGAGGACAGGTGGACCCAATGGGTGCCCGCGAGCGTGGCGGAGAAAGTGAAGGCCGCCATCAAGGGTGGCAAGACCAGCCTCATAAACCGCAAGTGCATCCCCGGCGGAGGGTCCGGCGCTGGCAGCATGAACTGCGGCACCTAGGATCCGGGCCCGCGCAGGCATCCGCTCCGGTTGGGGGTCGGCCAATCGGGGTAGCCCGGTCTGATATCGGGAATCCCGGCAGAGTCCTATCCGAGAATAGGGGGAGAAAAGATGAAGGCAATACTGCCCAGCAAACGGACGCTCTTGTGTCTTGTTGCGGCCGCTCTGGCAGCAGCGGTGTTGGGCCTCGCATGTGCCCCTGAGAGCAGTCCTTTCGAGGTTGGCGACAGAGCAGCGGCCAAGAAGTCCGCTGCCACGGCGGTCCCGGCCGCCACAGGGCCAACCCCAACGCCGCTGCCAACCATACCTGCAGAGGCAGCCGAGGCGAGGTCCGAAGCGGCAGAGGCAGCGCAGCAAGCTTCGCTATTTGAGGATACGATAGGCACCATCAGGATCGCAGACTGGGAGAACCAGGTTGTGAACCTGGAGAACGCCCTCGCCGGCTACATCATGGTATATGGCTATGACTATGCCGTGGAGCTTGTAGACACGACGGATGAGGGCTACAAGACTGCACTTCCGAAGGGCGAGCTGGACGTGGTGATGGAGATGGCCCCCGGCTGGTACGCAGAGCACGCCGACGCTGGGCTGATCGTAGACGTTGGAACGGTCAAGGAAGCGACGCCCGATGTCCGCATAGGCGTGTACGGCTCCGTGCAGAAGAACGCGCCCGAGTTGGTGGAGTTCCTGGGGAAGATGTCGCCCGGGGACGAGATAGTAGCCGAGCTGGCGTCGAAGATCACCGGTGGGCGTACCGGGATTCAGCCCACCGTTCTGGCGCTGATGTACCTGAAACAGCATGAGGACAGGTGGACCCAATGGGTGCCCGCGAGCGTGGCGGAGAAGGTGAAGGCCGCCATCAAGGGGGGCAAGACCAGCCTCATAAACCGCAAGTGCATCCCCAGCGGTGGGTCTGGTGCTGTAGGAAGCTGGAACTGCGGCACCTAGCAAGCAGGCCCACGCAGGTATCCGCCGTAGGCGGACCGAGCCGCGTCGGGAAGTAGCGCTAGAGCTCAATGGACGCGGGATGAGGGCGGCACCAGCTTCCCTATGCCAGGAAGCCGTGCCATGGCAGTGACATCCGCATGGTTGCCGCTCCGGGCGCGTTGGCCAGGCAGCAAGGCGGGGGCCTCGTCCCGGTAACACGTAGCGTTGGCTCCTTTGAGTGGAAGCCCTCCTGGGCAAATCGCCCGGGAGGGCTTCGTCCGCTTTCTTGACCACCTCGACATCAGACTGCTATCGGTTACTGCCGGTCTTGCGCTTGACATACCGACACGGACCCAAGCGTCACGAGTCTTCGTTGAGACTGTCCCCGTATGACGGCAGAGTGGTCGGCGGGGCGCCTCGGTCAGGCCAGATTCGTACCACTTCCCCCTCCCTCCGGGCCGCAAGTCTCGGATTACTGCTTCAGGGGCGTGCCGCCAGCAATTGCAGCCACGCGGAATCGCAACACCTCGCACGCCGCGCCCAGGGTCGATGAGCATCCCCGACGCGTCCAGGGGACGGTCATCGAGATTCTCCCCGACGGGCCGCTCACTGGGGTAAGTAAGTCTATGAGCAGCGTCTGCTACATCGGCGCTCAACCCCGCCCTGTCATTGCCATGGAAGCAACGTTGTCCCACCGGAGCACCTTCCGTAGAGACGCCCCGCTGGGGCGTCTCCTTCGCTCCCAGCAAAACAACCTCGACTTGCCAACACAATCTAGGTTCCTGGTCGCTACACTCCTCGGAATCGTCCATGCTGGTTGCCACAAGCACCGCAAGGGATGAAAGTTACGTGCTCCCCAGGAGCGAGACGCCCCAGCGGGGCGTCTCTACAAAGACGACTGCGATCCATTCTCACGGCAATGACAGGTTGTGGTGGGTCTCCAAATGCAATACATACCCCAGTCAGCCTGACGGGCCGGGAGAGAGCTTGCCGAAGGGTACGGGTGAGCAGCGCTTCGGGCAATGCACAGCGCCACCGGGGGGGCTTACGCATGTGGCCGGGTCGGAAAAGGCGAGAGCTCCTGCGAGACGCTGAGTCGGGCGCTTGCTACGCGCCGGGTGTCAAGTGATTGTCAGCTAAGTATCGGCTGCTTCTCAGGTACGGCATTCCACGTAGTGCTCTAATGGACTCGTGACCCGTTGGATGCAACGGACCAGTTGAAGGAACACGATCTGGATTGGCCTTGGTGATCAAGGGGGGTACGATGCCTGAGTACAAGGTCCTGATTGTCGATGACGATGGTCTCATACGCAACATGCTTGCGGACTGGCTAGAAATGGCTGGCTACAGCGTGGTTCGTGCGGACAATGGCGCCAGCGGACTAGCCGCGCTAGCGGACTGCAATCCTGACGTCGTAATCACCGACATCTCGATGCCGATAGTGGACGGATTCGAGTTCTGCAGGCGCGTTCGGGAAAGGTCCGCTGTGCCCATCCTTGTCTTCAGCGCCCAGCCGGAGCAGGTAGCGCGGGACAGCAGCCTGAGGGCGGGCGCTGATGAGTACGCCCCCAAGCACACTCGCATGCCGGAGCTCTTGGGCCGTGTTCGGGCGCTTGTCCAAAACAGAGGAATGCGCTGCAACACGGGCCCCCCAGGCTTGGACACGAAATAGCCCTGCCTTGGCGCATCCTTCAGTCCCTAGGCGACTGATGCAGCCACCTTGCGACTCGATCACCGAGGCCGCGGGTGCAACTCAAGAGCGACGGCCTGTCCGCCACCCCTCGATGCACGTGTCCTTGCGGTGGGACAACGGCCGGGACGACTTCATCCAACCACGGCGCTTCGCAGTCGCGCAATCTGCTCCCTGGTAAGGCCTGCCTCTCGTACGTACGCCTCAATTCCCCCATAGCGTTCGTCAAGGTGTCGGAGCGTGCCGCGCATAGCGTCGGGGGGACAGATCACCTCTGCGTACTCCTGCCAGGTCATACCCGATGCTGCAATCTCAGGGGGCGCTTGCTCTTTGAGGTAGCGCGGCAGCAGGCAGCGAGCGCTCATGGCATAGTCCTCAACGATCGTCTCCGCCGGCACTCCCGCGAGGCCTAGCACGAGCGCGGTTATCAGGCCTGTGCGGTCTTTCCCGCCGCTACAGTGGTACAGGGCAGGCAGCACCCCAGGAACCGCCAGCGTCGCCAGCGTTTCGCCGATTTGGGCGCTCCTGAAGTCAAGCCTCATGCAGTAGTTGGCCGTCCTCTTCTCAGTGTCTGCCAACGACTCCCAGCGAGTCAGCGCGGCTCTGATTGCTGCTGAGGTCTTCGCCATTTCCTCGAGCGATATGTCTCCCACCAGGTTCTGGTGCGTATACCTGACCTGTGACGAACCTGCAAAGACGTTTGGACGCTCCAGGATCTGGGTGGTCCTTCTCAGATCAATGATCGTGCGCACTCCATATTCGATGAGGTATTCCTGAGATGCGGGTGACAGCTTGTCCAGGCTGTCGGCGCGCAACACGGTCTTCCAACGCGTCCTCTTGCCATCCAAGGTGCGATACCCACCAATATCACGAACGTTGTACGCTCCTTCCAGAACTAGGCGCCGTCTCGCCTCCAATTCTTCAGTCATATTCGTGGACCTCCGTGATGAAGGGTATCAGACAAGTGGCGCCGCTGACCACCTCACCCGGCCGGAATCGGGCGGCTGGCAAACGTCTGATCGGGCCGACGCACTTGCGAGATGTGCTGACCCGGGCGATGTGCATAGGGTACAATTCCCTGCGTGCCATTCGTCCAGCAAAATGTAGGCCACCAGGATATGACACGCAGTGACCACTCTGAGGAGGTGCTCCGAGTATATGCGTCCCGGACGCTGGGTGGAGGATACTGGCATCCTGACTACGGCGACCTGATGGCTCCCGAGGGATGGGAGATTCTGCCACCCGGCGACGCCTTCGTCACCCGGACCGTGAAGCGGCTGGGCCCGCACTGGGTACTGGTAAGGGCGGCGAAGAGGTACACGCGAACCCTGGGAACACTGGCGCCACCCGCCAGCATTCGAGAGGCAGAGAGGCTAGCAGATGAGACGAAGGCCCGCAGGGAACGTGCAAGAGAGAGCGCCAGACAGCGCCGGGAAGCGCAAGAGAGCGCGTATCAACGGCAGTTCGCCGAGGCTGTGTTACACTACCTCAGATTCGCCCCTCGCCACAAGCGCCTGGCACGGCAGATAGCCGAGGGCAGCGCTCGGCAAGCGACGGTAGTGAGCAGTGGACGTGTGGGGCGAACGGCGAAACTGACGCTTGAGGAGAAGGCTGAGCTGGCGGCACGAGCATACATCAGACACCGCCACACCGACTACGAAGACCGCCTGTTCGAACTCGGCGCGTTTGATTTGGACGATTCCCCTCATGGGGAGGCCAGGCGCGAGGCCCAGGAGCAGGTCGACGAATTCCTGCGTCGGCACAGGCGGAGGCGGGATGCCAGTGGATAGTCCCGGAATCGCTGCTTCCTGACGCCGCACCTGGGTTGCCGTGCTGGCCCCTCGGGTTCCTTGTTTTCGCGTCTCCAGCCGTCTCCGATACCGGTGCCGACCTGCTGAGTGGGGTCCTGAGAGCCGTAGTTTTCGTCGCTTGCAGCGTGGCAAGCGATCGCGCCATGTGCCTGGTCACTCGGTGAATAAGCGACGCTGAATCAAAGGCCGCGCAAAGACACCGTCCCGAGCTTCACTGCGAGGCATTAGGGGAACGCCGAGGTAGAGCGGTGACAAGAGCAGCCACTCCGCAGCAAGCGTGTTGTCTACAGTTTCGAGGTAGTTTGCAGGCGTCTTTGCCGTAGATCGAGCCGGCCTATGCTACGGCAAAACCCCAACCGACTCGCAGACGTACGCCTATCGGCTCTGGCACGTGACTTGCCCGGATTACGGTGATTGTCAGCGAGGATACCGGCATGTATTCCCGTGCGACCCCGTTGTCAGTGCCACACGGTAGGACACGGCTCCTTTCTCACTAGTAGCCAAGACGAATGCTCACGCCAAACAGAAAGCAGGGATTGTGCGCTCAGAAGAACGCTGACGCGCCAGTATCTTTGCAGCGACGCTCAACGAAGAGTCAATGCACTGTTCAACCAAGAACTCGCTCTATCAGGCCGACAATACTCACTGCCCCTTGCGGCATAGCGAAGCAGCAGGAGTGATTGCTGCGAGCCGCGCTGTCAATCAGCGAAGTGTGATGCGCCAAGCTGCCAAGTGATGTATAATGCTAGCGGATATCCAAAGAGGGAGGTACTGATGCCCACATTCGAGTTGGTCCCCATCGAAGAAGCCATGAGGAAAACCGCCACGCTCGGCAAGCGCGGTGAGCTTCTGATGGGATATATGAAGTACGTTGATGAGTTGGAAGAGGGTCAGGCTGGACGTCTCCAGGCCACGCCCGGTGAGACTGTTGGCGCGGTAAGGAGAAGGCTTGGGGCAGCCGCCAAACTGGCTGGCAAAGACATCGTGATCAAACGGACAAAAGACGAGGTCTATTTCTGGGTAGAGCAGCGCAAGACAGGCCGCCGCCGCGGGAGGCCAAGGAAAATGGCCGAGGCAGAGAGCCAGTAGATAGATGGAACAAGCCGGCCAAAGGAAACGCGACATATAGCAAGTCTACTATGCCCGATGTTGTGGCGCCTGTCGCTGATGTTCCTCTCGGAAAGGATGGATGGGGACCCATTCCCTGTGGGACTCACCAAAGACTGCTTTGCAGTCGGGTCCCTGGAAGGCTTCTCTCGATAACTACGGTCTTGCGCCAAAGATGCTCAGAGAGAGAATCGTGGTTCACTGGGGCCGCGACCTGACGGGGACCCGATCGGGCGAACATGCGTGTTTGCCCCTACCGCGCAGCAC
>SDBU01009741.1_pt1 | contig 10744 bp, 15 predicted proteins | sample 2277071 | NCBI WGS metagenome assembly SDBU01 (sample SAMN10397929, study PRJNA504765) | marine sediment metagenome | isolation source: marine sediment core GS08_GC12, 126 cmbsf | place: Arctic Ocean: Gakkel Ridge, Loki's castle | collected 2008
TCCACTGTGCCAAACGTATCGGGCTTCTCCGGCCTGGTGTCGAACACGTTGTTGATATTAGGCAACAAGGTTATCACCGTCTGCGGGTTATACTCATCGTAACAGCGAGCATCAACCAGCAGTTCGGACCACTGGCCGTCCGGCATTAAATCGCTCAGATATTCTTTCCTTCCACACCGGTCGCATTCGGCGAGTGAATCACCAGAGCGGAATGGGTATGTTCTTCCGGCCATTATTGCTCCCTATTTGCTCTTCTTGGGCGCTTTCTTAACGCTCTTCTTGGCCACCGGTTTCTTCTTCTCGACTGGCTTGGCGGCTACCTTCTTAGCCGTCTCCTTTTTAACTGGCACACCAAGCATCTGGGCTGCCGCTGAAAGAACTTCCGGCGGCCACACATACCGAGGTTCGTAGGGCACGAACACGGCATCAGTGCGCACGGCATAGCCATTGGCCTTCAGGAGCTTGAAGCCACGCCCATCAAGGCGCATGAGCTGGTATGTGCCCTCCTTGCCCTCGAAAGTAGCCAGGGGAGTGGTTAACCGCGTATCAGAGGCGCGCAATTTAAAGGCTTTCGGTTCTTTAAGCATGACCAACATAGGGTGCTCCAAAAGTTTGGGGGCCACAACTGAAGCCCCCGTGTTTAGATTGCTGGACTCAGCACGGTCATACTGACAGTACCGAGAACGTGAGAACGCACACTGAGCCTCAACGCGCTTGCAGCGCCGTCAAGGGCATTATATTCATCCACCACCTGCCAGCCATTCGGATAGATATAGCGGGCTGTGTACTCGTCCTTGTCGCCAGCCTGGACATCTTCGGCGGTTAGACCGAGACGACTATCAAAGTTGGCATCGCTGGAACGAGCAATCTGGTAGGAAGTCTTGGTCGTGTAGCGGTCGATGCCCGTCAGGGCAAGTTCGGCCTCATCGGCGGAACCCACGGTCACCGCATTACCAACCGCGGCGGATGAACGAACCGTATGCACTACCGAAAAGTTCTTAACACCCTTTACGGTCGTAGAACTTGGCCCGGTAATCTCTTCCGTCAGAGCCAGGCCAGCACGGTCCAACCCCTTGACGGTAAAGGTTATATCCGATTCATCCCCACCAGAAGTGATAGAAACGTGGCGGGCGAACAGTTCACAGCCAGCGCCGTTGAAAACAATCTGCCCTGATGCTGCGGGCCGTTTGGACTCACAGATGTTATCCAGGTCACCCGCAATACCAACGGTCATCACATCCGCTGGCCGTCCACTGGCAGAGACGGCAATAACTTCCGTAAATAACGTGGTGCCCGTAGCAGTATCGCCGCTGGCTCCTGTTATCGCCTCGCTGATCGGTGTACCCTGAGCATCCCGGCCATAAACCGTGAAGGTTACGCCGGAATCGTTGCCATCCGAAGCAATCTTGATCACCTGGGCGGGAACCAGTGTTGCTACGCCGTACATCTTGGCATTCTGGATGGCCACGCCATCAATAGCGAGTCCGTTTGCCCCGGTTATGGTGGCCGCCACTGAGATAGAATTATCATCCTCAGCGGTACCGGCCTCAACATTACCGGCGGTAGTGCCACTATTGGTCACGCGAGACACGGTGACGAATGTCTGGTTTGTGTCAGAGGTACCAGTATCGGCCCCGGTGATGGTCTCAAAGATGTTGCCACCCTGAGCATCAGTGCCGTAGATGGTGAACGTAATACCAGTGTCATCCCCGGCGGAAGTAATTCTGACGGCGGCAGCGGTCCCTAAGTACGCCTTCTTGTCATCGAAGCCTAACACGCCGTTGATAATCAGATCACCGGCAGCGGCCATTGTCTGTGATGCGCAGATACCGTTCGGGTCCGCCGTAGTAAGTCTGAGGGAAACAGTTACAGGTCTCATCCGCTCCCCCTTTCATGTTTAAGCATTGTACTATCTCCTTCAGGTTAAAGATTGCCGGGGCCAGAAGCCCCGGCTAAAAGATGAGAGTACAATGGGATCAAGCATAGCCTTTAGCCACGATACCACCATTTGCCGAAGACGCTGTTGAACTCGTCTGAACAACGTCATTGTTGGTGGCGTTTACCTTCGTGAATCCCCAGAATGCGCAGTCAATCATCAGGATATTGCCGTTATCCGGCCACGCAACAGCCGTAACGGCAGAACTCTGGGCGGCGGATGAAATGCCATCCTTGTAGACTTGGAATAAGCACTTTTCAAAGACTACATTTCTGGTAACAGAAGAGGAGGTTAAGCTTCTCACCGCAGACTGAACCGTTCCCGTTGCAGCCTTGGAAAGGGTCATGCAGCGATGGAAGTAGTTGCGCGCTCCTTTGCCGTTGCCATTCAGAAGGATCGGAGCCAGCGCAATGTCGCCCCCATCGAAGGTATCCGTACCGAACGTACAGACCTCGAAGTGGTTTTCCTCGCCTACCATTTCCAGCGACCTGTCGTTGGTGGCTGGGGTCTTGCCCGCTCCACCAATGGCACTGACATTCCCGAAATAGTTCCGGTCTCCCGTAACCTTCAGGCAGCCCACCGCAAGGGCATCCGAACCGCCGTTGTAGAGTGAGATGTTGATGAATATGTTGTTGTGCCCCTGAACATCGATGAGATAGGGGAGGGCGGTTTCTGCCGTGGAGATTCTTGAGCGGTTGCTGAATCTCGTGGGCGCACACATGCCGACCACTGTGATGCTGCTCTTGGTCCAGTCGATAGAGGCGGAAAGGTAACTCGTGGTTGTCGATCCGCTGTTCCCACGGGAGATGAGTACAATGCCGTCACCAACCGCATCAGTACACAGCGAATACGCCTCTTCAATGTCCGCTACGGCCGCTTTGATTGATTTGCCAGTGGCTCCGTTTGAACCGCCAGCGGGATCGACAAAGAAATATTGTCCCCGGATTGCTGGGAGGGTCCCGAATACAGGAACGCCAAAAGAGGTAATACCATTTGGGAAATTTGTCCAAGTCATAAGTTACTCCTTGCAGGAAGCCGCCAACCAATAAGGTCAACAGTAGCCATTTTCCAGACTACCAGCTATACAAAATGTGAACAGTAATAAGATGCGTGTCGTCGTGAGGCCACTGAGGCCGTGACTATTATTGATTGGGCAAGGCTGCCCAGATGACTGGCCCGCTCTATGCGGGTAAGCTATGGAAGATCAGTTGGAAGGCTTTCTATAAGCCGTTGCTACTCTGTAAATATGTCAACCTGGGTAAGGCCAAGTCTCTTAAAGATATCACCCTTGATGTAGTAATGTCCACCTATCTGGATCAGCATTAGATTGTGGAAGTACAGATGACAACCCTTGCACAGCGTTATCAAGTTATCCAGTTCGTGATTCTTGTTCTCGGTCTCACCTGATCCATCCCGGTGATGTACTACCAAGCTTTCTCTACCAGTTATTTCCCAATCAACTGGTAGAATGCGCTTACTACAGAGCTGGCAGGTAAAATCATCGCGCTCAAGGGCTGCCCACCAATTACCACCCCAGACCTTCTTTTGCCTTTCTTTCCAGCTTGGCCGCAAACTTGACTTTACTTCTCTCAGATTGGTCGCCCTGTTATCACATTCATCCGAACAGTACCTCTGACCAAGCTCGCGCCGTTCAACGGCGATCATACAACCACAAACAATGCAAAGCTTCTTATACCGCGCCTTTATTGGCCGTCTCGCGTTGTGGTACCGAATATTACATTTGGCAGTACAAGACCTCTTTCGTATATCAGAGGTCGTAAATTCTTTACCACAGCACATGCACTTGCGCGTGAATTTTGCGCGCCCGACCTTGCGGGCCTTAATCACTTCCCTCGCCGCAGTCTGCTGGCATCCCCGCTTGCAATAAAGCTGGCTGATTTTTACGGGGATAAACTCACGCCCACAATAAAGACATTCTTTCTCTCGCATGACAACCTCCACTGAAAGGATAGTGGGGCTTTTTTCAACCCCACTATATATAATACCTTTCAGTGTCAGTGTCAATACCCGCTTTTAACTTAAAGCGGGTTGTTAAGTAAATCAGCTAAGTCTATACTACGCAGGCGTCCCCGTGCTTCCTTGGAGACCTCTCGGGTCGACCCAGCCGACTGAAAAACGTAATCTATTTCGATATTTTGCGTTCTCCGTACCCCAGTCGTTCTCCGGCATTCCGCCGAACTCGTCATCATCACGCTTCACATAGACGAGACCGTAAGGAACATCGGTCTGGATGAAGTAGGCCTTCGGGTTGGTCAGGTACGACCACTCGATAAAGCCTTCGGGGATCAAGCCCTGGTATTTCAGAACGTTGATCGCGTTGTTCGCCGTATCGTTCTGAAGTGTGGACTTGAGAATGCGGCAGGCTTCGGGACCGTTCTCGTTGGCCACGATCAACTTGCGCGCCCTGGCCTCGATGAAGATGCCACGGTCGTTCTTGTAGCCCTTGATATTGATGGTCATCTGCTCCAGGGTGGTCTCTGAGAGAGCGGCATCAATAGCAAGCTTGTTGCTCCACGTCCCGCCACTGCGGTTCGCATGGGTAGTGGACAGCAGCTTACTGCCGTCACCGCCCGTGAAGCCTGCGGTCGTGGCCCGGTTGAGGATATTAGCGCAAATGGTTTCACGCGAGGCGACACCACTGAAGGCCAAGGCCATAGTCTGCTGCTTCATGATGTTGTACTGATCATCGTCATGCATCTCACGGGTGATGATAAACCCGCTGGCGTAGACGACATGGGTAAAGCGGCTGACGAACCCTTGCTGCATCGTGTCCAGGGTAATCTCTCCACCCTGGGTCTTAACGGTGTACAAGGCGTAGCCTGTAACTCCCACGAACTCTTCAAAATTCCGAGTCGAGGTTTCCATCTGGAAGATCGTTTTCCCGATCTCCGGCTTTTGGGCATATGCAGCGCCGTACCATTTCTTAACACCTGGTGTTAGCGCGCGGCCCCAATTACTGGTGGTCTGAACGGCCATTGGAGCCTCCTTTAGGCGTGGACACCTGGGAAGTTACCCGCGTTCGCACCGGCTGACGCTATGTTAGCGGCTGGCGCGTAGGCGTGTATGTTGTAAGAAACTTCGAGCAAAGCACTAGCACCAAGGGCGTTATCTTCCCTATTCAGCAACCGCCTAACCATGAAAATCTGCTTGGCTTCCGCCTCACCAGCAGTGGTGAGCGTGGATTGATCGATCTCCTGACCACTCATACCGGTTGTGGTGCTCACCCCGGCATCGGTCAGATCAGCGGTTCCGCCTACAGAAGCATATGTAAACGTACCGTTACTCTGAACGGCAAGGATCAGATCAGGCGATGTGTTGATAAACAGATACCCGTCCGTAGAGCCGGGCAGGTAGAGCCGGTTTTGCGCATCCGGGTCGAACTCGAATGAAACAACCGGACCTATGGGTACGGCACCAGCGGCTGCGATAGCAACCTCTGGTATGCCAACGCCACTTGAATCATTGGTGACCAATGCCATCATCGTACCGATTCCCACTCCCGATTCCGTGTTACCGGCATCGATGAAGAATCGTTCCAATACCATTGGGCCACCGGATGTTCTGCGAACCGGCGTAAAGCCGTTTACAATATCCGCGTTTGCCACAATAAATACTCCGTGTTAAACTACCAGGTTAGCTTGGGATAACGACCTGGCCCCTTCTTGATTCCATTTGCAGGCCAGTGTCTTCAATCTTTTCATGCTTGGCCTGGATTCTCATCTGCTCTTCAACCTCATCGAGTTTAGCGTTGTAGGCCAGATCGTCTTCATCCGCCAGCTCCTTCTCGATGACCATCAGATACAGAGTGTTACCGTTTCCTGCCGGTTGGGTCACTACTGACCCTGTTGCTGTCGCACGGCCTATATCGCCGGTCGTCTTCGTAGTCACCTTGCGGTCAACGAACTCCCAGCCTTTGCGCAGGCGCTTTTGAAGCTCTCGCCCACCATAGCCAGGACCCTCAATCTCCCAATAGGCCACTACGTTGTCAGGTAACGGGAAATCCAGTTCCAACGGCCCTCTATCGGCCAGTCCTGCTCTTAGCACCCTCTTACTGGCAAGCCGGTCTGCCCGGCTACCCTTTGGCGCTGCTGGTGTTTCAGTGGCGCTCTGCGCACCCTCTGGCTGTAAGACAAACCCACCCTCAACAGGGACGATGATAGTCTTTTCCCCGTTGCGCTTAAAGCGTTTTGTCTGTATCTGCTTTGCTGCTGTGTCGGTCCCGTAGACCGTCGCTGCGGCTTGCTCTGCCATGTCTAATTCTCCTTTTTCTGTTCATACAAGTCATCAGTGTATTCCTGAAGATTTTTATACGTTCCCATCTCAACGAACATCAACCCTTTTTTCTTTTCATCCGGGGTCAGATCGCTGGATGTCTTTCTCTCGCTCTTCGTGGCCGGTTTTCCATTGCCCGCCGCTGATGCTGTCCGCTTCTCCTTCTTGGGCTGGAGCTGGGCGCGGATTTCATTCACCTGCCTGTCAGTCTCAGCCAGCACAAGGTCCATGCCCCAGGTCGGGTTAGCCTTCCCAATATCATGGCTTATCTGGTCGGCGTGGCTTCTGAGCAACGGACTCAGCGGGTTGCTCTTGTCCTCGTAGTAGTCGCTATCGGCGACCCATTTATCAACAATCTGCTGGTTCCGCTTTGCGTCAGCAGGGCTGGCCTTCTCGGTCTCGTCGGTCTCCACCTTCTCAGCGGCGGCTACCGCCTCTTCGGCCTTGTCCGTTGCCTTGAGGTCAGCAATCTCGTTGGTGATCTTCCGCACTTCCTCCTTGTTCTCATCGTCAACAGCAGCGTCTTGGCGCTCGTGGAGTTCGGCGAGAACCTTCGCCCTCTCATTCTTACGGGCGGCTGTCAGTTGATCCTTCTGACCGGCCAGGAACTCCTGAAGGTCTTTGTTGTTCTTCTCCACCTGCCGGTGAAGCTCCTTGCTGTGCTTTCGATGTGAGTCCGATACTTTTTTCTGATTGCGCACATGAGTTATGGCGTTGTGCCACGGCTTGCCCTTGTTGTCCGGGTTAGCATCGTACTCTTCTTGCGGCACCCAGCCCTGTTCCATCGCGACAACTTCTATCTCGGTCGGCTCAGGGCGCTCTTCGCCTTTCTCTTCTTCTGCGGCTGCGGCCTTAATCTGAGCCTCCGCTGTTTCCTCTCCAGCATTTACTACCAGTTGATCAGCCACCTGTGGCCTCTTCTTTCCAAACCATGTGCAGGTCTTGGTCGTTGACAACCCTGAGCATCCGGCCCTTCTCATCCTTGAAGGTCATGCCAGCGTAAATGTTGTAGAGCACCTGATCGCCGACGTTGACCCCAAGTTCCTCGAACGTCCTGTTATCAAAGTGCAGCCCCGCTGTCGGCCCGTAGCCCAAGATGGTGCCCCTGTTCCAAGCGACCTGTTCCCGGTCGGCTATGTTGTCGGGGATAGTAATGTGTGGATGCTTTTCCCTCAAATCCTTTTTCACGTCTTCAGGTTCGATCAGAACCTGGTGGGCGATACAATTCCAGCCCCTTACAAACTTCGGCCCTGTGGCGACAACCTTTTTCCGGTGGCTCAAAAACCCAAGCCGATAGCAATAAAACACCGCCGTCAAAAGTATGAGTAACAGAATTACCAGCTCTACGTGCTCCATACCGCCCTCCTTTGAGAGTGCTAATGTTGTACAACAAAAAAAGCCCGAACAGGATTTCTCCCATTCGGGCTGCCGGTGGTCCACAAGTGGAACCGTCACTTACCGAAACTTCTTCTATGTCAATCCTTTTAAAATTTTAAAACTGACCGGGGCCGAGTTATGGGTATATGAGAACCGTTGCCCTCGGCACATTCAAAAGATTGGCTTCCATATTCTAGTCAGGCCGCTTGCAATCGACCGACAAGAACCCGCTCATATTCTGTGACGCGAACACGCCGCCCGGTCAGAGCGTTAATCACTCATTGCAAACTTCACACCTTTTGGCATCGGCGCTCTTTCGGGCTTCACGGGGATGAACTTCGGCTCTCCGAAGCCGCCTTGGGCCATATTGACCTCGACAAGCCACTTCCCTGTTTCCTTGACAGTAGATTTCGCCAGAAAGTAGCTGTCTATCTGGTGCATTAAAGCTTCTCTCTTCACCGTCTGTTCCTTATTATGGGTTAGTTTGCACCACTTGTCAAGTTATTATAGCCTTAAAGCTTTTCCACCACGAATGGCCCACCGCAGTACGGATCAAAGTGGGCGGCAGTCATCAGGGCTGCGAGCACACGCTTCTCCGGGGGGTGACACGGAGTATTAAATAGAGACGCGAGGCAGAATTGTATGGCGCTACCAATAGCAGAGTAGCCCGCTGAGTGTTCGACTACCTGATACCCTGGATCAACCTCAAAAAGCCTACCGCGCACGGCCACAAGAAAGGTCGCACCGCTCTCTATCCCATTCTCCGTCTGGGCATAACCGCCTGCCTTCAGGCATTCACGCACATCTTCCACAAACCACTTCACCATATACTCCACCAGATCGCAATCGTCTTTGATCGGCGATGGCTTGAGTTGGTATTGCAGTAGTTGCCCAGAGCGCAGATGACCAGAATAGCCGATTAGAAACTCACCATTACGAAACACCTTTGGGATGTCGAGTGTCATTTTTACTTCTTCATTTCTTATTCCCATACTATCAGCACCAACCCACACATCGCCCTCATGCTTTAACCCGACTATGGCGGTCATGATTTGCTCCCCGGCTTAGGCGTGGGCCTTATCCTCTCCAGAATGTCGGCGATGGCCCTGCAATAGCCCGCGAAGTGAGCTGTCCAAGCCTGTGTGTTATCGGAATTACTCTTGTCCAGCGTTTTCCCCTGCCCGGCTCTGTGCTCCGCCTCAAAGCGCCCTGCCTTTATGCAGCGCATGAACTCAATGGTCTGCGGCTGCTCCATCCAGAGCTTCCAGGTATCGTATTCCATCCTGAGATCAGTGTGGTAGTCTCGGACTTCGTCAGGGTCTTTAGTTTGTTTTTTGGCACCTATGCCCGGCCCCAGTTCCTCTCTCCGCTCTCTCAGCTCCCTTTCCCGCCTATCTTTTAAATCTTTAATCTTTCCTGTCGCCACAGCCAACAATCTGCCGTATTGGTCACGCGAATCCTGGACCGCCGACAGTCTGCGCTCTGCTTCACGGCAACGATTAACATATACCATTAAGCCGATAACCAATGCTGCAATGGCAACTATCCCTATAATTCCCAACCCCTTCATAATCGCAAATGCTTCCATTTAAGCCTCCTCTGAGGTTGCTCACCATTTCCTGAACAGGAACATCGGCCTGCCCGTGCTATCCGCCACCATCAGCCGGTAGCCTTTTAGCTGTAGTTGCTTCTGAACTATCGACACCGCATCGTTGCGATTATCGCTTATTGCTGTTCTCAGCGTCTGCATGTCTCTCTGCAACTCCCCGATATCATCCTGGTTTTTGTCCGGCTGGAGAGAGTCGCCGCAGGAGAGCGACGCGGCATAGCCCACGAAGACCCCGGCCAGAATCCAGACAACGACGGCGGTGGTAGCGAGGGCGCTACGCAGGTTGGGGTTCATTGCTTCTCCGGCTCAAAGGAGATTTCGTAGCGGGTAATTGTCTTAGCCTTCCACGTTGGCCCCAAGTGATACATCTTTCCGTCTGGCCCTGTCCAGTTTGGTGCGGTATCTCTAACCTTAATCGTTGAGTCCACCTGTACCACATGCGCCCGTGCCAGCTTCGCCTCAAGGCTGTCGATGCGGACCTCAAGAACTTGAAGGGGAGACTTGCCGTTCACCGTAACGGGTCTCCATCCGCCGCCCCTCCAAGTTATGGTGGCCCCTTCTGTTGTCTTGGTGGTATCCCGTCCGCGCGCCAGCTTCGCCTTAATGCGCCTATTCTGTGGACAATCGTGGTCTGGTCCACAATCATATCTAAACCATTCCTGATGCGCTCTTACTATCGAGCTATCACATGCGGCCTTCCACTCTGCTTGCCCCATGCCCGGCACAGCGCACAGCAAGAGCAGTGCAAACATTAGTCTAAGCATCACTCACCCCTTTCAGGTATATCGACCACATACGCAGGGCCAAGCCTGCAAGATAGTTCTATCCGTGCGTAACCGCGCAGCAGGAACTGACCGCCATCGTAGCCATACTTGGCGGGCTTCATCGCAAACTGCCTCAGCTTCGCCGTGGGTACTCCCTCGAACATCAGGTAGGCAAGGGCCTCAATCCCTGTGTCGCGCTTCTCAACGTAGGGCAAGGCGGTATCGGCGGCGGTAGTAACATAGGCCGGAAGATCAACCGCCACTGGCCTTGGGCAAAACATCTCGTGGACCGCCAATGCCCCAATTACCACCATGACCGTAATAACCATAACCTCTATAGGCATTATCTTCACATCAACCCCCTTTGGAGTTACTTGATCGCATCAATCTCATTTATCTGAATCGCGGACTCCTCGTGCTCACCGTCACGTGGCCGTCTGCTGGCCACCGGGTTTACCGGGCTGCAAGGCTGGGGCAGTCGCCTTAATCGCCTCAATCTCAACCTTGTACCCATCCATCTGGCTGCCTAACTCCTTGGCTTCAGCATCGGCCAATAGGTTAATACTCTTGGCCCTTCTCTCCAGTATCTGCGCTTTAGCCAAGACCTTGTCAACTTCGAGCCTCATCTCATCAAGGTAAAGCTTTGACTGCTCCATCGCGTAATCGTTCTGCTTCTCAACCACTTCAGGCGGCGGGGCACTCATCTGCTCATCGGTCGGCAGGTACTTCTCAGCGTCCTCTATCTGGAGGCTCTTGAGGTACAGC
>SDBU01009742.1_pt1 | contig 10743 bp, 7 predicted proteins | sample 2277071 | NCBI WGS metagenome assembly SDBU01 (sample SAMN10397929, study PRJNA504765) | marine sediment metagenome | isolation source: marine sediment core GS08_GC12, 126 cmbsf | place: Arctic Ocean: Gakkel Ridge, Loki's castle | collected 2008
TCCCGAACAATGTCGTAATATCTCCATTGATATCCGGTATGCCCTGTTTATTATTGATAAATTTGCCGGGGCAGGATACCTGCTTGATGAGATGACACTCGTTGAGTAAAATGCCTGCTGTATTTCTGATATAATTTCCCGGTGTCTGTAGCAAAAGATTGGTTTCCTTTTTAATAATATGAATTAGTAATATGAACAGTGAAATAACTATTCTTGCATTAACAGCAGCATCTGTTGGTTTTGTGCATACTCTTTTTGGTCCCGACCATTATCTCCCTTTTATCGTATTGGCAAAATCGAGAAAATGGAGTTACAGGAAGACCGGCATTATCACCCTGGCTTGCGGACTGGGTCATGTGGGAAGTTCTATTGTGTTGGGTTCAATTGGTGTTGCCTTCGGCCTGGGGATACATAAACTGGAAAACCTGGAAGCGGGCAGGGGCGGACTTGTGGGTTGGTTATTCATTGCTTTCGGACTTGTTTATTTTATCTGGGGTGTCAGGCAGGCTTTGATCAACAAGCCTCACAGTCATATTCACCTGCATAAAGATGAGGAGTCTCATGAGCATTTTCATGAACATGTTGCCGGACATACCCATATTCACGGAAGTAATAAAATTCCAAAAATGACTCCCTGGATCTTATTCTTAATATTTGTTCTGGGTCCCTGTGAGCCGTTGATCCCTATTCTTATGTACCCTGCTGCCGAAGTTAACATATCAGGACTAATCCTCGTTACATCGGTTTTTGCTGTAACCACAATACTTACTATGCTGGCTGTTGTATTTATCACTCTCCGTGGTATTAATCTTATACCGCTTGGTAAAGCTGAGCGGTATACCCATCTGGTGGCAGGAGCAATGATCCTTCTTAGCGGGGTGGCGATACAGTTTTTGGGACTGTGAAAAGAGAAGATTGAGAAGATGAGAAGATGAGAAAAGGAGAGGAAGAGAATAATATTTAATGTTTTACACATGATTTAAAGAAAACTATTATGAAAAATCCATCAAGAAGAAAATTTTTACAGCTTACCGGAATAGGAATTGCAGGGTCAATGCTTCCGGGGAAAATTGCTAACGGGCAATTTAATGAATGGAACCTGGAAAATAAATTACCATTTGAACTGGGACTGGCTTCTTATAGTCTCAGGGAGTTTAGTCTTGATGAAACTATACAAATGACCACACGCCTGGGTTTAAAGAATATTGCTTTTAAAAGCATGCATTTGCCTCTCGATAGTGATGAAACTCAGATAAATGAGGTTGTCTCAAAAGTAAAAAAAGCAGGTCTGAATCTTTATGGTGCAGGTGTGATTTATATGGCTAACGAAGAAGAAGTGGATCGTGCTTTTGAATATGCCAAAACAGCGGGTTTAAAAGTTATTATTGGTGTCCCTGAACATAATCTCCTTCCGCTCGTTGAAAAGAAGGTTAAAGCATATGATATCAAACTGGCGATCCACAATCACGGACCTGGAGATATGCGGTATCCCAGTGCGGAAAGTGCTTATGAGAAAATTAAGAATATGGACTTGAGAATGGGATTATGTCTTGATATAGGTCATACACAGCGTATTGGTATTGATCCGGGTAAATCAGCCAGACAATTTATTGACAGGCTCCATGATGTTCATATCAAGGATGTTGATAAAGCTGTTGCCGAAGGGCAAACGGTTGAGATTGGACGGGGTGTTATTGATATACCGTCGTTTTTAAAAGTTCTGATTGAGATAAAGTTTTCCGGGAAAGTGAGTTTTGAATTTGAGAAAGATGGTAATGATCCGTTGCCTGGGTTAGCTGAATCAGTTGGCTATGTGCGGGGGTGCCTGGATATGATGAGTTGATATTTTTCTTAGTTTATTTGCAGGGAGCAATATCATCTTTAATAGAATGGAAAGAATCAGGACTTGAAAGGAATGGTTTGATAAATTCAAGTGCTTTATTCAGGTTTTTCTTTCCTTCCGGTGACAATTCTTCTTTAAAATCCCACTGGTAACCTTTTATATGAAGCAGGTAAGTTTGTGGATTTTTCCGGAATATTTTATGACAAATGTCGAGAACAAAAGCAGGGGACACTGCATGCATAGTGAATTCAACCCAGGAGTCTGATGGTTCTACGGTAGTAATACAAAAATCTTCAATTGGTTCCTCGGTAGCATCAACAAACAACACAATTGAAAGAGTAGAACCATGGAGCTATCTGAAGTTCCCCTACCTGAAAAAGATCGGATGGAGAGGATTTGTTGATGGTCAGGATTCCGGTGTTTATCACGCTACTCCACTCTCACGACTCAACGCTGCCGACGGAATGGCTACACCGCTTGCCCAGGCAGAATATGAACGTATGTATGACACACTTGGTGGAAAACCGGTTCATGCTACATTGGCAATGCATTGGGCCAGGTTAATAGAATTACTCTACTCAGCAGAAAGAGCTGTGGAACTGGCCAATGATCCTGAAATTACCGGTACCGAACTTCGTGCTAAACTGGATAAAACCCCATCTGAGGGAGTAGGTATTGTTGAAGCCCAAAGAGGAACCCTTACTCACCATTATTGGACTGACGAAAGAGGTATAGTGACCAAGGTTAATATTATTGTTGGAACCACAAATAATAATGCTGCTATTTGTATGTCGCTTAAAAAAGCAGCTCAGGGATTGATCAAAAAAGGAGTAGAAGTTTCAGAAGGAATCCTTAATATGGTGGAAATGGCTTTTAGAGCATATGATCCCTGCTTTTCATGTGCGACCCACAGACTACCCGGCGAAATGCCGCTACAGGTAAATTTCAGGAATAAAGATGGAGAAACTATCAGAACTGTAAAAAGAGACTAAGGAAATGGATAGCCGGCAGAAAAGATGAACGAAAAAAGTGATAAGAAATTGCTGGTATTAGGTATGGGAAGTGAAATACTGATGGATGATGGTGTGGGATCCCGCCTGGCTAATAAACTCAGAAAAGAGAACTTGCCGCAGGGTTTCCATGTTGAAACATCCAATATTGGCGGATTAGAATTACTTGAAATCATAAAGGACTATGATCAATTGATCATATTGGATGGCATGAGGGGTGGTAGTGATGTTGGTGATTTGCACTATTTTTCTCCTGAAAATTTCCACGAAACTCTTCACCTGTCAACAGAACATGATGCTTCTTTCCTGAATGCATTGAAGGTTGGCGAGAAACTGCGATACAATTTGCCTCGTAATATTGATATTGTCGGAATAGAAGTAGAAGAGGACAAATGTTTTGGTGAACACTTTTCGGATAACCTGGAAAAAAGGATAAACTACATTTATACTGAAATAAAGAAACTGGTATTTGCAAAATTGATTAGCAGATGTGAGAAAAACTGAATAATTTAGAGGGAAATTATATATGGCATGAGAAGGTTTAATTCAAAAGGAATGTTAGTATTTCCAACACCAGATAAAAAATTTGCTATCAGGCAAATTTTTTTTGGATTGTTGAAGAGGTATTTTGCCAGAATGGGGTGTGAAATTACCGATTTACAGACGATGTAGCTGTGGTGCTCATTTATTTACTATGTATACAGATAAGAATGCAGACTTAAGAAACCGTATTGGTATTTGTAACAGGATAGGATGCCAGGTATCAGAAATAATTCAAGCTAATGAATTGTATTGTAACTCCTGTCTTTATGCAAAAATGTAAATAATAACTACTTCTTAAACTTAAATCTCCTTTTCTCTATTTATTATTCATTAAATAATCTTATGGTTTTATATGAAAAAAACCATTCGGTGAAACAATATTTATTATACCTTTAGACATCTGCAAATAATTACTTATGAACAATCTTCCAGGTAAAACTATTGAAAGATTAAGTGCATATCGTCGCACATTATTAAATTATTTTTCAAAAGACAGAGATTTTATTTTCTCGCATGATCTGGCTAAGCTTTTATATGTTACAGCAGTTCAGGTGAGAAGAGATGTTATGTTGATCGGATATACAGGAATGCAAAAAAATGGTTATAATGTTAAAGAGTTGATTACAAAAATAGGAGAAGTATTGGATTCAAAGGAAGGACAGAATGTAGCGGTTGTAGGTTTTGGTTATCTGGGTAAAACAATTACAGGTTATTTTGCAGGGAAAACATCAAAACTGAATGTTTTAGCCTCATTTGATATCAACCCTAAAAAGGTCGGTGTAAAAGTAAAAGGTGTGAAGTGTTTTCATATTAGTCAATTGAAAACAATTTTAAGAAATAAAAAAATAACTATTGCAATATTAACAGTCCCGCCGGACGCAGCCCCGGAGGTAACAAACAAACTTGTGGAAGCTGGAATAAAAGGTATTCTTAATTTCACAACCGTTCCACTCAATGTCCCACCTGGTGTTTGTCTTGAAGAATATGATATGTTAACCTCTATTGAAAAGGTAGCTTTTTTTGTGAAGAAAAATTACAAAGAGTAATTAACCCCTTTATGAGAATGTAATCTTTATCTGTTAGTATAAGAAATAATTTCGCAAAATCCTATAACCTTTTGTTTTTCTTAGCCTTAGCCTTAGCCTCAGCCTTTTCTTTACCGTATTATCTGACCAAAAAATACTGAATTGGCAAATATTTTATTTGTTCCATACCAAATCCCCCTGAAGTTAGTATTATCGAACAGGGAAATTATCTTTCCTTCACCGTGTTTATATATTCCAACAAACGGACTATTTTTCATTTGGATAATTGCAGAATCAGGAATATAACCACTCAGAACAGGTGAATTAGTATATATTATAGGATTAGCATAGGGATTATTACTTTTTTCGACAAAATCATTCCCGTTTTTAAATACTGGTAATTTGTTTTTGTGGTATCCGAAAAGTAACGGATGGGAAAGATCAACTTGAGTTTCAAATATTCCCCCGCTGATCCGTTGAACACTAGAATTCTTACTACGATCAGCATAACGGTAAAAAGCTGTGCTGTCGGGTTCCGTTCTTTTCTTATATTTAATATCAGCCAGCTTCTGACTAGTAATCCAACGATTGGCATTTTTGTATGCAATGAGAGTACCTCCATTTTGTATCCATTGTTTTATTTTATTTATAACTTGTTCTCCCATATTTCCATACGAACCACCGGGCATTATGAGTACATTATACCGGTTAATATCAATTCTTTTTAACCTGTCTGTTTTAGCAAGAGTTACCGGTATTTCATAGCGTGTATCAAAAAGGTGCCATATTTCACCGGCATCACGGCTGCTAACTCCTTCTCCGGTAAGTAAAAGTATTTCAGGTTTTTCGAGGGATATAAAACTGCCGCTGCCCAGATCAATGCCCGAAGGTGTCAATGCTGTCTCTACAGCAAATATTTCAAGTCCGTTTTTATCTGAAATCTTCTCCATAAGCCCAAAAAGTTCATCAGAGTTCATTTCCTGCGATTGTACCGGTACCAGGATAGTACCATATGAAAAATCTTTTTTAAGATTACCGGACTCAAATTTAAATGGCTTTGTTGACACCCTGGTCTTTAACCCGTTTTTCATAAGTTCGTATAATGCGCCGGGTGTATTATATTCATCCCATTTAAACAGGTAAGCATACGAACTTTGCCCACCTGTAACTTTACCATCAGGATAGGAGAGGTTTATTATTTCTTGTCCCATAATGATTTCCAGTTCTTTCATCGATGTGATTCCTGTGTAATCAAGATTAAAGGAGAGGGGCAGGGTCCAGGACGAAATATCATAAAATGTGCTGTCAGCAAACTTTGTAACTTTTCTGAATAATGATTCAATCAGACGGTATTGGGGTTGCTCTACAGGTACAATATAGGCTTTCCCCCGGTTAAATAATTTGTTATCCAGGCGAATATCCTGCTTTAATTCGTATACTTTAATGTTGTGTTGCTTCAGAATATCAACAAAATGATAAACCTTTCCCCCATCATTTGTATCTCCGAAAAGATAAGCTTTTACATTGTTGTTTTTTGACTTTTCAATGGCTGATTTGTAAAACTCCTGTTGATATTCCAGCAGTTCTTTGCGGTATTCAATCCCGGCCTCAAGGGTTGACAATGAAACAGTGAATTGATTTCGAATACCGAATGCAAAGGTTCTTATGCCAAAATTTGTTTCTCTGGCAAAACCACGAGTACTTGCCTGTTCAAAAAGTATTCCGATACTACCATTGATATCAGGGTATGACGATCCTTTGCCAAAGTAAAAATCATCAAAAACTTCCTCAGAAAAATATAATGATCCAATTTTGTCAAGATCTCGGGCATAATGTTTCGCAATTTTTTGCGTCAGATACCAGTTTTTTTCCGGGGTAAGTGGATTATTTCGGCTTGAGATCCCCGGTTGGAAAAAAAATGTTGAGTTAGATCCCATTTCATGGTGGTCGGTATTAATGTTAGGCATCCATTGATAGAATCTTTTAACACGTCCCCGGCTCTCAGGATTTTGTAGTAACAGCCAGTCACGGTTCAGGTCATACCAGTAATGGTTTGTGCGACCTCCCGGCCAGAATTCATCAAACTCAATTGAATTCGGGTCTGTAACAGGAGTGTGGCTTTTATGCATATTTACCCATGTGGCAAATCTGTTAAAACCATCGGGATTAAGACAAGGATCAATAAGGATAACAGCATTTTGAAGCAATTGTTCAATTTCTGATCCTTCTGCAGCGGCGAGATAATATGCAAAAAGCAGTGATGAATTGCCTGCACTTGCCTCATTACCATGTACACTATATCCAAGTGTAATTACTACAGGCATTTCATTAATATCACCCTTTGTTGATTGAAAAGGATCGGATAGTGTTAAATGTTCCTTTCGAATTTGTTCCAGTTTTTGATGGTTCTCAGGTGATGTTACAACCAGGTGTATCAGGGGACGGTTTTCATAACTTCGTCCATATTCCTGCAGAACTGCACGGTTGGAAAACCGGGCTATCTCGTTCATGTAACCGATCAGTTTGTCATGGGTAACATGCCATTCTCCCACTTCGTGACCTGTTACTTTTTTCGGAACTGGAATATTTGGATTATACTGAATGTTTTGAGGAAGGAAATAATCCAGACCTTCCTGTCCGTTTGATAACTTCAATAAAAACAGAGCGATGATAAAAAGGAAATTTATTTTTTTCATAAAGAATTTCTTTTTGAATTGTTACCAAAACCAAAATGATCCACAAGATAGTTATTTATTAATTGGAACTATTTGATATTTTAAATTTGGAATATCTAACATAACGCATCATTCATTTAAAGTCAGCAGTCTTCAGCCTTCAGTCGGCAAACTGAAGACAAGGCTAGATATACTTTTCAGTCCAGAATTATCGGAGATATGATTAAGTTATCAACCGATTTCTTCAGAACGATTATTAACCTAAAAAATTCACTTTAATAGTTTAGTTGCTTTTGTAGCTGACAACTGCCCCCTCGTACCGAACATCCGCCAGTTTCAGTAAAACAGGGTGCGTTCGGGCAGGCCGGCTGCCGACTGATTAAAATGTTATTAAACAATCTTTATACCGGTTAAAAATTGGTATTTTTGAATAAACAATTAGTTATGATCAATCAGCATTTGGTTAATCCACGCAGTATTGTTGTTGTCGGTGGCTCTGAAGATCTATCCAAACCAGGGGGAAAGTTGTTAAAGAATCTACTTGATGGTGGATATCAGGGTGATTTGTATGTTTCAAATCCTAAAGCCGATATAATACAAGGAATAAGGTCGTATAAGAATCCGGATGATCTTCCTGATATTGATCTTGCAATATTAGCCATAGCGGCGAAATATTGCCCGGGTACTATTGAATACTTAGCCAAAAACAAAAACACAAGAGCATTTATTGTGCTTTCAGCCGGCTTTAGCGAAGAGAACGAAGAAGGTGCCATTTTAGAAAAGCAGATGGTAGATGCTGTAAACCAGGTAAATGGATGCCTGATTGGTCCAAATTGTGTAGGTTTCCTTAATGCTAACTATAATGGAGTATTTACTACTCCGATCCCAAAGCTGGATCCTGCAGGATGTGATTTTATTTCCGGATCAGGTGCAACAGCTGTTTTTATTATGGAGGCAGGAATACCTAATGGGTTAACTTTTTCCAGCGTATATTCAGTAGGCAACAGTGCCCAGCTAGGTGTTGAGGATGTATTAAAATATATGGATCAGAGTTTCGATCCGGAAACCACCTCCCGTGTAAAGTTATTATATATTGAAAGCATTAATAAGCCCCAGATGTTGCTCAAACATGCATCTTCACTTATCAGGAAGGGATGTAAGATAGCTGCAATTAAAGCCGGACGTTCTGATGCCGGCAGCCGTGCTGCATCATCTCATACCGGTGCACTTGCGGGCTCGGATACCGCTGCAGATGCTTTGTTAAAGAAAGCAGGAATTGTCCGGTGCCATAGCCGCGAAGAACTTACAATTGTTGCCTCTCTGTTTATGCATAAGGATTTACAGGGAAAAAACCTTGCTGTAATAACACATGCAGGCGGACCGGCTGTTATGCTTACAGATACTCTCTCGGAAGGTGGAATGACCGTTCCTGAAATTAAAGGAAGCAAGGCAAACGATTTGCTTAATAAATTACACCCGGGATCCTCAGTGGCAAACCCGATAGACTTTCTTGCTACCGGTAATGCTGAACAACTCGGACTAATTATTGATGCTGTTGAGAATGACTTCAGCCATATTGATGGAATGGTAGTTATTTTTGGCAGCCCGGGATTATTCCCTGTATATGATGTGTATGAGGTCCTTCATCGAAAAATGGGAACATGCAAAAAGCCGATTTTCCCGGTGTTACCCTCAATAATTAACGCGAAGGATGAAATAAATGTCTTCCTGTCGAAAGGATGGATCAATTTTCCTGATGAAGTTGCATTGGGAAAAGCATTATCTAAAGTGTATTTTACTCCTGGACCGGTATCGGAATCAGAGAATTTTCCTGCAATGGAACAAAAAAGGATCAGGGAAATTATTAATAACGCAGAAAATGGTTACCTGGAACCTGAAAAAGTACAGCAATTATTGGATGCTGCCGGAATATTATGTGTGCCGGAAAAAGTAGTAACTATTGAAAAAGAAGCTGTAAAAGTATCAAAAGAGTTCGGTTATCCATTAGTAATGAAAGTGGTTGGTCCTTTGCATAAATCGGATGCCGGAGGAGTAGTTATAAATGTAAATAATGATGAAGATGTTCGAAGAGAATTTAACGTGATAATGGAGATTGAAGGGGCAAAAGCAGTTTTAATTCAGCCAATGCTAGAGGGGACTGAATTATTTGCCGGTGTGAAGAAGGAAGATAAATTTGGCCACCTGGTTATGTGCGGATTGGGAGGTATTTTTATTGAAGTTATGAAGGATGTTCAATCCGGTCTTACTCCATTAAGTTTTGAAGAGGCAAAAATGATGGTAAGAAACCTCAAAGGGTATAGAATTATTAAAGGTGTAAGAAAACAAAAAGGAATTGATGAAAAGCAATTTATTGAACTAATTACCAGGGTGGCAACACTGGCATGTATTGCAACTGAGATCAGTGAGATGGACTTGAACCCGGTATTGGGAACACCGAAAAGTATGGTTGTTGTTGACGCCAGGATTTGTGTGGAAAAGTAATGATCAGGATTCAAAAATAGTTAGAAAAATTCTTATATTTGTATTGATGAGAAAGATATCTGGATATTTATATATAATCAATAGACACTTGAATTCCGGTGAAAGAATTAGTAATTTGTTTATAATATTACTATTTGATTTTTGTTAAAAACTAAAAGGGTGGAAAATAATATTCTACCCTTTTTTTTTATATAAAAACGCTGTAAATAATGAAGAAGGATACGCCAATTGACCATACCATCGTTTCAAGATTAATAAAAGAGAGTGGGTTATCCTATCTTGGAAACGCAACTATCCGTGAGATTGTCAGATTGGTAAACCGGATTGAGGAAGCTACAGGTAAACGGTATATTAGATTAGAGATGGGAGTGCCTGGATTGGAACCGGCTCCTGTAGGTGTTGCAGCAGAGATAGAGGCGCTTAAAAAGGGTGTGGCTTCAAAATATCCAATGATTGAAGGGATTAAAGAGCTTAAAGAAGAAATGTCCAGGTTTGTAAAATTGTTTATCAATATTGATGTAAAACCAGAAGGATGTATTCCAACGGTTGGAACAATGATGGGAGGGATGGCTGCTTTTTTAGTTGCCAACAGGAATGATCAGATGCGTGAAGGAACTTTATTCATTGATCCGGGCTTTCCGGTTCAGAAACAACAGGCAAAGATTTTGGGACATACTTTTCGCTCGTTTGATGTTTACAATTTTAGAGGGAAAAAGTTAAGAGAAAAACTGAAGTCATATCTGAAAACAGGTAAGGTTTCAACTATTATGTATTCTAATCCAAATAATCCTGCATGGATATGTTTTACTGAAGAGGAATTACAAATTATTGGAGAAATGGCTGATAAGTATGATGTTATTGTAATTGAGGACCTGGCATATTTTGCTATGGATTTCAGGCAGGATATGTCAAAACCCGGGGTGCCTCCCTTTCAACCGACCGTAGCTAATTACACCGATAATTATCTTTTACTTTTTTCAAGCTCCAAAGTATTTAGCTATGCCGGCCAGAGAATAGGGATGATAATTATATCTGATTATCTGTTTAATCGGAGATATCCTGATCTGAAACGCTATCATAAAACTGATCTCTTTGGCTATTCAATGATATACGGGGCTTTGTATGCGCTTTCAGCAGGAGTATCA